>Ga0102940_1000593_pt1 | contig 24629 bp, 19 predicted proteins | sample SalPonR2_C_D1_MG_FD_78215 | JGI IMG/M metagenome (GOLD analysis project Ga0102940, IMG submission 78215) | Salt pond soil microbial communities from South San Francisco under conditions of wetland restoration - Salt Pond MetaG R2_C_D1_MG | ecosystem: Environmental > Aquatic > Marine > Intertidal... | reverse complement strand
GCCTTTTACGTTAGTTGCTGCCAAATCTACGGCAATTTCTTTGTCGGTTTGGTACATGTTGTAACGACCTGTAGGCTCGGGCAATCTTATACCCACATAGGAGGTGTAAGGAAAATATTGCTGCCTGGCTGATGCTATGCTGAAGTTTCCATTGGGCTCAAAAACCTTAAAAAAGTACGAAAGCGCAACTTTAGCCGGTAGCTCCTGCGATTTCGGGATATAAGGCGAAATTTTAGCATCTCCGTTGGCATCAAGTTTTCCTTCAAAATACATTTGAGGAGGCGTACTCAGTTGCTGCTCCTGGTGATTGAACTCATACCCCGGCCAATCATCAAACCGGAGTCTTGATTTTGTAGCAGCTCCTTCTACTGTAACCTTTAAATTACTTACCGGTGCACCGTGCAGCCATTCTACATGAAGCCCAATGTCCTGTTTCTCATCAGCCAGTAGTTTTTCCGGGGTATCAATATCCAGTTTAAGCCTGTTAGGTTTTACTGTTTCCACAGCTATTGATTTCGTAAATGTACGGCTACCCACCAGTACCTTTATGCGCCAGGTACCGGTTTCATCATCAGATGAAGTGGGAAAATGCACCAAATAATGATCCGCTGCATTACGCGAAAGCACCTTTTTACCGGCCAGTTGCGAACGCGCATTATACAATTCAATGGTAACGGGAATATTGCCAGGCAAATTACCTGTTAAGTCATGCAACATAAAACCGGCATAAATCGTATCGCCGGGTCTGTAAACACCACGTTCATTGTACAAAAAACCTTTCATTCCCTCGCGCACAACTACACCATCTGTCGGAAAATGGCTGTATGAAAGGGCTTCAGAACTACTCATGCGTAGATATGTGGCATGATTTCCATCTGTAACTTTTACAAAATAGGGATCTTCAGATCCAACAAATTCAATTTTTCCATTGGCATCGGTCTTTCCCTCTTTGAGAACTTGTTGTTGATAATTCAACACCTCAACTGTGGCGCCCGATAGCACCTCTGTTGTTGACAAACGTGTTGCAAATACTGTTAGATGCTCACCTTCTCCTGCTTTAGCAATAACGCCAATATCGCTGATCATAAAATTATGTTTCATGGCGCGTCTGAAACCATAATAGTATTCATGACAGGGATCATCGCGGTGACGCCAGCTATAACTATTGCCATATGAATAACTTGAAAAGTTTTTCCAGAAACGCTCAGATGCAATTTGTGCCTTTTTATCAGCAGCAAGCTCATCGCATTGTGTGATGGCATTTTCTTTCCGGAAACCAATCTGCACATGGTACAGGGCACCCGGGGCCTGCTCTACAATTTTATTCAGATCAATATAAAAAGTATTCCACTGGCCCAGATCAGTATTGGCAAATTGTTCCAGCATTACTGTCTGCTCAAAAACGGGTTTCCCGACACGATTCAGTTGGCGGTTATCGTCGAGACTATTTACCTGCAAAAACTGAATGATATTGTTTTCATACACACGATACACACGAACATCAACAGCCTTTAAATTCACAGCCTCGAAAGCAAAGAGCGCACCCTGTTCTCCTGGTGGCAGTATTACATCATCTGATTTGGCCCGCACAGCCGGTTTTAATTCTTCAAAAAGGATATTAAAAACTGTATCGGCGCTCAATGTTTTATCATTCGTACTCTCTATGCCTCGCCGAATGGTCAATTCATCCTGAATTTTCTGTCGCTCTACGGGCTGTATAATCAGCTGATTTCCGGCCACATCCACCTGGTAATCATCGATTTGCTCAAACCCAACGAGGCCGGATAATTCCTGGTACCGCTTAATGGGATCAGAAAAGTAAAGCACAACTTGTTGATCGGGATGCTGCTGTACTTTATAACCTGTAATGATAAATTCATTTTTCGAAGGAATTTTATACGTAGTAGTTCCTTTATTGCTTATGTTCAGCGGCTCTCCGGTATATTGAATGGTTAAAACTCTTGACTTTTCGGTTCGGGCAATACTATCGATTGTAAATTGAAAAAAACGACCACTTTTATCTGCCTCCCACTTCACCTTGTAACTTTTATCACCAACAGTTGCCTGTAGCATTTTACCCACAACATCGGCCTCGGCTTTATCTGCAAGTTTGAGGTTACCATACACTTTCAGCATATCTGCTTTCTGAATATCAACCGGCGCAAGACCTTCAATTTCAATATTAAAATTTTGCTCAATCACATTAAAATCAAACTCATAGGCATCTACCTTAAGTGAATCGACCATTTCTGACAAATCGACTTCAACATGATACTGAGTACCGTTTTTAAAAGGCTCAGCCGGGGTATACTCCAGCACATTGGGCTGCACCCAAATGGCCTGACCTTTAGTTTTGGGCGATATTTCAAACGCACCATCAGAGAGCGCAATGCCTGTTTGATCTACCGAAACGATATTTTGAGTAAAATAAACTTTTACGGCACTATGAGCAGATACCGTCCCACTGGTATGTGCTGAAATCCAGCGGGCATATGTTTGTCTGTTTTGCTCACCTGACGAAGCAAAAACAATAAAATATAATGCGATTGCCACAGCCAGCAATGCGCCAATGGTAATAAGTAGTGTTTTTCGATTCATGGCAGACTAATTTTTGTTTAAAGTTAAAAAAAATGGGGTTGTAATGGTAATTATTAAGGTGCCATTTCCATAGGTTTATGATGAAGGGTAGCAAAAATTAGCTAAACAGCCATTACCAGAAACGAACTCTGCGCATCGGTTAAGTGGCATAAAGCCGCTAAGCCTTTCCCGTGGATGCTTGTTCTCCTCTAGTTTTTCTCAAAACCTGAACAACCAGACGTGACCCGCTTAGCGTATATTCCATCAGTCATACTTTTCGAAAGCGATTGAAGCATCTAAAAACAATGCGCAGTCTTTAAACCAGCGAAAGGAAAAGAAGCTAATAGTTCCATCAAACATTTAACCATTTGGCCGTATCGATATAAAAATATCTTCATTTCCCTGCCGGAAAATATTATCTTCGTGAAGATTTAAAATTTTAATGCATTATGAACGTATTGATACTTGGCTCCGGTGGCAGAGAACATGCACTGGCGTGGAAACTCAGCCAAAGTAAAAAAATCGATCAATTATATATTGCTCCTGGGAACGGTGGTACGCAACACTGCGGAACCAATATCGATATAGCTCCTGATGACTTTGAAGCAATTAAAAAAATTACGCTGGAGCAACAGATCGGCCTTGTCATTGTTGGGCCTGAAGCGCCACTTGTGAAAGGAATAACCGATTTTTTCACTGCAGAGGAAAAACTAAAATCAATACCAGTTGTGGGCCCTACAAAAGCCGGAGCCAAACTGGAAGGCAGTAAAGATTTTGCTAAAGCATTTATGCAGGAATTCAAAATTCCAACTGCTCAATATCAGTCGTTTACAAAAGATACGCTAAAGGAGGGGAAAACATTCCTTGAAACCTTAAAGGCACCCTATGTATTGAAAGCAGACGGTCTGGCAGCAGGCAAAGGGGTATTGATTCTCGAGGATATTGATGAAGCAAAAATAGAGTTGGAAAATATGCTCACCGGCAAATTTGGTGATGCAAGTGCTACCGTGGTAATAGAGGAATTCCTGAAAGGCATCGAATTGTCGTGTTTCTGTTATACCAATGGGAAAGATTATGTGATGCTGCCAGAGGCTAAAGACTATAAGCGTATTGGGGAAGGCGACACAGGATTAAATACAGGTGGAATGGGTAGTATATCACCGGTTCCATTTGCCAACAAAGCATTTTTACAAAAAGTTGAAGAACGAATTGTTGAACCTACAATTCATGGGATACAGCAACGTGGAATTGATTATCACGGGTTCATATTTTTTGGCCTGATGAATGTAAATGGAGACCCTTACGTGATTGAATACAATGTACGTCTGGGCGATCCTGAAACAGAGTCGATTATGCCCAGAATAAAAACCGACCTTATGGATATGTTCGGGGCCGGCATCGAAGATAACCTCAAAGACTTCACCCTGGAGCTTAAACCAGACTTCGCCACTGCCGTGATGCTTGTCTCAGGTGGATACCCTGAAGCCTACGAAAAAGGAAAAACAATTACAGGCCTTAATGCTGTAAAAGACAGTATTGTTTTACACGCCGGCACAAAAATCAATAATAACGAAACGGTCACCAGTGGAGGCCGGGTAATGGCCATTACAAGCCTTGACCAAACAATGGAAGCAGCATTGAAAACTTCAATGAATAATGCAGAAAAAATTAATTTTGATAAAAAATATTACCGGAAGGACCTGGGATTTGACTTAAAATAGATAGCGTATGTTTGTTAGATTACTTAAAGGACCACAACCCGCCAATATATTGCTTATAGTGCTTTTCAGCATTTTACTATGGCTCAAACTGTTCTGGACCCACGATTTCACATCACAAACATTCTTTGCTCCCTTCCTTAGGCCTGACTATCTGCATATTGGAAATCAACAGTTTCTTAATACAATACTGCTCTTTGCAATCATTGTATTTGAAGCTTTCTATATGGTCAGACTTAATTTTCAGTACATATTTATCGACCGGCGCACATACTTTCCGGCATTTGTGTATATTTTATGGATGACCTTAATGACCGGGACCAACCATTTTAATGCAACTGTTATTGCAAATCTTTTCATCCTTATTGCATTTGAGGATATGCTCAAAACACAGATAAATCGTTTAAACATTAGAATAATATACAGGACAGGGCTGTTGATCGGCATTGCGGCCATGTTTTATTGGCCGGTAATACTAATGTTAGTACCTTTTTGGTTTTTTACACTCATTTTACATGGTCTTAACTGGCGAGGTCTGATCGCACAAATTCTGGGTGCTTTAACGCCCTGGGTATTTATAGCTTTTTACTATTTCATGACCGATCAGATTGGAGTATATCAGGACATCACAAACAGTTTAACGATGCAGCGCAACTTCCCGCTGAGTGACGATATGAGGTCAATTAAAATATATGTTCTGATCTTTTTACTTTTAAGCGCCATGTGGTATCATTTTACACATGTAATTGATAAGAAAATCATCATTAGAAAATATTACAATGGTCTGTTTTGGTTCTTATTAACCATCACAGCAAGTATGTTATTGATACCTTCTGCCGGCCAGGCAGGTATTGCATTGGCAGGCATCCCGGCAACTATATTTTTAGCCAATCAATACCTCATTACCCGCAGCAGAATCTTTCCCGAGATTAACTTCAGTATTTTCGTCGCTGCGGCAGTAGCATGGGTTGTGATGGCCTAAATGACAAGAGCTCCGAATATGGAAACGTTAATCGTCCATTGATTTGGTCTCAATCCTTTTTCCGCCGGCAGAATCCTCAGGCGGGTTTTCCTGCAAGTGATTCAGGTCGGCTACAAATTTTTCAATAGTATCATCATCAAAGCCTTTTTCTTTAGCGGCTTCTTCAAGGGTTCCCCAAATAGGCTCGCCACAAGCAATACACTTAATTCCCTGCTCCATCATGTACCTTACTGCTCCGGGTACATCATCTACAAGGTCTTCAATTGTAATATCTTTTGTAATCATAATATCTATATATTTTGATACGTAAAGTTACAAGAAATATTCCAAAACAAAAAACAACTCAAAACATTAAAATTCAATAAATTAAGACCTGAAATTATGGCATTTAATAATCTTGAAAAACAATAAAAACTACTCTTGTGATTTACAGTATCGCTTTATCACATTATAGGCCTGCTGAATACCAAGCTCGCCGGCTTTACTAATATCAAGGCATCCTTTTTCTGTTTCTTTAAGGTAAATTAATGTAAGACCACGATTGTAGTAGGCTTCAGGAAGTTTATCAATGGAAATGGCCTCGGTATAATCTGCAATCCCTTTCTTAAATTCGCGCTGCTGGCAATATAAGTTACCACGATTATAATAAGCAAGACTAAATTTATTGTTCAACTCTATGCTTCTGGACAAATCTTCAATGGCATCGGTATAATCAAGGGAACTATTGCCTCTGGTGGTATTATTCATTGAATTGGCATCTTCATTTAACCTGATTTGAGTCTGAAAATCATTCATTGTCTGAATATACGATTGCATTTGAGCTTTTATGGTGCCCAACAAGAAATACTCCTGCCAATTTTTTGCTGAGTTATCAAATGATTTTACTGCCTTATAATAGTTATTACTCAGGCTCTGGTCGAGCGCATAACTATACAATTGGAAACGCGAAGAACCGGGCGTGAGCGAATCAATACTTTCAGGTTCTGCAATCAAATTATCCGATTCGGTTTGCCATAGTCCGGGAATCCATTTCCAACTGTTATCATCATTCTTTTCATAATCAAATATGGCTTGCACAAACTGCAGATTTTCTGGGTTTACATCCTCGGCCGCAGGGATAATTATGTAATTATTTTTAAGGGTAATCTGAACATCTTTGTTCTGAATTCGATTCCGGCTAAAATCGTTATTAAACTCTGAGTTAAAATCAACAAGTTGTGCAAGGTTTTTCGATGTATCTCGAAATGCCTGGTAGGTAGTATCGTCATGAGACTTTTTATATTCGGCAATAATATTTTCAGCTTTTTGCCGGTCCAGATATGCTCCTTTATCCTGTCCCAGTTTTTGTTTTACTATAGACCTATTGATGTAAGCTGTGGCAAAATCGGGGAAAATATCTATGGCCTTACCATAATCTTCCAGCGCACCTTTTAAATCACCAATCTCAATCTTAACGCCAGCCCGGTTATAATAAACCAGCACGTTATCAGGGTTAAGATTACTTACTTTGTCATAATCTTCAATGGCATCGTCGTAATTACCCATTTCGGATTTAAGCAATGCACGATTGTATATAGCCAGGGCATTGCCGGGGTCGAGTGTAATCACGGTGTTATAATCCTCCAAAGCCTTATCGTAATCACCCAACTTATAATAAGCCAGTGCTCGCTGATACACAACAAGGCTGTTTTTGGGGTCGAGTCTAAGGGCCATATCATAATCTTCAAGGGCTTGTTTATAGTCACCTTTCATGTAGGCAATAAGTCCGCGGCGCCTAAAAGCCTCTTCGTCGTATGGGTTTAACTTAATACTCTTATTGATGTCCTTAATAGCTTTTGCCGTATCTTTTAGCTCCAAAAAGGCTATGGCCCTGTTCATATATGCTAAAGGCTGGTTAGGATCAATTCGCAGCGCTTCATTAAAATCATTTCTCGCCTTTTTATACTTTTCATTCATCAGGTAAGTAAGGCCGCGGTGCACATACACCATAGGCTCGGTAGGGTCCATTTGCAGCGCCTGTTCGTAATCGTCTAAAGCATCTTTAAAGTCATTAAGTTGTTCATGTGCCAGGCCCCTGTTATGATATGCCATTGCGAAAAAAGGATTAATGCTTATGGCTTTCGAAAAGTCGGCCCGGGCTCCCAGGTAATCACCAAGATTATACTTTGCAATACCCCGAAAAAAATAGGCATCGGCAAATTTTGGTTTCACTTCCAGTATACGGCTAAAACGGTTGATGGCTTCAGTATAGTTTTTATCCATCAGGGCTATACGCCCTGCCCCCAGGTAAGCTTTAATATTTAGTTGAGAAAACACTGAGAATGACAAGAACACAAACAATATAAAAACGAAATATTTCTTCATGTGATACGACTGTATTATTGCAGGTTTAGGCGTTAAACATTACTTTTACTGTTTAAGCAATTATTTAACGCAATATAATGAATTTTATTCCGCTGCTTTTTTATTCCTGCGCATTTTTTCTGCTTGTGGCCTACATCCTGAGCATTACAATTGCTATGCGGGGAATAAAAGCAAATAAGAAACAAAAAGGAAGCAAGTCAAATAAAAATATCAAACCAGACATCATAATAGCGTATCATAATGAAGAGAAAAAATTACCTGCGCTTATAAAAGATTTATTATCACAAACCCATAAACAATTCCGTGTTTTATGGGTAAATGATTCCTCGACTGACAACAGTGAAACAATAATTAGAAAACAGGGAAAACAACTGGATCAGTACCTGTTAAATAATCCAGAGAAAGGCAAAAAGCAAGCTATCAGATATGCGATTAGGGAGACAAATGCGCCATTGTGGCTTTTCACTGATGCAGATTGTCGTTTACCCTGCACCTGGGTTTCAGATTACATTACGCATTTTGAAAACCAAGGCAGTGGTTTATATTTTGGATCGGTAATATACAATGCCAACAATTGGCTCGAAAAAATATTTGCTTTAGAATTCCTCAGCTTAACAGGCACAGGGGCAGGTCTGGCTTTAAAGGGCATGCCTGTATACATGAACGGAGCAAATTATGCCATCACATCAGACCTTGGCAGTGCTTACAACCGAAGCAAAGACGCGCATCTGGCTTCAGGCGATGACGTATTTCTGCTACATACAGTAAAAAAACACTTTGGGCCGGAAAAAATAAAGGCCTGCCCCGACAGATCGATGATCGTTAAAACAGCAAGCCCTACAACACTTAAGACATTTATTAAGCAAAGAATGAGGTGGGGTGGCAAGGCCACAGCTTATAGAGATTGGCACGCTCAAGGGCTGGCCATTTTGGTTTTTTCCATTACATCTGCACAACTGGCAAGCTTCTTTTTTATTGAGTATTGGCTCCCATTCATTATGCTTTGGCTTGGAAAAATAATTACAGACTTCATTGCTTTACATACCTATAGCTTAAGCTGGAAACAGCCCGGGTGGGTAAAATCTTTTTTCATTATGGCGCCGTTATATCCATTTTATATTTTCACAACAGCCATGCTTGGACTAATTAGTCCGGCAAATAAGTGGCTAAAATAAAAAGCCCCATACAAAATCACTTGCATGAGGCCTCTTATGATTTAAATATATGCTAATGGCTTTCGTGATAACCTGATATAATACTTTTATAGTTTTTTAAGGGGTGTTTTCCTACTGAAGCCACGTATAAATGAATAATTAAAAATATTGAAATAAAGAAACCTGCCGCAGCATGCACAATAGCTGTTATCTGTATACCACTAATCTCAAATACCTCATCAATAATAAACTCAGGAAATAGCAGAGCAACACCTGTTATAATTACTATTGGCATAAGCAAATACATGGCAGAAGTATAAGCAATTCGCTGCAAGGGATTAAACTTATTATTTTTTTCAATTGGATAGGGCTTCGGGGCATCTTTAAAATAACCGGTCAGATAATATTGTGTTTGTTTGGTAAGCCGCTGCAATAATCCTTTCATCTTTATGCGGTATTGCTTTCCATTTTCAGTAAAGAGGTTTGCGAAAAAGAAAAACACGTAACTAACCACTGCAATAACCCCAAATATATTATGGAGGATAATCGCTGTATCGAATGGTATAAACGGATACTTAATGTCGGAATACTGAATACTGATACCTGTTAAAATTAACATTATGATACACAAAGCATTTAAACCATGCCATAAGCGCAACCAAACAGGATATAGATATAGTTTTTCGCTATTCATAATAATTATCTTTTTACAATTCGCATGATAATATGGACCAAAATACCGCCAAAGGTCAGTGCAAAAATCAGCAAGCTGATATTATTTAGGTACTTATTTCTGTTGGCCCCAACAACGTAAGCCTCATTTAAGATTACATCATTATAAAAGCCGGATGACCGGTCGGAAGTTCGCTTATATTTATAAAGCTTATTGCTTAGCAGAGAATTTGTAGAGTGACATTCAACACACTTTCTCACTGCTTTTTCCTTGGCCAAAATTTCATGCGATACATTCATGGTATCTTGAACTGAAGTATGGCATTCGATACATCGTACATTTTTAAAATGCAGCTCCTGATTGGGCAGCCAATTATGTGTCTCCATGATTTGGGGTTGCTCCTGTTCGGTAAAAAGTTGATAACGGGTAAGGTCCCCATGACAATCAAGGCACATTGCATTATTACCAGCAACAATTTCTTTAATCATACTTGTGCTATCACGCGCAATAAGCTTATATGTATGTGGGTCGTGGCATTTGGCACATGTAAAGTTATCACCAATAGCCTTAACGTGCACACTTTCATTTACCTGCTCTGATATTTCATCAAAATGGAATTCTGCGAAAAGGTCGTCACCACCGTGACAATCCATACATTTATATTGGGGCTCCAATTTTAAAGAAGCCTTGTGTGGGTATGTTTCATACTCATAATTATGACAATCGATACAAGCAAAAGTACCATGCACACCTTCCATATAGCCAATACTGTCTACAATATAATAAGGATTCATAATACGACGCTCACGCGTATCAGTCATTTCGATATAAACACCATAATGCGAATTGCCATGACATTGGAAGCATGTACGGTTCATATCGACCATTTCGGGCTCATTATCCTGCGCAACAGCCGTCCCTTGAAAAAAAAGAAACAATAATGCTGGCAGTATCAGAATCAGTTTTTGCATATTCATAAAATTTGCATTTATGTTTTACCGGAATTAAACAATTCTGGGTTAAATAAAAGCACGCCCAACAGGTTAGCTATTGCCAACCCATTGAGCTGTGCAATAATCTGGCTATTTCATTGATCTGATATAATTAATCAGAGCCCAACGATCTTCTTCATATTCAATTTTCGACTCATAATTGGGCATTTCATCGCGTCCGATAATAGACATATAATACAGTTCGCCATCGGTTTTTGATTGTATCTCTTCTGAACTGAAATCACGCATAGCGGTTTCTAACATACGAGATTTTGGGCCGTCTCCCTCTCCTTTATTTCCATGACAAGAGCGGCAATGTTTCATATAAAGGCTGCGCCCAACATTTTTAAGCGACTTATCACCTTTGTGCGGATTTTCCATATTCTTATACTTGGCTGGAATCTCCCACTCTGGTCCGTACTGTTTATCTTGTGGTAAACTGAAGGACATTAGAATAAAAGCCATTGCTATGGCTGATACTAGAATTGCTAAATAGGTCTTTTTCATAATTCAAAAATTTACGTTATACGAATTGTTTAAAATGACCATAACCTTGTAATGGTAAAACCAAAATTAAACTGCTCGAGCTCAAACTCTTTGGTCTCACGCACCATTGCATATTGAGGCAATAAGTGATTTGTGTAACCCATGTATAAATGAAATGCATGGGTACTGGTTACGATCTCATATCCAATAGTAATATTTGGATTTAGTTCATATTCTTCTGTTCCCGATAGTCTCAGGAAGTCAAGTGGCTGATCATAATTAAATACGATATTGCCTGTTGGAGCGACTCTAACCCTTCCATTGAAATGTATACCTACACGATCGTAATCGAATCGTGAAGTATCGGTCATATTAAAGTGAGAAAAACTTGCTCCAAGTTGTACACTTACTCTATATCCAAACTTACGGCTCATGATGAGCTGCCCGAAGTAAGATAGCCTCTGTGGGAAGGCATTCTGGGCTCCCAAATTTTCTTTTTCACGTCCATCAATACCCATGTTTCCGTAGAGTGCCAAACCAAGCGGGCGAGAGTTATCGCGCGTCTGTTCAAAAACAGTCCACTTTGCGTTGAAATCATGTGTCATATTTGTTCTTGTCAGGCCATAACCTACCTGTACATTTTCGTAGGGCACATAATCAAATCCTATTCGAATATTTGCTGAAGAGTAAATTCCATATAAATCAGAAATTCCCTCTTCCATTGTACCAAACTTATGCTGAATTGCCATTTGAAGTGTTTTCTCGGGCAAAATAAATGTGGTTTGATTGTCGAGCAAATAAGGGCTCTCAAAAGGAGCTCTAACAGGTCTGGGTTTAGTTTCTTTTTCAGTTTCCTGAGCAATCAAAAACTGACAGCTTAAGAATAAAACCGATAAAAGCAGTAGTATTTTCTTCATGATAAATCTTTTTAATTATTTGGTGCACCTTGTTCAAGCCAGGCTTGAACAAGAGCGGCCTGCTCTGCAGTATAATTCTTATAATGAGAATTCTCCGGTGCTGCAACATTATAAATATTATTATCGCTGTTTAAGTCGATATATTCCGCGTTGCCCGTGAGGCTATTGTATGCATTTCCGGTAGTTAAATCCGGCGATTGTCCACCATTGTGACAATCTGTGCATCCGGCGTCGTTAAATATGGGTTCTACATCATTTGCAAAACTAACTTCTTCTGAGACTTCGGGTAATGCTTCAGCCTCAAAAGCCGTATATTCACAACCCCACAGAAATAGCACTGCAGTTAATAAAAATATGTGAATAAAACTCTTTTTCATTTTGATTAGCTTTTTTCTTGTAAAATATGTTTTGGTTAAAAACAGTTTACAAAGAATGGGGACTTCTTAAAAAAAGCCCCCATCTTGTTTATTAAGTAATCTATTAATTAAAAACCTCAATTGAATTCTGAAGCAATGCTTTCACGTAAGCAGGGTTATGTACACCCATACTGCGATCTTCAGCAACAGTAGCCCAGTTAAAATAGGCTCCGGCCTGATCAATTGTAAGATTTAGGCTACTTCCGTAATTCAATGCTTCTCCACTATCATCCAAAAGATGCCCGTCTGTTCCAATAATGTTTGCATTAATAAGTGCAGTTTCCAGATCACCAAGCATAGACTCAACTTCTGTTTGAACACCATTCACATCAAAACTACTGGCATCGGTATGACAGCTGGTACAGCTTGCCAAATTAGGCACAAAAGTGTGTCCTCCGGTAGAATTGTTATCAGCAGCAGGAGACATATGACAACTATTACAAGAGGCTCCGGTTCTGTGTGTAGAAGCGCCTGGCTCAGGATAACTCATACTACCAGCCAACTCGTAACCACCAATACCTTCTAATACTGTAGCCTGTGTACCGTGGTGCGGGCCATAATGCGGACTGGTAATTGCATAAGTACCGTCTGTTGAAGATGGAGCTGGGGTGCGTGGCTGGTGGCAGCTGGCACACAAGTTACTACTACCTTCAAAATCAAGCGAGGAACCGTCCATTAATAAAGTAACTGCCTCTTTTGTACGCATTGCATAGTCAGGACCGTCATTTTCGAAATCAAGGGTGTTATGATCGTCGTGACAAGTATTACATGCAATTGCTGTTGGAATAGGTATATCAGCAGCAGTGGTATCCCTGCCTGTATGTTGTGTTTCTACAAAACCCTCGTGGGAGTGGCATGCAGCACAATCATTTCTACCACCGGCATAACCGACATTTGCTCCTGCAGCGTGCACGCTTGATGCATATTGCGTACTAACAGAATCTTGCTTTTCGTCATTATGACATTCTTTACAAACTTCGCTTGCATTTTGTCCGTCTTGCCCTACGGGCCCCTCAGGACCTTCACAACTTATAGTTATTGCCAATGCAAATAGGGCCGAGATCGTCAATAGATAGTTTAATGTTCTTTTCATATTCCTCTGATTTTTATTGTTTTCACCTATTAATCTATTTTTTAAAATACTTCTTCTGGTTTGCCATAAACATTTTAGATAAAAATACGCATATATCTTCTTTTGGATTGATTTTTGGGCTTGATTGCTTATACTTAATTGATTGAATTTACATAACCCTGAAGCTACAAAACCCCAACTCATTTGTTGATATATATCAACCGGTGATCTTTTTAAAAATTAATACTTTTGAGCGATGGATTTTAAACCTTGTAATTCTTGTGGAACTTGCCCTGTAGGATGGGATAACTTTAAAAACTTAACTGAAGCCCAAATTAAAGAAATAGATGAAACACGTTTTGAGGCAAGATATAGAGCTGGAGAGATGATATTTAAACAAGGCACACCTACTCCCAATGCTGTATTTATGGCCGATGGTTTAGCAAAACTTTATTTAGAAACAGAAGAGGGCAAAAGAGTAATTATCGCATTAATAAAGCCAGGCAGACTTATAGGTGGACCCGGTATTTTTATTGATGACACACATTACTTTAATCTGGCTGCTGTGGAAGACTCAACGGTATGTTTTATAGGTATGAACATGCTTAAAAAAATGGTACACGAAAACGGGGATTTTGCTGAAGGTTTTTTGAGAGACATAAGTATTAAAGGACTGGAAAGTTTGAAAAAGATCATAACCTTTAGTCAGAAAAAAATGAACGGCCGCCTTGCAGAAGGCCTTCTTTACCTGAGCGACAAGATTTATAATACTGAAGATTTCGACTGCCAACTTACAAGACAGGAAATTGGAGAGCTTACACTTATGACCAAAGAAAGTGTTGTAAGGCTTTTAAAAGAATTTGATGAAGAAGGCATCCTTGATGTAAAAGGAGGCCGAATTAAAATATTAGACAAAGAGCGGCTAAACAAGATTATGCAATCTGGCTAACCGCCTAATTAAAAAAGCTTTATATTAAAAAAACTATGAAACATTTGCGAAAATTATTATTTAGCCCGGCAACCATGGTCGTTCTCCTGATCATGGCTGCTTTTTTTATGGGACTTGCCACATTCATTGAGAATGACTTTGGACCCAAAGCTGCCAAAAATGCAATATATAATGCCTGGTGGTTTGAAGTGTTGCTTTTTTTACTTGCAGTCAATTTCTTTGGATCAATTTTCGACCGAAAACTCTATAAAAAAAGAAAATGGCCCGTATTGCTATTCCATATTGCATTTGTGATAATATTAATAGGTGCTGCAATAACACGGTATTTTGGTTATGAAGGCACTATGCACATTCGCGAAGGCAACGCTTCATCCAGCATACTGCTGCATGAAAAGGCTTTAAAAGTGAAACCTACAGAAGCTCATAATTTTCAGCATCTTTTTGATTATGATATTGAAAATCCCTCTTCATTTGAGGAAGCAATAGAACTCGATGGAGAGACATACGATATTACCCTATCAAAAAACTACAATGCCGCCATTGAAAAAGCAGAACCCTCAGAGGAAGGCAAACCAACAATTGGCTTTGTACTGGCGGGCCGATCTTATCGTGGATTTTCATACATTACCCAGGGAGAAAAAAGGCAATACGGGATGCTTACTGTAGCCTTCTCCGACACCGATACTGCGGCAGACATTAGGTTCAGTTATAAAAACGACACGTTTTTTATAGAATCAAGAACACCAATAGCCCAGGGCAGAATGGGAGATCAAGAACAACGAAAACTAACAGCCGGAAAAACTGCACTTGAAACAAAAAAGCTTTACCAAACAGCCAATGTAAATCTTGTAGCACAAGAGTTGTATAAATCAGCAAACATAATTGCTGCACCGGTAAGGGCACAGAACCACAAAGCCAGCCGCCCGGCCCTTATATTTAATGTATCGCACAACAATAAGGATAAAAAGGTTGTAGTATGGCAAAGCAGAGAGTTTACCAATAACATCTCTACAGTAAAATTCGGGGAAACATCGCTCGATTTTGCATACGGTTATAAAGTAATTGAATTACCGTTTGAGATCTACCTGAACGACTTTGAAATAGAGCGTTACCCCGGTTCACACAGTCCATCCTCTTTTTCAAGTCACGTTACCATTTACCAGGAGGGCAAAGATCCTAAACCGTATCACATTTATATGAACAACATTTTAAAAATGGAAGGATACCGCTTTTACCAATCGTCTTATGATAAAGATGAGAAAGGGACAATTTTATCTGTAAACCACGATACAACCGGAACAACAGTGACCTACATCGGCTATTTTCTACTTACACTCGGCCTGTTATGGTCACTTGTCAGCAAACATACATTTTTGCGCAACACCAAAATTAAAACTCTGAGTGTGTTGGCACTTTTCATGTTTTTGTTAACACCTTTTAGCGACTTAAAGGCACAACATAAAACGCACCATACACCCAAAAACATCGTATCGAAAAATCATGCTTTAACTTTTGGAAAGCTATTGATACAAGATGACCAGGGCAGAACCAAGCCGGTCAATACACTGGCGTCTGATATAATGCGCAAAATCTCCAGAAAATCAAAAATAGCAGGCATGAATCCTGCTCAGTTTTTCCTTGAGATGCATGTTAACCCTGAGAACCTTGTACACATTCCCTTTATAAAAGTTGGAAACGACAGGGTGCAACAAATCATAGGTATAAACTCAAACTATGCCTCCTATACAGACATCGTAGCACCGGGTAAAGGATATAAACTAAGCGGCATGGTCGAAAAAGTTTATGCAAAAGCACCCGCAGAGCGCAATAAGGCCGACAAGGAAGTTATTAAAGTCGATGAGCGCGTAAATATTTGTTATGGCATGTTTACTGGTAGATTTCTAAGATTATTTCCGGCAAAGGACTCTGCTATTGACAAATGGCAAACGCCAGATAATGCATGGAAATACGCCAAAAACCCGGAAGACTCAGCCTTCCTAAAAGATGTAACAGGCGTTTATTTTCAGGAACTTTCAAAAGCCAAAAAATCTGGAAATTATGCTCAGGCCACTGAAATATTAAATGGGATAAAAAAATACCAGCGCAGTCATGCCCAATATGAGCTCCCATCAGAGAGCAAAACAAACATGGAGCTGACCTATTATCGTTGGAATATTTTCAAAAAATTATTCCCTTTCTATGCCACTGTTGGACTAATATACCTATTCATACTTGTCGGAAGCATTATTTCAGGCAAGCGATTTTCTCCATGGCTCAACCGGTCATTTATGATTCTGGTACTAATTGGATTTCTTGCACATACAGCAGGACTTGCCATAAGGTGGTATATTTCGGGGCACGCACCGATGAGTAACGGGTACGAATCCATGATTTTTGTATCCTGGGTTACCATTTTAGCAGGATTTCTGTTTAACAGGTACTCGCCATTCTCGCTGGCGGCCACTGCAATCCTGGGCGGGTTTACGCTAATGGTGGCCAACCTTAGTTTTATGGACCCACAAATAACAAATCTGGTTCCGGTACTTAAATCATATTGGCTCACACTACATGTTTCTGTTATTACAGGCAGCTACGGATTCCTCGGGCTTGGTGCTATCCTCGGCATTATAAACCTTATTCTTTTTATGCTTCAAAGTAAAAAGAATAAAACTCGTATTAATGAAACCATAGAAAGCCTTACGGTAATTAACCATAAAACATTAATCCTGGGTGTTATCTTTTTAACCATAGGAACTTTCCTTGGTGCTGTTTGGGCTAATGAATCGTGGGGTCGCTACTGGGGGTGGGACCCTAAAGAAACGTGGTCACTTATAACGATCATAGTTTATACAGTTGTAACGCACGCCAGACTTGTTAAAAATATGAATGGCATATTCGTTTTTAATGTGTTATCTGTTTATGCATTTTTCTCGGTATTAATGACATACTTTGGCGTGAACTACTACCTGTCAGGCCTTCACAGTTATGCCGGAGGAGATCCTGTACCAATACCAACATTTGTTTATGTAAGTATAGGGCTGCTTATCACCCTCTCATTGCTGTCATGGGTTAACCATAAAAATATGCGAACGGCCTAACAAATAAAATCATAACATTCATAAAAGCTGTATAGACAAAAATCTATGCAGCTTTTGTTTTATCTACTACGAAAAATTAAGATACAGCTCAATGAAAAATTAATTCAAATAAAAAATAAAAGCAAGGTAGTTGTCAAAAAGAAAGTCGCCACAGCGGCTGCGAAGTAGAGTAACTTGCGGCGCCATTGAAAATCATCGCGACTGAGTATTCTGCGGATGGAATTCTGAATACGTAGCCTGGCAAAATTATTTTTGGTTATGATATCATCTACCACCAGCTCAGCCTGGTAAAGCTCCATCTCTTCTGTTTCGAGCTCCCCGGGATTATATAACAGAATAACATGCGTATTGAGCAGGTACTGCTTTATAGCCTCAATGGTTTCAAATACACTATTTGTATCTCTGGCATGTGCACTAACCGAAATAATAATAATATTTCGCTGTATTTTTTTCACTGCCTGACTTTTTAGTTGGTCAAGAAGGTCATCAGCAGAATTGAAGCTGAAAATTTTATGATTTTCTACGCCGCGTGCTAAAACCTGTTTGAGCACACGTAGAAAATCCCTGTCGTCTTCGACAATATAAACAGAGGTGCGTAGTATTTTGTGTAAAAAGGCCATAACAATCAATTATCAGAAGGTATAAGATATGTCTTTTTTCCGTCTATTCAATTGCTTTTTACTATTTTTTACATCTAAATTTTCTCTTAAAACCCACTTTCCATCTTCAAATTCGAGTCCGTCAAAAGTTAGATCAGACCCATAAGCTACTTTTTGTCCTTTGAGGGATGGCTTAATTGGTGTCATATGCTCAAAAACGACCATATCAATATCATCGTCGTAAAATAACCTCATGGTAGCCATGTAAGAAAACTCAAACACGACTCTTTTTTTTCTGTCTTTTTTAAACTTAAATACGCTTTTCCCAAATCTGGGCACACCGCTTGAGCTGAAACTAAGCACATCTATTACCTTCCTGTTGACAAACAAATCGCCACCATCCCAGCCAAGCAGCAAATAATGGTTTCGCCTTTTAACTTTCGCCGGCACAATTTCATAGTATAAGGCACCATACCACTGGTCAGCCATCAGCACTTGTTGCTCAGGGTCTGAAATACTATCAGAAGCATCATGCAACTCGGTGAGTCGAATTTCATCTTTATCTTCATTATAAAACTGCACAAAGCAATAGTAATTATAGGTGCCATCTGGCTTGATGATATTCCAGTTTATTAATCGAAACTTCTCATCAGGCGATAATATTTTGCCGATAGTTTTCAAAGTATCGAACCCATGCTCAAATGAATCTTTTTCTTTCAGGATACGACCAAATATTTCTCTTATAGAATCATTCAATGCCAGTTTTTTATCAATATCTTGAATAGTACGCAAACGCGTAAAATAATCGGAAAGCGTATCATCCACACTTTCACTGGTCGCTCTTTGTGTCATACCCTCAAGGGACAGAAGCACCATTAAAATCAACAACAATCTTTTCAACATGTTATGTGCTATATTTTTTTTTATAACGTTTTTATTCAATCTCTAGTATTTAATTCTACCTAGACATGCTTGTTCACAAAAGTATCAATTAACCCGAGAAGCTTTTCGGCAATTTCAGTGGCCTGCTCATTGGTAATAATGAGTGGTGGTGCAATACGAAAAGCCTCCGGATTAAAAAGAAACGGATCGAAAATTATGCCGTTTTCAGCGGCGTATTTCATAAAATCAGGGATAAAAACATCGTCTAAATCCACAGCAAGAAAAAGCCCCTTCCCTCTTACATTTTTAATGCGGGGGTGTTTCATTTTTTGTCTGAAAATATTTCCCACTTCATTGGCACGTTGCGTAAGCTCATCGCGTAAAATAATTTCGAGCGAAGCTAAAGCAGCAGCACAAGAAACAGGATGCCCGCCAAAGGTTGTAATATGACCGAGCGCCGGGTTATAAGTGAGTTGATTCATCAACTGTTTATCGGCCACAAAAGCGCCAATGGGCATACCTCCGCCCATACTTTTCGCAATGGTCATAATATCGGGAACAACATCATAATGCTCATGGGCAAAGAGCTTACCAGTTCTTCCGAACCCGGTTTGAATTTCATCAAAGATGAGCAATGCGCCAACTTCATCGCAACGCGCCCTCAGTTGCTGCATGTATGACGTATCTGGCACTATAATTCCGGCTTCTGCCTGAACAGGCTCCACAACCACACATGCCGTGGTTTTATCTATTTTTGAGAGCTCTTCAGGTACATTAAAATTCAAATGTGTAATGCCCGGCAAAAGCGGGCGAAAAGCATTTTTTAATACCTCGTCCCCAAGTATACTCAGTGCTCCCTGGGTACCGCCATGGTATGCATTGCGAAAAGCCACAACACCTGAGCGGCCTGTAGCACGTTTTGCCAGTTTCATGGCGCCTTCGATTGCCTCACTACCTGAATTTACATAATAAACGGTATTCAGCTGAGCAGCTAATTTCGAAGTAAGTAATTCGGCATAACGCACTTGCGGACTTTGGATCATCTCGCCATAAACCATCAAATGCATATGTTTGGCTGCCTGGTTTTGAACGGCTTTTACAACTTCGGGATGAGCATGCCCCACATTACTTACAGATACGCCGGATACCAGATCGATATATTTTTCGCCATTGTTTCCACGTAGATAAATACCCTCAGCACTTTCAATCTCAATAGCAAATGGATCAGTACTCGTCTGTGCTACGTGCTCAAAAAAAAGCTGGCGGTGAGTCAGCATCTTCTCTTAATTTTATTTTTTACTTTTTATTTCATTATAGAAACAGTGGGAGTAGTATATCTTCTTCTTAATAAACCGACTTTAAACATAGCTTAAAAATGCATAAACTATCCATATACAAAGCCTCTCCTTTAACCTATTTCTATGGAAACCAGTGTTATTTCGAGATGAGGTTTAAATCGTCCATGAGACCATCGCGGTATGATTTGCCAATTGGAATTACTTTGGTTCCGGTTTTTTCACCCATTATCACTGTATTGTCTTCAATCATATCAACTCTGTTTACATTGATGATATATGAACGATGAACCCTTTTAAATTTGTTTTCAGGCAGCTTATTTGCTATAGCTTTCATTGTGAAGTGTATAGTGTACCGATGCTCATAAGTAGCAACAATTACATAATTCTCCAAAGCTTCAATATAAATGATATCATTGTAATTTAAGCGAACAAGTGTAGAATTTTTCTTTTTAATAAAAATTTCGTCGTTGGTTTCACCTGAAATTTGCGCAGCATTATTGAATCGCTTTTGTGCTTTATTTACAGATTTTATAAAGCGGGGTAAACTGACTGGTTTAAGCAAGTAATCTGTTACATCGTACTCAAAAGCTTCAATTGCATATTTTTCTTTACCTGAAATAATAATTATCTGAGGGGGATTGTCAAGTGTATTCAAGAAATCCAAACCAGACATCTCCGGCATTTCAATATCGAGAAAAATTAAATCTATGCTATCGGGTCCGTTAAAGGCCTGGATGGCATCCATAGCATTATCGTAAGATGCGATTAAATCTAATGATTCCGATTTTTTAACAAATTCTTCAATTACTTTTCGTGATAACTGATCATCGTCAATGATTATGCAATTCATAGCTTCCATGTTTTTGCGTGTCAATAATTGTTGATGGGCCTTACCAAAATAACCCTGACCTCTCAACAACCTTAAATCAAAAATATAATTATTTTCGTGGTTATTTGTCCATTATTAACCATATAAAATTCAAATATAGTCAATAATTTAGCTAAAAATATGAATAATTTTCAATTTTTTAATCTTTAACACCTTGTTTTCCGTTATTGAAGTAATAAGACAAAGCCGATAAAATGAAAAACCTCACATTCTTACTGATTGCAACTTTTTTGTTCTTTGCCAGCACAGGCTTAGCCCAAAACTATAATGTTATACTTAAAACAAAAAACACAAATTTTAATCTAAGTCAGGTTAATAAGAAGTTTCAGTTGGTTCCGCTATTTCCAGCCCACTATAAAAATGCACAAAAGGGCAATAAAAGCAGGTTGGCTAATATCTTCAGCATTTCAGCAGCATCCAAAACAGAGCAAAAAAATATAATTAAACAACTCAACCAAAAACCAGAAATAATTTATGCCGTTGAAAAACCCACGGTATATTTATTCGATACCACAAACGACCCTTCAATAAGTCAGCAGTACTATCTTGGTGCAATAAATGCTTTTGCTGCATGGGATATTGAGCAGGGCGATTCCACCACCGTAATGGGCATTATTGATACAGGAACAGATTTTACGCACGATGACTTAAACACGAAGGTCCATCGCAATTATGCCGATCCTGTAAACGGTATAGACGATGACCTGGATGGATTTGTTGACAATTTTAATGGATGGGATTTGAGTGAAAATAACAATAACCCACAGGCAGATATTAACGGTCATGGGGTAAAAGTAGCAGGTATTGCAGCCGCTGCAGCGAATAACAATATTGGCATTGCCGGGGCCGGGCGCGACATTAGTTACCTACCCATAAAGGTTATGAACAGCAACGGAGAATTGAACACGGCCTGGGAAGGCATTGTATACGCTGCGGACCATGGTGTAGATGTGGCCGTATGCTCATGGGGTGGTTTGGTTGAATCTCCCTTTGCCCGCGACATTATTGATTATGCTGTTTATGATAAAGATATGGTAATTGTTGCTGCAGCCGGCAATAACGATAATGAAGAGTTATTTTATCCCGCGGCTTACAAAGAAGTAATTTCGGTAGCTGCAACCAATCAAAATGATCAGAAGTGGGCAGGCTCATCTTACGGTTATTATGTGGACCTCTCAGCTCCCGGTCAGGATATTTATTCAACAGCCCTCGGCAACAATTACAGTAGCGGCTCCGGCACTTCTTATGCTGCACCATCGGTTGGTGCAATTGCCGCACTGGTAAGGCATCAGCGGCCCCATCTAAATACTTTTCAGGTAATGCAACAAATTATTAATTCAACCTACTTCTTAGATACGATTCCCCAAAACGTGATTTATAGCAATAAACTTGGGAGCGGAAGGCTCGACGCCTATAAAGCTCTTTCAGACACCATGATAAGTGGCGTTGACATTACCGAAATGCACACCCATGGATCAACAGCGGCAGGTGATACAATACACATGCGAGGCATATTGACAAACCATTTGCAAAGTGCCGCCATCTCTATAGAAGTTGAGTCTCTATCCGATTTTGCTTCTCTGTTAACAACATCATTGAATGCCGGGATCCTAAATACCGGCGAATCGTTCTCAATAGAAAATAATGAGGTGCCTGTTATTCTTCATGATGACATACCATTCGATGAAAAAATCACCATAAAATTCCGCATTAATGACGGCCAAAAATCATACAACCGCTATTTCTCATTCTATGCCAATCAGTCGTACATTGACCTCACCCGCCAGGAGCTAAACATGACAGTTCCCGCAAATGGGCGTCTGGGGTTTAATAGAATTAGTCCTTTGCAGGGTAACGGCATCTGGCTGGATAACTACACCAATATGGTATGGGAGGCCGGATTGATTTATGGTAACAGCACAAATGAGGTAATCAGCACTTTCATAGGAGCCACAGGATTACAAACGCTGAGTATTGCCGACACAGCATATTTTGGAACGGATAGCTTAACAATTCATGCTGTGATGATTGACACCAATAAAACAAGCCTCATGCAAATAAAAACTTTGCAAAAAATAAGTATCGTTAACTATCCGGAATTAACATCTACCATATTTATTTCTTATGCCTTCATCAACAAAAGCGAAAACACCTATAATGACTTCCATGCAGGCTTGTTTTTTGACTGGGATTTAATAAACGCAACGACCAACCACATGTACTTTGACAATAACAATCAAATTGCATATTGTGAAAACACTTTGGAAGGCAATATGCTTACCGGAATTAAAATCCATAACCAACCCTTTCATCACTATGCTTTCGAGCTAAAAGAAGATACTGAAGGTATTGACATCACAGACGGATTCACAAACGAAGAGAGGTGGTTTGCACTCTCGAATGAGCGACAAGAAGCGGGTTCGAGTTCTGGTGATGATGTGGCACATCTGGTTGGTACAGAAGGCATGACTTTAAATCCAGGCGACACCATTTCTACGACGTTTATTCTCACTGCCGGATTTCACCTTTCAAATATCATCACGAATATCAATGAAGCAGAGAATTATTTATCCGGTAGCACATCGGTCACAGCACCAATATCAAAAACCAGGTTAACCATATATCCCCAGCCATCTGACTCAAAAGTAATAATATCATGTGACAGTTACCTGCGCAGAATAGAAATTTACAACTTGAACGGAAAGCCAGAGAAACAACTCAACCTACACACAAAACAATATTTACTTAACACAGAAGATCTTGCAAAAGGCATCTATGTTGTAAAAGCATACACCGCTGGTGGAGCCGTAAAAAATTCAAAACTTGTGATACAGTAACACTGCACTACCTCAGTTTGATTTTTTAAGCACTTCAATACAATTTGCAAGACTTGCTTCCCAATGCGGAATTGCGATATGAAACTGGTTTTTAATTTTTCGTTTATCGAGCACACTGTAATGCGGGCGTTTTGCGGGTGTGGGATAATCACTGGTGGGTATCGGGTTTACTTTCACACGGTTATTTGCGATTTGCTGAATTTTCAGGGCAAAATCGAACCATGAGCAAACGCCTTCATTGGTAAAATGATATATACCCCGTGCAAAATCATCATCATTTAAATATTGAATCGTTATAGCATTAATAGCATCGGCCAAATCACCTGCATAAGTTGGACTGCCAACCTGGTCATCAATTACACCGAGTTGCTTACGCTCCCCGCCCAGCCTCAGCATGGTTTTTACAAAGTTTTTACCATACTCAGAATATAGCCATGCAGTGCGTATTATAATGGCATTGCTGTATGTTTTTTGGATGGATTCTTCGCCCAGTGCCTTGGTCTCCCCGTAAAAATTCACCGGCCTTATGGGATCGTTTTCTATATACGGTCGAAAACCTTCGCCGCTAAATACATAATCTGTAGAAATATGTATTAAAAATACATCAAACATTTTACATTTCTCAGCCAGCACAAGCGGGCCTTTCTGGTTCACTTTGAGTGCCATCTCCTTTTCGTTCTCGGCATTATCAACATCTGTATATGCAGAGCAATTAATAAGCACATC
>Ga0102940_1000591_pt1 | contig 24661 bp, 20 predicted proteins | sample SalPonR2_C_D1_MG_FD_78215 | JGI IMG/M metagenome (GOLD analysis project Ga0102940, IMG submission 78215) | Salt pond soil microbial communities from South San Francisco under conditions of wetland restoration - Salt Pond MetaG R2_C_D1_MG | ecosystem: Environmental > Aquatic > Marine > Intertidal... | reverse complement strand
GAAGTACGACTGGTCCTTGGCGCGATCGACGCCGCGGGCCACGTAACGGGCGCCGTCGTGTTCGACGATGCGCGCGTAGTGGCCGGTCACCACCCGCGAGGCGCCGATGCGATCGGCGAACTCCAGCAGCTTCGGAAAGCGGATCTGGGTGTTGCAGCGCACGCACGGGCTGGGCGTGTGGCCGGCGCGGTACTCGGCCACGTAGTCGTCGACGACGCCACGCTCGAAGTCGTCGGCCACGTCGAGCACCACGTGCTGGATGTCCAGGTCGGCGCTGAGTTCGGCCGAGGCGTCGACGGCCTCCTGGCTACAACAGCTCGCGGCGACGGCCTCGTTCGCCCCGAGCGGAGCGAAGCGCCCGCCGGTGGTGCAGAAGTTCCGCGTGGTCACCGCCACGACCTCGCAACCCGCCTCGGCCAGCAACAGCGTGGCCACGGCGCTGTCGACGCCGCCCGACAACCCCACCACGACACGTTCGCCCCGGGCGGGACCCGGGGCGGCGCGGAAGGGGCTGCGGTGCGGCCCGTCGGTCATGCGGTTCCTCCGGTCGGCCCTAGCGTCCCTCGCCCACCTCGGGGGTCTCCGCCGCCATCAGCTGTTCGATCACGCCGATGTTCTCGGCGCTGCGGCGGCCGAGGTCGCTGTTCGGATCGATGTCCACGGCCTTCTGGAACTCCACGATCGCCTCGCGATAGATCTGCGAGTCGGCGAAGAGGATGGCCATGTTGTAGTGGGCCAACTGCGACTGCGGATTCACCTCGAGTGCCCTGTCGAAGTACTCGATCGCCTGCTCGTACTGGCGCTTCTTGAAGAACACGTTGCCCATGTTGCAGAGCGTGCGGTCCTCGTCGGGATCGAGCTCGAGCGCCCGGTTGTAGCTGTGCAGGGCGTCGTCCAGACGACCCAGTTCGTCGTACACGCTGCCCAGGTTCACGTGGGCACCGACCAGCTCGGGCTCGAGTTCGATCGCCCGCTGGTAGCTGGCCATGGCCTCCTGCAGCTTGCTCGCGTCGAAGGCGTAGTTGGCGTGGTGGAAGACGTAGCGCACGTCGTTCGGCGACTGCTCCACCAACTGGGCCATGCGCTCCATGCGCAACTGCGCGTCGGGCAGCGAATCGAGCTCCTGCTCCAACGCGGGCGGCAGGTCGGTGTCGACGGCCACCGCCGGCGCCGCCGGCACGATCAACACCAGGCCCAGGGCCAGGATCATCCAACGCTGCGTCATGGTCGTTCCTCCCGGGGAACCGTTCGGTGCGGTCGGGGCGCGATCAGTACCAGCGCTCCCCGCCCGCGATGCTGAGCACGATGCGGAAGACGTCCTCGCTCGCGCCGTTCTCGTCCAGATCACCGATACGACTGTAACCGATCGAGAGGTCCGCGCGCGCGCTGCCGCCGCGCAGGTAAACCCCGCTGCCGAGGGTCACGCCCCACTCGGTGACGTCGGAACCGTTCAGTTGATAGTGCCACTGCCGCCAGTACGCACCCGCGCGCACGGGCAACGTGGCGCCGAAGCCGCGCCGGCGCGCCTCGCGCTCGAGGCCGAAACGCCACTCGATCTCGTCGTTCAGGTCCTGGGCCGGGGCGTCGGGGTCGAATGCGCCGTCCTCGCCGAAGCGGAAGGACCGTCCGGTGTACGACGACCAGTCCTCGGCCGTGTAGTCCACACCGGCCGACCAGTCGCCGGGCAGGTCGACCCGGATCCCGGCTCCGTAGCGAGCGGGCATCTCGTCGGTGCGTTCGCCGTCGGAGCGATCGCTCAGCGCCACTCCGCGCTGCCGCTCCTCGACGTCGGCGTCGAAGTCACTGATCCAGTAGCCGGCCACCGACACGGGGCCCACGTCGTGGACCGCCAGCGAGAACTCGGTGGCCGTGCCCTGGTAGATGTCCTCGCGCTCGTCGGTCGGATCTGTCGCGCCGCTCGCCGGCAGGTCCAGTTCGTACTCCATGCGCACGTTGCCACGCAGCAGGTGCAGTCCGGCTCCCACGGTGACCCGGTCGGCGAAGCGCCACGCCGCCTGGATCGGCACGTCGAAAAGGGTTCCCGATCGATCGAGGGTCTCGGTGAGCGTCGGGTCCGGTGCGAAGTCGCGCACGATGGTCCACTGGGTCGCACGTCGGGCGCCGAATCCCAGGCCGACACCACCGTTGTCGAAGACCGGCAGGCCCAGCCGCACCGTCGGCGTGCTCAGCCCGTTGCGGTCGAGCGCACCGCCGACGTCCTCGCTCGTCCGTCGCGAGAAGACGTTGCTCACACCGATCGTCACCTGGGTCAGGTCGACCAGCTGCGTGGCCTGCATGACGCTGGCGTTCACCGAGTCGCGGTAGGCCAGACCCATGCCACCGCGGCCCTCGATCCGGGCGTCGCGCAGTGTGGTCGGCTGGCCGAAGTAGCTCATACCGAACAACGAGTCGGCGCGCACGCCGGACGGCAGCAGCGTGAGCAGCAGAAGGGTCGTCGCACAGATCGTTCGCTTCGTCATCGTCGCCCTCCTAGCGCCACGAGTCGGCCGGCGGGGTGAAGGTCACGCGCACCGTCGGCCGCTGGTCGGGGAAGGGCGAGTCGGGACCGTGGAAGTTCACGGTGTCGAAGTCGAATTCCTCGCTGTCGAAGAGGATCAGCAGGCCCGTCCGATCGGGATCGACGACCCCGTTCACCACCCGTTGCACGTAGGCCGTGATGTCGAGTTCGAGGATCGGGACATCGAGGATCGACAGCGCCGCGCCGTCCACGAAGATCAGCGACTCGATGCCCTCGCCGACGATACTGCGACCCGGGTTCTCACGCGTGGCGTCGGACAACCGGCTCTCGTAGCAGAGCACGGTCAGGTTCTGGGGCTGGCCGCCGCGGTTGGGCGTGCCCAGCGTGCCCTCCGGATCGGCGCGCAGGGTGAGAACCGCCCGGTTGATGGTCGCGTTGCGCGGAACCACCCCGTCGTCCAGATCGAGCTCGATCCACGTGCGCACCGGATCGTGTGAACTCAACAGTCCGCCCCCGCCCGGAGGCGAGTCGCGCTCGATCACGGTGAAGTCGATCAGCGCCGGTGCGCCGATCACGATGTCGCTCAGTGGGCTGCCGCTCTCGTCGACCGCGGCCAGGTCGAGCAGGATTTCCGGCTCGATCGACTCGTCGATCTCGGTCTGCACCAGCTCGCTGCCGGCGCGTCCGAATCCGCGCCCGGCGAAGGCGATGATGTTCGACTCGTTGGGGAATTCGAAGGTCTCGTCTCCGGGGGCGAGATCGAACAGCGCCACGCCGTCGTGGCCGGAGGCGGCGATCCAGTCCCGGACGGTGGCTTCGGGCAGAGGGATCTCGTAGTTGCGGTCGGACTGCGTCTGTTCGAACTCGGTGATCTCGTCGCCGAGCAGTTCGTCGATCGACTCCACCGTCGCGTCCTCGGTCTGGATCGCCGCCGCGGTCGACGTCACGCGGATCGATCGCGGGGGCTTGGGTACGTCGCCCTCGTCGGGCACTTCACGCTCGAACAGCGCGAGCTGGATCCGCGGGTTCGCCACGAAGTCCGCGTCGAACTGGACGGTGTCGCTGTAGTCGACGGCGTAGTCGAAACTGGTCTCGGGCTCGAGGCGCTCTCGCAGGCGATCACGCAGGACCTCTTCGTCGAAGTTGAAGCGGATCACCGGCGTGGCGCGGAAGCCGCCGCGTTCGCGGTTGCCCAGGAACAGCGTCTGCCGGTCGACGTAGGGCCTCGAGGTCTCGGGCTCGACCGTCTCGATCCGTTCGAAGCGGACGGCCGGTGCCTCGACCAGGACGGAGTCCTGGCTCACGTCGAGCGGCATGCCCGATCCGGTGTCGGCGAAGTCGTCGCTCTCGCAGGCGGCCAGCGCCAACAGGCCGGCGGCCGCCACACAACGAGCGGTGAAGGTGCGCAGTCTCAACGATTCGCCTCCTGCGGGGCCGACGCCCCGGGTCGCATCTCGGTGCCGAGGCTCAATCCCGCGAAGCCGAGCGAACGCACGACATCGATCAGGTTGACCACGTCGGCGTGCCGCGCGGCCGCCTCGGCGTTCAGGATCACGCGCGCGTCGGGATCGGACTCCTTGCGGCGTCTCAGTTCGGCCACCAGTTCCTCTTCCTCCACCACCGACCCGTCGATCAGTACCTGCCCGTCGGCGCGCAGGGCGATCTCGGTGGGCCGCATCTGCTCGGCATCGGTCGACGGCTCACTCGTGGACGAGTCGGGCAGCTCCAGCTGCAGTTCGCCAGCCTGCCGGAAGGTCGAGGTCAGCATGAAGAAGATCAAGAGCAGGAAGAGGACATCGATCAGCGAGGTCAGGTTCAGGGTGACCCGCCGGCGCCGTTTCACGGGACGGAAGGCCAGCTCGCTCATGCCTCGACCTCGGCCCCGGCCTCGGCCCTGCGGCTCCTCCACCGCGCCAGCAACCGGCTGGCGTGACGCTCGATCTCGATGACGAAGGCCTCGCTGCGCGCGGCCAGGAGGTTGTAGGCGACCAGCGTCGGAATGCCGATGCCCAGCCCCACGGCCGTTGTGATCATGGCCTCGCTGATGCCCTCGCTCAGCACCTGGGGATCGCCCAGGCCGGCCACGGAGATCGATGCGAAGGTCTTGATCATGCCCAGCACCGTGCCCAGCAGGCCCAGCAGCGGCGCGACCCCGGCGATGGTCTCCAGCCACACCAGATTGCGCTCGAGCTTGGGGGTCTCCTGACGGCCGGCGTCGAGGATCACGTCGCGCACGGTCTCCCAGGGCAGCCCCTGCGCTTCCAGACCGGCCCGCAGGATGTCGCTGAACACGCCCGGATTGCGTTCGCAGACCGAGATCGCCACGCTCAGGTCCTTCTTCGGGTCGGCGGCCTCGGCGACGTGCAGGATCTCGCGCGGGACGACCTTGCTGCGCCGCAGCGCCAGGATCCGCTCGAAGGTGATCACGCTGGCCAGAATGCTGCACAGGGCCAGGGGGATCATCACCGGCCCGCCGCGGAGCAGGAAATCCAGCATGCAGTTCCTCCAGCGCGTCGGGCGCGTGATTCCGCCGGGCAGGGCGCTCGGATCCGGCCCCGCGCACGAATCGCCAGGCTAGGCCAGGCGCGGGGTCGTGACAAGATCAGGGGGCGGGCCCCGAACCGCTGCCACCGACTCGTCTCAGTCGCGTCCGCGGTAGGTCACCCGCACCGTCAGGCGCAGCGTGGGCTCGGGGAAGTCGTCGGGCAGGGGATGGTAGGGCGCGATGCCGCGGAAGTTCCCGACCGTGGCCTCGCGCAACGACTCGTGACCGTTCTCCTCGAGCACCTCGAGCTTCAGCAGACGGCCGTCGGGGGCGATCTCCACCTCCACCAGCTGGCCGCCCTCGATCAGGCCGAGCCAGTAGGCGTAGGGAGGCACCCAGTTGCGGTGGAACTCGCGGCTGAAGCGCTGAAGCCACGGCGCCCAGTTCCAGGCCACGGTGTTCAGACTGACGTCGCCGAAGAGCGGAACGTTGCCCTGCGGGTTGTCCATCTCCTCCTGGTAGAGGTCCTCGCGACCCGGTCCCACCCGGAACCGCGGCTCGGGCGAGACCTCCACCCGCCCCGGTTGCAGGGACTGCCTCGGATCGCCGCGGGCACTGCGCAGCGAGCCCTCTTCGCGCTCCGTCGAGCTCCCCGTCTCGCCCTCGCGGATGCGCTCGCCCACCTCGGCGCGCTGGCCCAGACGTTCGATCTCGCTCTCGCTGGGGCTGGGTTCCTCGGCGCTCGGGTCCTGGATGGGCTCCGGCTGTTCGGCCTGTTCCTCCTCAGGGGCGTCGGGACGCCCCCCTCCGACCGGGCTCGGTTCGGGCGACGGTTGCAGACCGACCTGCGGGGCGTCGCCCTCGCCCTCCATGCGCGGCATGTCGGTGGCCTCTTCGCCCTCCGCACCGTCGCGCGCCCGGCTGTCGACGTTGCTCAGCACGTCGGCCTCGTCGGGCGGCAGGTCGGCGCGATCCTCCGGCAGCTCGGTGAAGAAGTCGGGTTCGTCGGAGGGCTCGCGCTCGGGCTCGGCCACGGGGGGCGCGGTCGGCGCGAAGACCAGCTCCACCGGTGGGCGCGGCGAGGGCTCGGCCTCGGCCGCGAAGGGGTCGAGCAGGTGCATGCCCACACCGACCAGCAGGTGCCAGACGAGCGTGAGGAGCAGAGCGTACAGCCATCGTCGTGAACTGCGCTCGCCCGGCAACTGGTCGATTCCGGCCATGCGGGCTCCCGCGAAGCGTCGCTGTGGTGTCAGCGGAGGAGGACGGACGTGGCCATCGTACGCTCGGGTCCGCGGATCCGCACCACGTACCTGCCGCGGGCCAGACGCTGCCCGCGGGCATCGCGGCCGTCCCAGGTCGACTCGAACCAGCCACCCCCGGCGGCGCGCACCTCGACCGATCGGACCGACCGGCCGCGCAGGTCGTAAACGTGCAGACCGGGAACGTGGTTCCCACCCGTCCGGAAACGAAAGGTGACCCGACGGCCCCGTACGCGCGGCGGGAGCACGATCGCCTCGCCCGGGCCGTCGACCGAGGTCGCACTGCCTTCGTCGACCGTCACCGCGCGATCGAGTTCGTTGCCGAAGGCGTCGCGCAGCACGTACTCGGCATCGACCGTCGGCGGCGAAGGATCGGATCCGACCCATCGCCCGGCCGCGACCCGTCGCACGGCAACCGGCGTCGAGTCCACCGCCCGGGTGACACCGAACTCGTCGGCCAGCCGGGCATCGGCCAGGACTTCGAGCCGGGCCTCGGTTCCGGCGAGCGTGGAGCGCAGCGTTCCGGTGACGGCCGGCAGCCCTTCGAAGGGATCGCTGCGGAGGAACACGAGCATGTCGGCGGCCCGGTCCACGGTGACCAGCTCGGGGACCACGTCGCCGTCGATGCGCACGAGCTTCAGATCGCCCGGTGTCTCACTCAGCCGGACCGCCTGCGAGCTCTCGATCACCTCGCCGGTGACACCCAGGCCGAAGTGGATCGACACGCGCGATGCGTTCGGCGACGACAACACGATGTCGTCGAAGCCGTCCCCGTTGACGTCGTCCACCGCCACGTTCTGTGCTCCGAAGGGCGCCGCGTTCGCGGCATCGGTCGACGAGTAGAATCCGCCGGCCAGGCTCGAGAAGATGTCGAAGGTCGACGACTGGGCGCTGGCGATCACCAGGTCGTCGAAGCCGTCGCCGTTGAACTCGCCGAAGCCCACGTCGCGCGGCTCGTTGCCGACCGGATACGACACGGTGGCGTCGATACCGGCCTCCTCGCCGAACAGCAGGATCACGCGGTCGGTCTGGCCCAGCGCCACGAGATCGGTGTATCCGTTGCCGTCCAGGTCCCGCGCGCGGAGCACCACCGGGGTCTGCGGAAGACCACGGGCATCGATCTCGGTCCAGACGCCGGGGCCGGTCTCCTGGTAGATGCGCAGACCGCGTAGCTGGCGGTCGGCCACCACGATCTCGAAGCCCGAATCGCCCTGCACGTTGCCCACGGCCAGGTCCAGACCGCCAGCGAGGGGAATCAGGGATTCCAGCGTTCCGAACCGACCGTCCGGCCCGGACAGTGCCCGGAACACCCCTTCGTCGGCGTCGAGCAGGAACAGATCGACGCCGTCGACGCCGTCGGCGTCGTGGAGCACGATCTCGTCGGCCGCGCCCGTCAGCGGCAGGATCTGCAGGGGCTGCAGTTCTCCGTCGACGACGCGGTACACCCACGCTTCGCGGGCCGTCGGGGCCAGGGCGACGAGTCTCCGCCCGCCGGGCTCCTCCGGCCCCACGAGCAGACGTTTGGGAGCGTTCCCCGTGGGCAGGGCACGGGGCATGAGGAAGCCGTCGCCGAGGGGCTCGATCACCTGCACCGCCTGCTCGGTCGGCAGGGGAACCAGCAGCTCGGCGATCCCGTCCGCGTCGACGTCGAAGCGCAGCGGATCGGCTGCGTCGACCGACAGGTACCAGAAACGATCGGCGGCGAAGCCCGTCCCCGTGTCCTCGAAGAGTGTCAGCCGGCCGCGCGCGGCCTCGGCCACCGCCAGGCGCTCGCGATCGATCGCCGGAGGCAGAGGCAGCCCCCATCGGGTCCCGGGCTCCACCGGCACACGCGCCCGCTCCGTGGCCGCCTCCCCCGAGGGATCGATCACGCGCAGCTCGCCGATCCCGTCGACGAACACCAGGTCGTCGACCCCGTCGTCCTGGAGATCGCCGGCGACCACCGACCGCGGGTCCTCCGAGCGCCAGCGGCCGACCTCGGCTCCTCCTGCGGCCTCGAACAACACCACGTCCCGCGAGAGGAATCCGGTCTGCACCAGGGCCAACCGGACCGGTCGCGCGGGATCCTCGAGGACGACCAGCGAGGTGGGGCCGTCTCCCGCGGGAAGGGTCTCGTCGGCGACGAGCACTCCCCCTTCGTTGCGGTACCAGACCAGGGCGTCGCCTCCGCGCAGTGCCACCACCACGTCGAGCCAACCATCCCCGTCGCGGTCGACGACCTCGACCGCCGCCCCCTCCTCGATGCCCGGCAGGACGGTCTCGGTGAACAACAGGTCGTCCGTCCCCGGTGTCTGGCGCAGGACCACGAGGTCGCCGCGTGCACCGTCGACCCAGACGACGTCGGTGAGCCCGTCCCGATCGAGGTCGCCCGCAGCGACGTCGGCCGGCCGGCGGCCCGGGGTCGGGATGTTGGTCCGCCCGGAGAACACCCCCGGTGCCGAGGCCCGGAGCACCGTCAGCGTGCCCGTCGTCGGCCCGTTGGCGACCATGTCGAACACCCCGTCCTCGTCGACGTCGAGCACGACGACCGCCGTCGGCCCGCCGGGGGAGTTCAGCGTGGACGGACGCGGATAGAGCTGGGCAGCAACCGGCGCAGCAACCGCGCAGAGCAGGACGAGGGCGGTCGAGACCGTGCGTCCGACGGGCCATCGACGGCGATCGGCCCGGCTACGGACACACCGGCTGTGGGAAGGAAGGCGCACGGCTCGGTCCTCGGGATCCGGGAGGTGTGGGGAAGCTACGGCGCCGCGGCCGCGCGGGGCAAGATCGGGGGAAAAGGGCTGCGTTGACAGCGACTTGCCGGTGATCGTACATATAACGGTTCGTCGTCCCCACGTCGCTCGCCGACCCGATGCCGTTGCCAGGAGTTCGAACCATGTCCAGAGACCCGCGCCCCCGGAAGGATCGGCGGCCCCAACGCTCCTCGACGCCGTTCGCGTTCGTCGCGTTCTGCGCCGCCGCTCTCTTCGCGACCGCTCCGGCCGGCGCCCAGGACCTCGACGATCTCGACGACCTCGACGAGGGCGTCGTCCTCGAGGAGGTGTTCGAACCGGGGATCGAGCCGAACACGTGGGAGGTCTCGGCGTCGTTCGGACAGGCCGACCTCGCCCAGGATCTCCTCGAGTCCGATCAGATCATCGTCGACGTCGAGGAGAGCGAGGACTTCATCGTCGCCGACATGAAGCTCGCCGGTGAGGCGAGCTTCCATCCGCTGATCCGGATCGGACGCACAATCGGCCGCCACTTCGCTCTCGAGATCGGCGGTGGGTTCGCCGTCGGTGACTTCGAGCAGGAACTCACCAGCGATCCCATCAAGCTCACCGATCCCCTCAGTGACAACGAGTTCACCGAGGAGGAGAGGGAGAAGGGCTCCTACTTCTCGATGACGGCCGCGCTCGACGCACTGTGGTATCCACGGGGCGAGGGACGGGTGCAGCCCTACGTGATCGGCAGCATCGGCCAGCAGTGGATGGAACTCGACAGCGTCTACGTGGACGGTATGGGGTCTTCGGTCCAGTTCGGCTACGGCATCGGCCTGCGCGTCGTGGGCGACGACCTCTACTCCTTCCGCCTCGAAGTCCGGAACTCCCATTCGACCATGAGCTTCGACGCGAGCGACAAGTTCGTGACCGTCGTCGAGCCCAACGGCGGTGGTCTGATCGACGTCGAACTCGGACAACTCGACGAAACGGTCACCGAAGGCGGCGTGAACGACCGTCTCGATCCGAACGTCGAGTACGACGACACCACGCTCACCACCCTGTCGTTCACGCTGGGGTTCGTCGCGGCCTTCTAGACGGGCATCGACTCCACACCACCGTGCTCCGATCCGACCCGCGTCGTCTTCACGGCGCGGGTCGATACGTGAAGGCCTCGGCGAGATCCCGTCGACGCACGCAGTCCACGCCGTCGAGCCGGGCGATCGTCCGCGCCACCCGCATGGCGTGGACCAGCGCCCGCACGCTCAGGCCGCGGTGATCGGCCACCGCGGCTGCGAAGGATCGCGCCTCGTCGTCGGCCCGGATGTCCTCGGGTGACGGATCCCCCTCGGACCGCGCACGCTCCCGATCGCTCGTGCGTCGCACCGACCGCACCCGCTCCACGCGGTCCACCCAACTATCCAGGGGCTCTTCGTCGAAGAGCGCGTCCGCGGGTTCCCGGTCCATCTCGATCCACAGATCGATGCGGTCGCGCAGCGGACCCGACAGCCGTCGCCGGTAGCGTTCCACCACGTGCACGGGGCAACGACAGCGCTCGAGGTGACTGCCCGCCCACCCGCACGGGCACGGATTGGCCGTGGCCACGAGCTGGAACCGCGCGGGCAGACCGACACGTTCGCCCGCGCGCACCAGCTCGATCCGGCCGTCGGTCATGGGCTCGCGCAGACGTTCCAGCCGCTCGGATCCGAACTCGACGATCTCGTCGAGGAGCAGGACGCCGCCGTGGGCCAGCGTGATCTCACCGGCCCGGACGGGTCGCCCCCCACCGATCAGACCCACGGCGCTGACGGTGTGGTGCGGAGCGCGCAGGGGCGGGCGCCGGTCGGCATCGGCGGGAAGTCCGCAGCTGCTGCGCACGCGACGGCAGATGCGCGCCGTATCGCGATCGAGGTCCGGCAGGAGCGACGCCAGACGGCGCGCGAGCATGGTCTTGCCACATCCGGGGGGCCCCTGCAGGACCAGCCCGTGTCCGCCGGCCGCGGCGATGAGCAGCGCACGTCTGGCCCGCGCCTGACCGCGGACCTCGAGCAGCGCGCGCGCCACCCGTCGGGGATCCGGCGGCTGGGGAGGATCGTCCGGACCACGCGCACCGGCGACGCATCCGGCCGCCGACGCGAGCCCCCGGCCGAGGTCTCGCAGGTGCCCCACCGGAAGCAGCGTCACGTCGTCCACGTCGCGCAGTTCGTGGGCCTCGCACGCCGGCACGACCATGCGGTCGACACCGAGGCTCGCGGCGTCCAGGGCCAGGGCAAGGGTTCCACGGGCCGGGCGCAACGCCCCGTCGAGGGCCAGCTCCCCCACGAAGAGCGTGCGGCGCAGCACGTCACCGCGCGGCCGCGGGATCTGCCCCGAGGCGAGCAGCAGGGCGACGGCGATGGCCAGGTCCATGGCCGCGCCGTCCTTGCGGAGATCGGCCGGAGCCAGGCTGACGGTGATCCGCCCCTCGGGCCAACGGAAGCCCGCGTTGCGCAACGCGGCGCCGACACGCTCGCGACTCTCGCGGAGTGCGGCGCTGGGAAGGCCGACGAGCGAGAATCCGGGCAACGACGAGGCGACGTCGACCTCGACGCGGACGCGCCGGCCTTCGATGCCGTGGAGTGTGCCCGAGAGGACCCGCGCGAGGTTCGCGCGAACGGTGGGTGCGGACACGATGCCCGCCCTTCCGGGAGGACCGGAAACGGACGATCCGAGCCAGGTGGCACTGGCGCGGCCGGCGCACTGTTGTAGGCTCCCGGATCGCCGGTGTGCAGCCTACCCGCCGCCCGTCGCCGGGGCAAGGGTCCCCGACACTCCCGCCCGCGAGGTCGCCATGACCACCGAACTGCGTGCCCACGCTCTCGACCTGCCGCTGGCCCGTGCCTTCCGCACGAGCCGTGACACGAAGACCGTCGCCCGGAACGTCCTGGTCGAGATCGAGAACGGAGGGGTCGTCGGTCGGGGTGAGGGTGCACCGATCCCGCGCTACGGACAGAGCCAGGAATCCGCACTCACCGCCCTGCGCTCCTTCGCGTTGCCCACCGCCGCCCCCTTCGACCAGAACACATGGCTGCAGGCCTTCGACCGTGCGAATCCCGGCCAGACCGCGGGCCGGTGCGCCCTGGAGATGGCCCTCTGGGACTGGGCCGGGCGCACGCTCGGTCGCACACTCGGCACCATGCTGTCGATCGAAGCCACGGACGTCGCACCGAGCTCGTGGACGATCTCGATCGACGATCCCGACGCCGTCGAAGCCCGCGTGCGCGAGGCGGGCGACTGGCCGGTCCTGAAGGTCAAGCTCGGCGGTGGTGCGGACGACGAGGCGACGGTCGACCGACTGCGGGCGGTGACCGACCGCCCCTTCCGCGTCGACGCCAACGAGTCGTGGTCCGAGGCCGAAGCCCCCGCGCGTGCCGCCTGGCTCGCCGAGCGCGGCTGCGAGCTGATCGAACAGCCCTTTCCGGCCGGTGACTTCGACGCCACCGCCGCGCTCCGTGCCATGAGCCCGATTCCCCTGGTCGCCGACGAAGACGTCCTCACGGGTGTCGCCCTCGACGACCTGGCCCGCGCCTACGACGGGGTCAACGTGAAGCTCACGCGCCTGGGTGGAATCCGCGAAGCCGTCCGCTGGATCCACGCCGCCCGTAGCGTCGGTCTCGACGTGTTGCTCGGGTGCTTCGTCGAGAGCAGCGTGGGGATCAGCGCCGCCGCCCACCTTGCCCCCCTGGCCCGTTGGGTGGACCTCGACGGTGCAGCGCTGCTGGCCGACGATCCCTTCCGCGGGGCGCGCGTCGACGGCGGCCGCGTGAAGCCGGGGACCGGACCCGGCCTGGGTGTCGAGCGCGCGGTGGTCTGACGACGCAGTGGAACGGAGACGGCCGGAGACGCCTGTCTCCGGCCGTGGATCTCCGGCTATCCGTCCGACTCCGGCCGTGGTACGACGTCGCGGCGCACGGAGGACGGTCTCGCGAGGCGTGACGGCCCGGCGATCGACGCCGCGCCGACGATCCGTGGACGTGGGCTAGAGGTCGTAGGCCCGCAGGGTCTTGCGGCCGTTGCCCTGGGCACGCTTCTCTGCGGCGGCGATCAGCTCGCGCACCTTCGCGTCGAGGGCCTCGTAGAATTCACCGGACACGTTGAGCTCCGACACCGCTTCCTTGGTGCGAGCCTTCGAGATGATCAGATCGGCCATGGATGGCACTCCTCTGTTCGTAGGGAAATCCTGCGCCTGCACGGCGGCGGCCGAAGTGAATATCGCCCGCGGGAATGCTGTCAAACCCTTTTCCCGGCCGTTTCGGGCGCCTGCCGTGCAAAAACGACCGGTCGCCCACCCCCACGGGCCAGCCCGGTCAAAGTACGGACAGAAATCCATCGGCTCGGATCCGCCGTTGCGGGCCCCCGGGAGGCCCCTCTGCCCAGAATGCCGGAAAGCGCCCCGATCCCGCCCGCGAAGGCCGTTCTTGGCACTTTTGTTGATTCCAGCCCCAGCGCCATGAGTCCGCAGACGTTCAAGCACTTCCGGATCCTCGAGCTGCTCGGCAAGGGCGGGATGGGCGAGGTCTACCTCGCGCTCGACACCACGCTCGAGCGGAAGGTCGCCCTCAAGTTCCTGCCGCGCGACCTGCTCCGGGACCCGAGCGCACAGGGGCGGCTGCTCGACGAGGCCCGCTCGGTCTCGCGCGTCCAGCACCCGAACATCGCCGTCGTCCACTCGATCGAGGAGGACGGGGGAATCTTCGCCCTGTGCATGGAGTACGTCGACGGCGCCACGCTCAAGCAGCTCGTGGCCCGGGGCCCGCTGACGCTCCACCAGATCGCACGGGTGGGGGCCGACATCGCGGCCGCCATGCAGGCCGCCCACGAGCAGGGCATCGTCCACCGCGATCTGAAGCCGGCGAACGTGATGATCTCGCGGCGGGGCGAGGTCAAGGTCATGGACTTCGGTCTGGCCGTGCGCCCCGAGCGCGTCGTGCACACGCAGGGCCCGAACACCTACGGCACGGTCCAGTACATGTCGCCGGAACAGGCGCAGGGCCGCACGCTGGGTCCGGCCAGCGACATCTTCTCGTTCGGCAGCCTGCTCTACGAGATGATCACCGGTCGACCGCCGTTCACCGCGTCGAACGACCTCGCCATCCTCCAATCGATCATCAACACCCAGCCCGACGCCCTTCGCGATCTGCGCCGCGACGTTCCCCCGGCTCTCGAGCAGATCGTACGCGCCTGCATGACGAAGGCCCCGGAGCAGCGCTGGCCCTCGATGCAGCACATCCGCGACGAGCTGCAGTTCGTGGAACCGACCGTCGAGGCAGGCCCACGCGACCTGATCTCGGAGCTGTCGAGCGGTCTGGCCGACCGCAGTGGCTCGCTGGCGCATCGTCCGCACAACGCCGGCCGTGTCGGACGGCGGTCGAACGCTCCGTCGCCGGGATCGCGATCGGGGGCGACGAACGTCGACACGGGCGACGACGTGGTGGTGCAGGACGTGGTCGAGTACGACAGCCGTGGTGCGCCCCGGGTGGCGACGGCACGCTCGGGCCCCGGTCCGTCTTCGGGATCGAGCGGAGCTCCACCCGACATGATCCTCGGGCCCGAGCCGCCCGAGACTGCATCGGCGCCGGTCTCCGGCGCGCTGCCGATCCGGTCCACCAGCGAGCAGTGGCAGGACGTCGCCCGCGGCGAAGAGGACGCCCTGCGAGCCGATCCACTCACCCGCGAGGAACAGATCGCGCGGGAGGCAGCCCGCCGGGCCCGGAGTTCACGGCCCGTCCGCCCGCTCGGCGCCGACGCCTCCCGCACGTCGCTCGATCAGGACCCCGATCTCGCGACCGGGAGTCCGCGGCGTCTGCGACGACCACGCTCCTCGGCCCGTTCGCTGGTGTCGCTCGTGATCCCCGCGATCCTCGCGCTGCTCGTCGTGGGCTTCGCCGGCTACGGGCTGCTCCACCGGGCGGGAGTCGTTCCCCCGTTGAACGAAGTCGTGGGTACGCGCGTCGCGACGTGGCTGGGGGGATCGAGTCCCGGTGTCGTCGACCCGACCGGCGGCGGCGAGCCGTTCCCGCCACGGACGGAGCCGGCCGGCCCGACGCACACCACCGCAGCCAGCGACACGAGCGCGGCGCCCACGGGTGCCGGCGTCGACTCCAGCGGAACCTACTGACCCGCTCGCCGCGGAGGGATCACCGCCAGCAGTTCGGCCAGGATCATGGCGGTGGCCCCCCAAAGGAAACCGTGCGGGAGCTCCCAACCGGGCATCTGCATCAACCCTTCGACGCGGCGTCGCTCGCGCACCGTCGGACGCGTCCGCACCAGGGTGTCGAGGTCCGTCCAGAACGCCCCGTCGACCTCCGACGGGTCGGGGCGTAGGTCGGGCCGGACGGCGGCCGTCCCCACGACCGGCTCGACGCGGTATCCGCTGACCGGGATCCACTGCGGACTCAGGCGGCCGAGCACGTCGACCGTGTCGGGCTCGATCCCGAGTTCCTCGTGGGCCTCGCGCAGGGCGGCATCCACCACCGTCTCTCCCACCTCGACGCCCCCGCCGGGTAGCGCGATCTGCCCGCCGTGGACGTCTCCGGCGATGGAGCGGCGCCGCAGCAGGGGCAGGTGCAGAGCCCCCGCCTCGGGGACCAGCAGGACCAGCACGGCGGCCGCGCGTGCCCCGGGATCGGGTGGTCGACCCAGCCGTCCCCGGGCCGGCCGCGGAGCCAGGGCTGCCTTGGCGGTGTCGCCCGGAAGAGCCTCGGCCAGGCGGCGGGCCAGCGACCGGATGCGCAGATCGTCGGACATGGCAGCGAACATAACACCGTGGGTGACGACGGCGAGCCGTCGTGTTGCAATGGCGGGAACGGGCTTTGAGCCTACGTTTCCTTCTCAGGGATCAGGTGTCCGCTGATCGAACCGAATCCGAAGGAGATCCCGGAATGAGCGACGGAGGATTCGACGACCTCCGCGACGTACGCGTCCCACGCCCACCCATGCGGGTGATCGGCCTGGCCGCCCTGGTGATCGTAGCGATCGCCATCGTCTGGTCGTCTTTCTACACGGTCGGGCCCGAGGAGAACGGAGTCGTGCTGCGCTTCGGCGAGTACGTCCGTACCACGGACCCAGGCCTTCAATTCAAGCTGCCGCTCGGTATCGAGCGGGTCTACAAGATCCCGGTGCAACGCCAGCTCAAGGAGGAGTTCGGCTTCCAGACGGTCCGCGCCGGCGTCCGAAGTCAGTTCAGCACACAGGGAAGGGCCGAAGAGGCGCGCATGCTCACCGGCGACCTGAACGCCGCGGTCGTCGAATGGGTGGTGCAGTACCGCATCGTCGACACCTACAACTTCCTGTTCCGTGTGCGCAACGTCCGGGACACGCTGCGCTTCATGAGCGAAGCGATCATGCGGCAGGTCGTGGGCGACCGGACCGTGAACGAGGTCTTGACCGTGGGCCGGCAGGAGGTCGCGTCGCTGGTCGAGGTGAAGTTGCAGGAGCTGTGCGACGCCTACGAACTCGGCCTGCGCATCGATCAGGTCGTGCTGCAGGACGTCAACCCACCCGAGCCGGTGCGCGGCGCGTTCAACGAGGTGAACGAGGCGCAGCAGCAGAGGGAGCGGCTGATCAACGAGGCCCAGTCCGAGTACAACCAGGTGATTCCGCGAGCTCGCGGTACCGCCCAGCAGACCATCCAGCAGGCCGAGGGCTACAAGCTCGACCGGGTCAACCGCGCGCAGGGTGACGCCGAGCGCTTCACCGAGCTGTACCAGGCCTACGCGCTGGCCCCCGAGGTCACGCGCAAGCGCATGTACCTGGAGACGCTCAACGACATCCTGCCGAACGTCGAGAGCAAGATCGTGCTCGACGAGTCGCTGCAGGGCATCCTGCCGCTGCTCGACCTGAAGAGCCCCGGCACCGGCCAGACGCAGGGAGGTCGCTGATGCGCATCGCACTCATCGTCGCGGCCATCGTGGTCTTCATCGTGCTGGCCAATTCCCTGTACGTGGTCAACGAACCCGAACAGGTGATCGTCACCCAGTTCGGCGAACCGATCGGGGATCCGATCATCGAGCCCGGGCTGAAGTTCAAGACGCCGTTCATCCAACGCGTCCATCGCTTCGACCGGCGTTTCCTCGAGTGGAACGGCGACGCCAACGAGCTGCCGACCCGCGACAAGCGCTTCATCTGGGTCGACACCTACGCACGGTGGCGGATCACCGACCCGCTGCTCTTCTTCCAGCGCCTGCGCGACGAAAACGGGGCGCAGTCCCGTCTGGACGACATCCTCGACGGCGAGACCCGCAACGCCATCGCCAACCACGACCTGGTCGAGGTGATCCGCAGCACCAACCGTGAACCGGTCGAGACCAACCTCACGATCGAGGAGCAGACGGTGCTCGAGGACATCGAGACGGGCCGCCTGGCGATCCAGGCCATGATCCTGGAGGCGTCGCAGGAGCGGACCGAGGACCTCGGCATCGAGATCCTCGACGTGCGTTTCCAGCGCATCAACTACGTCGAAGAGGTGCGGCAGCGCGTGTACGAACGGATGATCTCCGAGCGTCAGCGGATCGCCGACCGCTTCCGCAGTGAGGGTCAGGGTGAGGCCCAGCGGATCCGCGGTGAACGCGACCGTGACCTCAAGGAGATCGAGTCCGAGGCCTACCGGACCGCTCAGACGATCATCGGTGAAGCCGACGCCGAAGCTGCACGGATCTTCGCCGGGGCCTACGACCGGTCCCAGCAGACACGAGACTTCTACGAGTTCCTCAAGACGATGGAGACCTTCCAGAACACCATCGATCAGAAGACCTCGTTGATCCTCTCGACCGATGGCGACTTCACCCGCTTCCTCACGAGCCCCGAGACGCCCTGAGCATCGTCGGGACTCCGGACCGGAACGAAGGGCCGTCCGCCACGCGCGGGCGGCCCTTCTCGTCTGCCGAAACCGTGCTCACCGGTCGCCGACCGGCACCATCCGGTAGATCGCCGTGGTCTGCCGCGGGTCCCCGTCGACATTGCTCACGTGCACCAGGGTGACCTTGCGCGCGAGTGCCGGTTCCAGCGGCTCCGAGGAGATCAGAGGGGCCAAGTGGGGCGTGAGGGCTCGGACCACCGCGCGATTCACCACGAGGTAGTCGAGTCCCAGCTCGCGAATGCGGTCGACGGTGGACTCGACATCGGCGCGTTCGGGCAGCCTGTGGAAGGCACGCCCCGACCAGAAGGACACGTAGGGCTTGTATCCCACCACGACGGCTTCGGGGTCCGAGTTCCCGGCCAGCCACTCTCCCGCCGCGCGCATCCCGGAGTAGGCCTCGAGATTCAGACCGACCCGGTAGAAGTCCGGACGAGCAGCGACGACCGTCCCCGTCACGGCGACCGCCATCAGACCCACCGTCGCCATCGCGCGCGCCCGGCCGCGCCCCACCCGCCGCTCGAGATCGCGACCACCCGCCACCGCGAGCCACGCGACGAAGGGAAGCAGCGGCATCCAGAACCGCGGGTCCATGCGGAACGAGAACAGCGGAACGAGCAACACCGGGGCCAGGGCCAGGAGTTCCGGACCGCGCCAACGCACCGCGCCCCACGCGGCGAGGAGCACGACCGGCCAACCCACGATCGCGGGGAGTTCACCGAGGAAGGTGCCCGCGTTCGCGAACCACCGGATCACCAGTTCGCCCGCCCCGCGATCCTCGACCGCCTGATCCAGGAACACTCCCTTGCTCGACAACGCCCACACGCCGGTCGCGTGGTGCACGAACAGGACGAAGGGAACGACGAACACCGCGGCGCCCACCAGTGGTTTCCAGTGCACCGTGCGATCGCGGACCGAACGCCACAGTACGACCGCACCCAGGATCACCAGGGCCTCCGGCCGGATCAGATAGGCGAAACCGAACAGCAGGCCCGTGGCCCGGTCCCAGCCGCGCCGCAGGGCCCACCACGCCGCGAGCAGGAAGGCCAGGTAGCTGGGCTCCGACAGGTCGGTGGTCGCGGTGATCACCAGATCGGGCAGCAGAGCGACGAAGGCGGCCAGCAGCAACGCGCCCCCGCGCCCCAGGGGTCGGCGCGCGACCCCGTACGCGAGAGCCACGGCGCACACCCCGAGGATCACGTTGGCCGCCTGCGCCACCCGGAGCACGGCCATGGGATCCTCGACACCGACCAAGGACAGCGGCAGGCCGATGATCAGCGGCCATCCCGGAGGGAAGGTACTGAACATGAGCGATCCGTCGCGCACGAGGGCCCGCGCGATCGTCATGTAGTTCACACCGTCGACGCTCGGATAGACGATCGCCATCGCTCCCGCCGCACGCCACGCGAAGGCGAGCACGAGGATCGCCCCGAGCGCAGCCCACGACCATCGCTCCCCCTCGGACATCGTACGGAGTCGTTCGATCATCGTCGCGGTCGGAGGACGAGAGTGTGTTCGACCGGCCCCGGCAAGAGGGGCACCGGGGACCCGGTGACCCAGGCCTCGTAGTCTCCCTCGCGGAAGGGCGACAGCGGGTGCGCGCTGGCCCCACCGGGAAGGTGCAACAGTCCGCGTTCCTCGGCGCCAGGAGCCACCACCAGGCGCTGCGAAGCCCCGAAGGTCGGTCGGTTCACGCGCGCGGTGTAGACGTCCCCGTCGACCGGCCGCGAGGGCAACCGCAGGTAGCGCGCGAGGAAGCCGGGCAGGAAGTCGGCCAACGGATGCGCGATCGCCGTCCGGTTGAACGCACCCCACGAGCGGCCCGACCACGTGGCGGGATCTCCCCAGTCGGCGATGACGGAGTCGACCATTGCCCGCTCGAAGGACGTCCAGTCGCCGTGGTCTCCGGGGACCCAGTCGGGTCGCGACTGGAGGATCGACCACACCACGGGCTCGGGGCGCGCCGCCCGGATGCGGTCGCCTCCCGCGGCGCGCGCCGGACCGAGCAGAGCGCGGTACAGCTCGGTGGTCGTCCACCGCTGGTAGGCCCGCGTGATCGCGTAGGCCACCGACGAAGCGTCGGCTCCACCCGTCCAGTCGCCGAGCCAGCGCTCGATCGACGTGTGCCGTGCGTGCGGGCTGCGCCGCACCACGCCCCGCAGGTGCTCGTACCACTGTTGCAGGAAGGGCGAACGGATCTCGTTCTGCACCTCCATCAGTGCGTGTTCGTCGGCACGGGGCAACGCGCGGAGCGCGTCACGGATCACACCGGCGCGTGCACCCAGGGCGTACCCTCCGTCCCCGATCCGCCGCTGTCCGGCCACGGTGGTCACCCGGCCGTTCGCGGTCCAGATCCGGCCTCGGCCGTCGTAGACGTGGCGCGGCACCTCCTCGGGATCGAGCCAACCGTCCCAGGTCCGGTCGCCTTCGTCGCGGCGAGCCGGAACCCTGCCCTCGAAGCCGACCCGCCGCGGGACTCGGCCGATGATCGTCCACCCCAGGCGACCGTCGTCGCCGGCCACCACGAAGTTCTGGTGTGGGATCCCACAGGTGGGTGCCAGGTCGAGCGCGGCGTCGACGGTCTCGAGGGTCACGAGATCGAGGAGTTCGAGTCCGACGGCGTCTGGGTCGTGGGCGACCCATTGCGTCGCGCGCGGTGTGCCGTCGGGAGCGACTCCGGTGACCGGCCCCCAGATCGTCGTCCGCACGCGCAGGGTCTCGGTCGGCGCCCCTGCCGTCTCGATCCTCTCGACGCGTTCCCCGAAATCGGCCCAGCCGTCGGGCGTGCGGTACCGCGTGGTGTCGCCCGGTGCGAGCTCGAGATCGACGTGATCGACCCAGTCGCCATAGCTGTTCGTGAAGCCCCAGGCGATCGAGCCGTTGCTGCCCACGATCATCCCCGGCGCGCCCGGAAGGGTGACGCCCACGGCATCGAGTCCGTCCTCGACGACCATCCGCGCCGTGTACCAGATCGGCGGCAACTGCAGGCGCAGGTGCATGTCGTTGGCCAGGATCGCACGGCCGTCCTCGGTGTACGCACCGCCGACCGCGAAGGAGTTGCTGCCCTCGGCCGGAGGATCGATCGAAGGAGCCGAGGGGCGTTCGCCTGCCGGTGCCGCCTCGCGACCGGGCCCCGACGCGGGAATCTCGAGGAGCGGGGCCAGTCCGGCGCCCCCGGCAATGGGCGCGTCCCACGGGTTGCTCGACTGCAAGAGCGCGTCGCCGACCGCGTCGATCAGCGTGCGGCGGATCACCGGACGGGAGAGTTCCAGACGGTCGACCGGGGGCTGAAGGTCACGGTACATGGCGTGCAGGACGTGCAGGGTGTCGACCGGGCGCCACGACCGCGGCTCCTGGCGCACCAGCGCGTACTCCCAGGGGCGCGCATCCAGACTCGCGAGCCCCGCGTTCACCCCACGCGCGTAGGCCTCCACCTGTCGTCGGTGCCGCGGCTCACTGCGCCGCAGGGCTTCACGCGCGGTGAGGTGCAGACCGTGCTCGCGGGCCGGACGGTCGAGAGCGCGCCCCGCCGGACCGACCAGCGCGGCCAGCTCACCGGCCCCGGCCCGTCGAAGAAGGTCCATCTGGAAGAATCGATCCTGCCCGTGGGCGTAGCCCAGCGCGAAGGCCAGGTCCGCGGGCGAGGCACCGTGAAGTGTGACGCGGCCGCCGGCATCGCGCTCGATCCGCACCTCTGCGTCGATTCCGTCGACGACCTTCTCCCCGTCGAGGGGAGGCAGACTCGCACGCAGCCAGACCCAGGCACCGCCCGCACCGGCTGCGATCAGGACGAGGAGTACGACACCACCGATGGCGACGGCACGGCCCCATCGACGACGGCGGGGCGGATCCACGAGCGAGCTCGATTGCGTTTCGACCACGGCACCCTTCCAGGCCGGTCCGAGCGACGATCCGAGAACCGTCCGAACCTACGACGAACGCGGGAGCCGATCCAGGGTCGGGCCCACCCTTGCGCCCACCCTTGCGCCCGGCCCTTGCGCCCGGCCCCGAACGCAGCCTTCGTGATCGTCCGGAGAACTTCCGCCCCCCACAGGACTTCACCCGTGTGCACGCTTGCTCTCGTCCGCCGACCCGGATCCCGCTACCCCCTCGTCGTCGCCGCGAACCGCGACGAAGCGATCGACCGCCCGAGCACCGGCCCCCTGGTGTGGGACGATCCGATTCCCTTCGTCGGGGGGAGGGACGAGGTGGCCGGGGGCACGTGGCTGGGACTGAACGCACACGGACTGGTGATCGGCCTGACGAACCACTGGACCGGCCGGCCGCCCGATCCCGAACGCGCGTCCCGCGGGGGCATCGTGCGCGGACTCCTGCAGTGTCGGGACCTCGACGAGGTCGGCCGCGCGCTCCGCGCCCGTGACCCCGAGGACACCAATCCATTCCTGCTGTTGGCCGCGGACCGCGGCGGCGGAGCGTCGTGGACGGCGTCGGCCGACGGCATGGGGCTTTGCCCGGTCACGGAACCCGTCTTCGCCCTGGGCAACGAATCCCCGGAAAACGACCCGGGACACCGGGCGCGCACCCTCGGCACAGGTCTGGAGTCCGAGCTGGCCCGCGCCGGCGACGACCCCGACCGGATCCGACGACTGCTGGCCGCTCGTCTCGCCCGGCACGGCGGCGATCACGGACCCCAGCGGAGCGTGTGCGTCCACACCGACCGGGGCTACGGGACCGTTTCGTCGAGCATCTTCCTCCTGGGCCACACTCCCGACGACGACCGCTACTGGGCAGCCTCCGGCCCGCCTTGCACCGTGACCCACGTCGACCACACGCACCTGCTCGAAGCGCTGCGCGGTCAGGACACTCGGACCTAAAGAAGTGGGCCTCGCCCGTCGATCACGAGACCCAGAAGCCTTCGGGTCCCACTCCACCTGTGACGCACATCCATGCTCGACGACCGTACGCTCCTGGACCACATGCGGATGCTGGACGATCCCCATCGTCTGGACGCCTTCGCGCGGGCCCTGGGCGTCGCCTGCCCGGGGCGGACCGTGGCCGAGATCGGCGTCGGGCTGGGCCCGCTGTCGCTGCTCGCCCTGAAGGCCGGCGCGCGGCGCGTCTACGGCATCGAGGTCGATCCCCGGACCCTGCAGTGCACGGTGGACCTCCTGTCCGCCCACGGCTTCGGGCCCGACCGTTTCGTCCCACTGGTGGGACGCAGCGACGAGATCGTCCTGCCCGAACCGGTGGACGTGCTCGTCGGTGAACTCGTCGACTCGATCGGGATCGGTGAGAACGCTTCCTACTACCTGGGCGAAGCCCGCCGTCGCTGGGTCCGTCCCGAAGGACTGGTCATCCCAGGTCGCATCCGGATCGACGTCGCGTTGACCGGCAGCGATCGCTTCGCACGGGAACGCTGCTTCTGGTCGGAGACGCTCCCGTCGCGCCACGGACTCGATTACGAAGCCGTCGCGGACCGGATGGCATTGCCCCGCCGAACGCTGCGGATCGAAGCCGACGAAGTCCTCAGTGCGACCGCCCGCTGGCAAGACCTGGATTTCGGCGTCGATGAGCGCGTCGCCGAACGGCGGAGCCTCGATCTCGAAGTCGTCACCGCCGGTCGGGCCGAGGGAGTCGTGGTCCACTTCAGGCTGGACCTGCTCGGCGACGACGTCTTCATCGACACGGCTCCCGATCGGGCGCCGACCTGCTGGGAGCAGGGCTTCCTGCCGCTGCCGCGGCCCCTCGACGTCGAACCGGGACAACGGTTCCGGCTGGAGCTCAGCGCTCCGCCCACGCGGGAGCCCTGGGCGGCGGTGCAGGCGTCGCTCGACCTGCTCCCGCCCGCCCCGGAGCGCCTCAGCGCTCGATGAAATCCGCCACCACCGGATTCACGACCTCTGCGCCCTCGAACTGCACGAAGTGCCCGGCGTCGTCCACCATCAACAGGGTGGCGTCGGGGATCTCCTCTTCGCCACGCCGACCGACGTCTTCGCTCCGGCCCCCGTGCAGATAGCGATTCGGGATCAACTGGTCGTACTCTCCGAAGACGATCAGCGTGGGCTGGGCGATCTCGCCGAGACTCTCCTGCGTCGGCTCGTCGATCATCGCACCCACGTTGCGCGAGACCGCGTAGGCGTACTCGTCGAAGCCCTCGGCCCCACGGATCCGGATCCGGTCGGTGATCATGAACTCGGCGTCTTCGGGCGTGTCGTAGAAATTCGCGTGCAGGTTCACCGCGATGTTGCGGATCGTGGTGTCCTCCACGAACTCCGGCGTCAGCGCCCCCCGCAGCCACTGACCCTCTCCTTCTTCGAAGCGCTCGATCCCGGCCGGGGCGAACAACGCCAGTCGTTCGACGCGTTCGGGGTACTCGAGCGCGGCGAGCATGGCGATCTGTCCGCCCATGGAGTGTCCACCCCAGTCCGCGGACTCCACGCCCAGTTCGTCGAGCATCTCGACGATCACCTGCGCGTAGAAGCTCAGCGAGTACGGCAGGTCGCCCTTGGTCGAGCGACCGTAGCCCGGCAGGTCGAGCGCGATCACGTGGTGCGTGCGGCCCCACGCGTCGAGGTTGCGCAGCCACGCCTTCGCGTTGCTGCCCAGGCCGTGGATCAGGACCAGGGTCTGGTCGTTCTCGGCACCGGCCTCGATGTAGGCCACCTCGAGATTACGAACCTGGACCGTCTCCACCGGTCGGGTGTAGTCGATCTCGTCGAACTGGGTCACGGGAAGGTGGTACCAGTCGCGGGTCGAACCGCATCCGCTGGAGCTCACGACCAGGCCTCCCACGATCAGGAACAGGACGATGATGCGTCGCATGGCGGCCTCCTAGAACATGATCCACTTGAGGGACGCGAACACGGTCCACGGATCGTCCGGACG
>Ga0102940_1000590_pt1 | contig 24704 bp, 16 predicted proteins | sample SalPonR2_C_D1_MG_FD_78215 | JGI IMG/M metagenome (GOLD analysis project Ga0102940, IMG submission 78215) | Salt pond soil microbial communities from South San Francisco under conditions of wetland restoration - Salt Pond MetaG R2_C_D1_MG | ecosystem: Environmental > Aquatic > Marine > Intertidal... | reverse complement strand
CTATCTGAAGCTCAATACTGTCAGGCTCTAAGTTGAAATCAAAGGTAATCCCCTGGTCTTCTGTTTCCTTTTTCATTAATGTATGCACATTATCGATAAGGCCTTTCATAGGCACCAGTGTGAAATTCGGTTCCGGAATTTTCGTAAGGTTCCTGTAAGTCTCAACAAAATTCATTAAGCCCGTGCTTCTTTTATTGATGGTTTGAAGAGCCTGCTGAATCTCCTCCACTGCCTCCTTATCGAGACGGGGATCGTCTTCGCTTCTCGAGTCATATTCTTTAATCATCAACTCAATGGTGGAGGAAAGGCTTGATATGGGGGCAATGGAATTCATGATTTCATGCGTCAGTACCCTTATAAGCTTTTGCCATGCTTCTGTTTCCTGTCCTTCAAGTACATTCTGAATGTTCTTCACCGTGGTAAGGAGTATTGATTTATTCTTAATCTTGAACTCCGTTGCATGAATAGCGAGTTGCAGCAGATCATCTTCATCCTGAACTTTCACAAGGTGGTTTTCTCCGGGCTGGATGTTAAGCAGCTTGTCCGACAACTCTTTGCTTAGCGATTCTAGTTTTTGAATCCTGGGAAGCGAGTTTATCTGGAACAGCTTTTTTGCTGCCGGGTTTATCATCTCTACTTCGCCATTGCGCTGATAGGTAATGATACTCACATCGATACTTTGCACGAGGCTCTGCAGGTAATGATAGTTTTCCTCTCCCTCGGAACGAATCTGCTGGAAATCTTTCATCACATTGTTAAACGCTTCATTAAGCGCTTCAAAGGAAGGGCCTGATTCCTTGATGGAAAATGTACGGGTAAATTCAGAATACCTGATTGATTCGAGGAAGTTTGCAAGCTCACGGTTGGTGCGATCGACGTAACGAATCATAGCCCATACCTGGTAGACGATGGCTGCAAGGATTAATACGGGTGTAAAGATATACTGTGTATTGAGCAGCAGGAAAAGTAACAGGCAGGTTACTGCCAGCAGTAACACCCTGATGATAATATTTATTCTGAACTGCTTATAAACCATGTTTCTCCATTCTTCTGTATAATGATGTCCGGGTTAGGCCCAGTTGAGAAGCAGCCTGTGTAACATTGCCCTGATTTTGTTTCATTACTTTATTGATGATAGCCTTCTCTACTTCGTCAAGGTTATAACTTTCAAAGTCTAAATCGCCAATGCCGCTTGAACTTCCGGAGGATAGTATGAAGTCATCGGCCGTGAGGCTTGAACCTTCACTCATGATTACTGCTCTTTCGATGGCGTGTTGTAATTCCCTTACATTTCCGGGCCAGCTGTATTGATTAAGCTTTTTAATGGCTGATGACTGTATATTGCGAATGGATTTGCGGTATTTTTTCCCATATATTTTCAGGAAATGATCAGCGAGAATTGGAATATCACCTGTGCGGTCGCGCAACGGGGGCAGATGAATTTCAACTGTGTTGATCCTGTATAGCAGATCCTGCCTAAAATCTCCTTTACTTACATCATCATGGATGTTATTATTGGTTGCACATATCAACCTCACATCAATGGGTGTTGGACTTCCGGCGCCAACGCGGGTAACCTCCCGCCGTTCGATGACTGTTAGAAGTTTCGATTGCAATGGGTAGGAGAGGTTTCCGATCTCGTCGAGAAACAGCGTACCTCCTGAAGCAATTTCAAACCTTCCCTGTTTCATTTTATGGGCATCAGTAAAGGCCCCTTTCTCGTGTCCGAACAATTCACTTTCAAATAATGTCTCCGCAATTGATCCAAGGTCGACACTTATAAAAACCTCTTCCATGCGAAGAGAGTTCCTGTAAATTGCCCTTGCAACAAGTTCTTTTCCTGTTCCGTTTTCGCCAAGAATCAATACGTTGGCATCGGTGGAAGCAACCTTTTTTATGGTTCTGAATACTTCCTGCATTTCTTCAGACTGACCAATAAAATCGGTAAAAGGCTGATCAAGAACAGCACTGATTTCCTGCTGTTTCATTCGCAGGTTTTCGGTTTGAAGTCGTGACCTTCTCAGGTTGATGGCTGAATTGATGGTCGCCAAAATCTTTTCATTTTGCCATGGCTTAAGCACAAAGTCGGTTGCACCGGCCTTAATTGCTTTTACAGCTTTTTCAGCATCACCATATGCAGTGATGAATACTACAACAGCGTCCGGATCGATTTCCAGAATTGTTTTAAGGGCATCAAAACCTTCCTGTCCGCTGATTGCATCTTTCGTAAAATTCATATCAAGCAGGATGACATCCCAACGCTCTTTTTTCATTAATTCCGGAATATGGTCAGGCCCATTTACGGTTTCAATAAGTTCAACGTGTGATCGCAACAACAATTTTAAAGCAAATAAAATATCTTCATTGTCGTCAATCGCAAGAATTTTTCCTGTTTTTTCCTCCATATTAACCTTTTTTATATGTGTTCATGCAAAAGTTATATTGCAAAAGAAATGCCTTAAATAATAAGCCTTTAGAAAACAATAAGTTTCACACACATTGATAATGTAAAGATAATAAAAAGGTGTACGAATACGTACATGTATCAATCATTTTCGAACATTTTTAATAATTATTGATAACTCCCTGTAAGGATTAAAAGATTGATTATCAAAAAAGTATTTTCTTTGGCACTATAAATGTTTTGACTGTTGGAAATAAAAAACGAAAAATGATGGACGGAATGGATCGCAAAATTGAAAAGAAAAACCGGCTTAACAGCAAAACAATATCTTATGTGGTGGCAGGGGCACTCGTTGTTGCTATCATTTTTATACTTGTATTTGGAGATAAGAGTTCCAAATATAATGTGGAAATCAGTCGGTTATCTGTTGAAGAGGTGAAACAGGATGTTTTCCAGGATTATATTACTGATCAGGGCATTGTTGAACCAATAAGGACAATATATCTTGATGCAGTTGAGGGTGGGCGTGTTGAAGAGATTCTCATAGAAGCAGGCAATATGGTTGAAAAAGGGGATGTCATTCTTCGCTTAAGCAACAATAATCTGTTACTGGAGATTACCAATAACGAAGCACAGGTGGTAAGGGCTGTGAACGAATTGCGTACAGCCAGGTTGTTAATGGATCAGCAGAATCTGGCCAATAAGCAGCAAATCATTACATTGACAAAACAGTTCACACAGGATCAGCGGCGCTTTGAGAATAATAAGGTGCTCTATGATCAGGAGCTTATCTCAGACGAAGAGTTTAAGCAATCAAGGGAGGCCTTCCAGGCATCGAGGGAGCAGCTTGAACTGGTGAAAGAGAATTATAGGAATGATTCTTTATACCGATCCATACAGATTAACTCCCTGGAGTCATCCGTTGAAAGTATGGAGAAAAGTATGTCTATCATCCGTCAGCGTCTGGATAATTTAAAAATCAAAGCTCCGGCAGATGGTGAACTGGCAACCTTAAATCCGGAGATCGGAGAGGTCATTAATTATGGAACCCGCGTTGGAACAGTAAACATCCTTGATTCTTATAAGTTGAATGTTGAAATTGACGAGCATTACATCTCCAGGATACATACAGGACTCACTGGGGAGTGTGATTTTGCCAATAAGACTTATGAAGCGTCAATCGTAAAAATATATCCTGAAGTTCAAAACGGCAGGTTTGCAGTTGATATGGAATTTACTAATTCAATACCAGATAATATCCGTATCGGACAGGCATCCAGAATTCGTTTGCAATTGGGAGAATCGAAAAAAGGGTTGTTATTGCCTAAAGGTGGCTTTTATAATAAAACCGGCGGACAATGGATATTCGTTGTTGATCCTTCAGGAGCGTTTGCCGTGAAAAGAGATATTACTATCGGACGTCAGAATCCAAGGTACTATGAAGTACTTGGCGGATTGAAAGCGGGAGAGAAAGTAATAACCTCCAGTTACCAAAACTTTGCTGATCATGATAAACTGATTCTGAAAAAGTAATCGAAAAAAGACTTATAGATATGAGGGTTAAATATATATATGGTATCATAACGCTGATGGGATTTTTGAATATCTCAACGGCTTTTGCACAGGATGAATCGGTATGGACATTGGACAGGTGTATTGCGTATGCGGTTGAAAATAACATTAGCCTGAAGCGTCAGACACTGGAAACAGAGATTACTCAACATGATTTAAGACAGAGTAAGCTGAATGCTCTTCCGGATCTGAATGGGCAATTGGAGCATAACCTTGGTTCAGGTCGCATACTGGATCGCGGAACATATGAATGGTTAAATACGGATGTTAGTCAGGGTGATCTTGGATTGGTGAGCAATTTCACGCTTTTTAAGGGCTTGCAGGGATATAATAACATCAAAATGTCGGAAGCAACCTACAATGCATCTCAATCAATGTTGCAGTTAATTGAGAATAATTTGCTTATTCAGATCATGACAGGCTACCTGGATTTGCTTCGCAAGGAGGAGCTATATGAGATTGCGGTAGAGAAGGTGGCACTTACTGGCAAGCAGGTAAAGCGAATGGAGAAACTAGTGGAAGTAGGAAATGCATCGATGGGCGAATTGCTGGAAGTAAAGGCGCAGGCTTCTGAAGAGAAATATAACATGACTATTGCTAAAAATCAGATGGATGTTTCAAGACTCACACTCATACAGCTTTTAAATCTTCAGGATACTGAGGGTTTTATTATTGACCGTCCGGAATTGCCTGATCCATCTGCATTGCAGGTACAGAGCCTTGATGCTGTTTACCAGGCGGCATTGGAAATCTTACCTCAGATTGAGGGTGCAAGGTATAATATTGTTGCTCAGGAAAAGCAGCTGGCAGTAGCCAGGGGTGCTTTTTCTCCGGAAGTTTATATTCGTGCACTGTATTATTCAAATTACAGCGATAAACTTGTTAATCCACGTGATACGGATCCGATGAGCCCTTCTATGGATTATCCTGTTTCCCAGCAGGTTTCCGATAACCAGTACAGACAGGTTTCACTGGGTGTGAATATACCAATATTTAATAAATGGCAATTCAGGACAAATGTCAGTCAGGCAAAAATAGGACTGGAGGATGCAATGTATCAGCTGGAAGATGAGAAGCAGCAACTCCTGAAAGAAATCCAGCAATATCATGCAGATGCTTTGGCAGCGCTTGGCAAGTACGAATCGGCACTTGAATCTGTAACCAACAGCGAAGAAGCTTATCGTTATGCGGAAGAGCGGTATAAAGTGGGAACCGCAACCGCACTGGAGCTCGAAGAGGCCAGAAATCGTCTTTTTCAGGCCAGAATCGAGCAGGTCAGTTCAAAATATGTTTTTGTGTTTTATGTTAAGATACTGGATTTTTACCAGGGGAAAGGATTGAAAATAGAATGAAAATTCTATTTTTGTTGTTTTAACCCAGCATTTTGATTATGAAAAAGTTTCTGGCGGTCACTCTTGTCCTTTTCATTGCAGCAACCGCTTCAGCGCAGTTAATTAATTTTGCAAAGACACTTCCTGTAAGAGCTTACAGCCTTACATTGGCACCTATTTACAATGTGAGTGAAGGAAATGTCTATCACCCGGAATTACGGGGTATGTCATATGTTGCAATGCTGGGTTATGGGCTTAAATACGATCTGGATTTTGGGTTTAAATACGGCTACTATAACGGGAAAGATCTATTCGCCGCTGAGATGCAATATATGTTCAGGGAAACCAGAAAAAGTTATTATTCCTTCTACGGTGGTATACATAAGTGGAAAGAATATGGACTGGATGCTGCAGTGACTTTTACCCATACGCCCAATTATAATATTGCATTATCGGCCGGATTGGATCTCGATGTCGATATCAGTGAATTTGAATTGCGTGCATGGATTCCCCTGAATATTGGTATTAACTTCGATGATCGATATTACATCTTTTTTGAATATGACTTACCCGGAAATGAGCGTTCGTGGGATATCCTGGGTGGGGGGATGACTTTTATTTTCAGATAAGCGTATTTTCTGGATACACTTATGCAGTAAAGATCCTATTGCAATGAATTAGCATAAACCAGTTCGCCGTTTGAAATTGTCATTGTCACTTTTACTTCAGGAATGGCTAATTCATCAATCTCCATGATATCTTCCTGCGTAATGACAAGATCGGCCAGTTTACCTACCTCAAGACTCCCTTTAAAATGCTCTTCAAAAGAGGCTTTTGCTGCCCAGATTGTCATGGCCCTGAGCGCTTCTTCTCTGCTCATTGCTTCTTCCATTCTGAAGCCATTTTCAGGATAACCCTCATGGTCTTTCCGCGCTACTGCAGCAAAAAAACCATAGAGCGGATTGATATCTTCCACCGGAAAATCACTTCCGTTTGGAATCCATCCTAACTGGTCGAGCAGGGTTTTGTAGCTGTATGCTCCTTCCATGCGTTCTTTCCCAATGCGGTCTTCAGCCCAGTACATGTCTGATGTAGCATGTGTTGGCTGGACAGAAGGAACAATTTGATACGATTTGAATGTTGAAAAATCATCCGGATGAATGATCTGGGCATGCTCTATTCTCCATCGCCTGTCGTTACCCTCCTCAAGCAAATCGCTATAAATTTCCAACATGGTCCTGTTGGCTGCATCACCAATACAATGCGTGGCTACCTGATAATTATTTTCAAGGGCACGTTTGCAGTACTCCTTTAGCTCTTCGGGATCGGTAAGGTACAGTCCGGAATTCTGCGGATCATCAGCATAAGGCTCAATCATTTTAGCACCCCTTGAACCCAAAGCGCCATCGGCATATAATTTTAGTGTATTGATTGTCAGAAGTTCATTCTGCAATACACCATGGTCGATGTAGGTTTCAAAGTTCTCTTCCGAAGGTTCCAGCCATGCATTGATTCGCATTTTCAGATCACCAGAACGTTGCAGGGCTTCTATAAGTTTAACCGTCGATGTGGCTAAACCTGCATCCGAAACGGAGGTTAGTCCCACTGCAAAACAATTATCCTGTGCTTTAAGTAATCCGGAGGCTATTTCGGAGGTGCCTGGTTCGGGTATATGCTCCGCGACCAGGTCAATGGCATTGTCAATCAGAATCCCGGTAGGTTCTCCATCCTCAACCATTACATCACCTCCTTCAACTACTGTAGAAGCATCAATTTCAGCAATTTCCAGTGCTTTTGAATTTACCCATGCAGCATGACCATCCACACGCTTGAGCATGACCGGCAAGTCGGGAAAGAACTGGTCAAGCATTGACTTATGGGGGAAAGATTTATTATCCCAGTCATTCTGATCCCATCCGCGGCCTGTAATCCAATCAGGATTGTTGTCGCTGACAAAATCGTTGCATTTGCCGAGAATCTCCTCGACGGATTCCGTCCCGGTAAGGTTCACTTCATTGAGGGAAAGGCCATATCCTGTAAAATGACAATGTGCATCATTCCAGCCCGGATAGACGAAATGATCTGGTAATGCTATTACATTTCTGGCCTCGTATTTTCGCTCCATGGCGCGTGTCGATCCCCTGTCAACTATCTTCCCTTTATCTATAACCAATGCATCAACAATGGTGAAATCTTCATCAACTGTATAAATTCGGGCATCCTTTATCAGCAAATCAACGCTCTCTTTTTTCATTTGACAACCGCTAAGTAAAAATCCGACCAATAAATAAACTAAACCTTTTCGAACCATTTTTTTTTTGTAAAAGTAAGTAAATCATTTAAAACAAATTGGTCATATACATGGTTCATGCAGATTCTTTTTATCTCTTATCAATATAATTTTCTGTAATTTTGCGTCAAATGACCAATTTGAAGAAATATCTTAAAGACCCGGTGTTTAAACTGGTATCTGAGATAGCCGATAATTCTGCCACGGAGGTTTATGTTATTGGAGGTTATGTGCGCGATCTTCTTCTGGGTAAAACATCGGCTGAAACTAAAGATATTGATATTGTTGCAGTGGGTAGTGGGATAGCTATGGCAAAATCGTTGCAAAAGAGGCTTGGCTCAAAAGCACATCTTGCTGTATATAAGAACTTTGGTACTGCCATGGTTAAGTACGGATTGTTAGAGATTGAATTTGTCGGTGCCAGGAAGGAATCATATCGCCGCGATTCGCGTAAGCCAATTATAGAAAATGGTACGCTGGAGGATGATCAGTTAAGGCGCGACTTTACCATCAATGCCATGGCTTTATCGCTTAATGCTGCGAAATTTGGCGAACTGGTAGATCCTTTTGATGGGCAGAATGATCTCCAACGCCAAATTATACGAACACCGCTAAACCCTGAAGATACATTCTCGGATGACCCCCTCCGTATGCTTCGTGCAATCAGGTTCGCCACCCGGTTGGGATTCTATATTGATGACCACACATTCGAAGCCATCAGCACAACCCGGGAACGCATTAAGATTGTCTCGCAGGAACGGATAACAGATGAAATCAACAAAATCATGATGACCAGTCGGCCGGGACATGGATTCAGACTTCTTGAGAAGGCCGGGCTGCTGGAGTTTATCCTTCCCGAGCTTACAAGAATGAAAGGGGTTGAAGTTGTGGATAAGATCGGCCATAAGGACAATTTCTATCATACCCTCGAAGTGCTGGATAACCTGTCTGAAAAGAGCGATAACCTCTGGCTGCGATGGGCCGCGCTGCTTCACGATATTGCCAAACCTGTTACGAAACGTTTTGAACCCGGAATAGGCTGGACATTTCATGCCCATGATTTCATAGGTGCAAAAATGATCCCATCTATATACAAGCGTATGCGGTTGCCTTTGAACGCTCCCATGCGCTATGTGCAGAAACTTGTGCGATTACATCTGCGGCCAATAGTGCTTTCTCAGGATATTGTAACAGATTCGGCCGTACGGAGGCTTATTTTTGATGCTGGCGATGAGCTGGATGATTTGATGGCACTTTGTGAGGCCGATATAACCTCTAAAAATGAGCGGACGGTAAAAAAACACCTGCGAAACTTTGCGATCGTGCGGGAAAAAATTGTGGAAATAGAGGAGAAAGACCGGATTCAAAATTTTCAACCACCCATTTCGGGTGATGATATTCAGCATATTTTTGAAATCAAGCCAGGCAGGCAAATCGGGGTGCTAAAAACACGCATTAAAGATGCGATACTGGATGGAGAGATCCCGAACGAGGTTGAGGCTGCCTATGCTTTGCTTGTAAAGACCGCCAAAGAGATTGGTCTGAATGTGAAACACCCCATGAAATTCACCGGTACACCATCTTCAGAAGAAGCGGAAGATGATCACTGATACCCCCGTTGTATGCGTACCCCGAATATGTCCTGCGCGGCTTGTCCCCTGTAAACTTTTCATCTGCCTCTAATAAAAACGGATGGTGCCAGACTGTCAGACTAACATCGTATTTCTTACAGCTGTCTTTCATAAAAACATGGTCGATGCGACCCCACCGTCCCTGGTATTTGTATGTTCCCTTTTCGGGGGAAGGCACGATTTCCCGGAGTGAACCCTTTTGTGAAAGTCGTGAGCAGGCCGGTTCTGTAGTACGTTCATTAAAATCGCCACCTGCAATGATTGTTCTTTCAGGGTAAGTCGCTCTTATACTATCAATGCTGTCGATAAGCATGGAAGCCTGGGTCATCCGTTTGGGTTGGGATTCAATTGCACCACCGTATTTCGATGACCAATGATTCATAAAACATATGAGTGTATCTTGTTCTTTATTACTCACATGAAACATAAATTCAGCTGTCATTATTTCACGTGTGTGTTCCAAATAATTGTTATGATGCATTTTAATCCACCCGCTATCGGTACAGGCGATCCGATCCTCCCGGTAAATCATCCCGACATCCATTCCACGGTGATCAGGACTTTCCCTGTGTATAACCCTGTACTGATAATTTATTAGTAATTGGTGGTTTACAATATCCGTCAGGACATTCCGGTTTTCAATCTCACAAAAGCAAATCACATCAGGAGGCTCCCATCCATTTATTCCAAGTATAATTTTACAGAGCTGTGCTGTTTTATTGTGATACCTGTTCCATGTCCACTTGCGTATTCCCGCGGGAGTGAAATCGTCGTCGGCATCTGTGGTGCTGTCATCTTGCGGATAAAACAGGTTTTCAACATTGTAGAACATAAAGGTTAAGGGGGGTGACTGTGCCTTGGTATTACCAGCTGAACCCATAAGGATAAGAGGCAATATCAATGACACATATTTGTAAATATTTTGTAACGACATCATATACATGTGGTTAATGAAATATATATATATAAATATATATTAAAATAGTTATTAAAATATATATATTTAATATAACAGTAGTTTTGGGTTTCCTTATTAATCGCTGTGTTTTAATACATGATTAATGAGATAAGGGGACTGAATATCGTTAAGTGGAGGTTTTTTTTTGCGCAATACGCCATTATTGATAGCTTGCCGCCCTATCAATCATGCATCCATTCAAATGCGCCCAGGTCAGGGCTCTTGTCCGACACCCTGCTGTCGCCTTTTTTATCATATGGAAAGTCAATGGCATATTCGGAATTGCCTTGATTTATTGCAGGCGATGAAGGGTCGAGCTCATAACTGTATTTTATTGAATCGAATTTCGGATTCACATTGTTAAATATGCCAATGAAATTCGGGTCGAACTGATATGAAAATTCCTCTTCATCAAACCGTGTTATGCATCTGTCAATGGTATAATTTAGAAGGCCCGCATCCGAATTGCGTATCTCAATTTCGTTGGTACTGTTTCCATAGATGATGGAGTTCCTGATAACCGCTTTTTCGATATCTCTTGTTTCAATAATCACCTCCCCCAGGCTGTCCTGGTAAGCAAAATAGTTGGATATTAATAAAGCCGGGGTTTTCCGGTTGGAGAACCCATCGTTCCAGTAATTGGCAAAAGTACAATGGGTGAATTCATAGCTTCCTTCATATAGCATTTCCACGCAGCTGTTACCACAATCGCCCACAACCGTGTTGTATGCTTCAATGGTGGTTCCTCTTCCCAGTATGCCACCGTAGGCCATTCGGTTTATCTCGGTATTGGATATTTTAAGCACGGGTTGATCAAAGCTTACCACAGAATCGGCCCTTAGTCCGAATGTTCCATTATATATTTCAGCATAATTAATCACATTGTTCATACTTCCTGGTGCAAAGTAAATGCCAAGCCATTGTCCTGGAAGATCGTCATAAAAAGATTCCAGTCGGTCGCCCTGCACCACAATGGGATCATCGATTGTACCGTTCATTTCCAACGTTCCCACGACAAAAATTCCGGCATCGCGGTGCATGTATATTTTTGCACCTGGTTCGATTGTGAGTGTTTGCAATGTATCAACAATAACATAATCAATAATCAAATAAGGTTTATCGGCTGTCCATGTGGTCGATTCATTCAATGTAGTTTCGCGGAATATATGTACATCCTGACCCCATGGCACCAGATCCACATCCCTGGTATTACCATTGGCAGATATTACGACAGAGTCCTGGATTCGCAGAATATCGGGTGAAGCGTTGTTAGTGAGGGTTGCTTCAACAAAAACATACATGCTGTCTTTTGGGGCAAGTTCGAGGTTATCAAATGAATAGCCGGGCCGGCCATCGACATTCATCCGGAAGGCTGAAGATTTCCCACCTGCGAGGGCAATATTTTCCAGTTTGATAAAACGATTGTTCTGGTTATAGATTTTAAATGCTTTGGTTGCTGTACCGATGGTAGTAAAGACCGTATCGAAATAAACAGTATCGTTGCTTAGGTTGATGTTTGCATCTGGATCATCAATGAAAACCCTTTCGGGATGGCAATGATAAAGCATGGAAACGAGTCCGAATGCAAGGGCAATATGTAGTATCTTTTTCAAAATAACCGGAAATAGAATTAAAACGCAAAGATGTGAAAAAAAGTATTGATAGGGCAATGGGTTAAAAAACATTCTTAACTTTGTGGTATAATTTCACTAAGGGGGGTGCCTAAAATTCCAGGCTGAGATCATACCCTTAGACCTGATCCGGGTAGTGCCGGCGAAGGGAAAGAATTGATTTATCGTGAATTATAAAAAAATTTAATTATGACAAGGCAGATTTTTGCCGGGCTTTTCAGCCTGGTGTGTGCTGTGCATGCATTTGCACAGAATGATGTTTCAGGCAGGGTTGTGCAATCCGACGGATCACCTGTTGATGGTGCGAACGTGGTACTAACTGAAGTAAATTTGGGAGCGATTTCCAATGAAAATGGCAATTTTGTTATTTCATCGGTGACTAAAGGTGAATATACGCTTAATGTATCTTACATTGGATACAATACCTTGCGAAAGGAGATTAATGTCGACGGAAGTACAGATGTGGGTGAACTGGTAATTGAGGAGCGTTCATTTTTGGGCGAAGAAGTTACCATCAGTGCTCTGCGTGCAGGAGAGAAGACACCGATGGCTTATACTGATATTGAACGCGACGAAATTGTGGAGAAAAATAATGGTCGTGATATACCGATTTTACTAAATACAGTACCTTCCCTGATTAGTTCGTCCGATGCCGGGCATGGAATAGGATACACCTCCATGCGTATCAGAGGAACAGATGCCAATCGTATCAATGTTACTATCAATGGGGTTCCTTTGAATGATGCAGAATCGCAGGGTGTGTTTTGGGTTGACCTGCCGGAATTGGCTTCATCGACCGAGCAAATACAGGTACAGCGTGGTGTCGGAACATCCACAAATGGAGCGGCGGCTTTTGGGGCAACCGTAAACCTTCAGACAACACTACTTAATACAGAGCCTTACCTGGATTATGAAACTACGGTGGGGTCTTTTAATACGTTTAGAAATACAGTATCAGCAGGCACTGGAATCATGGGTGATAAATTTTCGGCCGACCTGCGTCTGTCCGACTTGCATTCAGATGGGTATATTGACAGGTCGCGAACGGATCTGCAGTCTTATTATTTCTCGGCCGGTTGGCATGAAGAAAAATCGAGCCTGAAGTTTATCACCTTTGGGGGTTTTGAAGAGGTATATCAGGCCTGGGGAGGTGTCCCTTCAGAAATGCTAAAAACTGATCGTACGTATAATGCCATGGGGGCATACACCGATACAGCGGGTAGAACGGCCTATTATGATAACCAGGTGGACCATTATGACCAGATACATTATCAGTTGCATTTCAACAGGGCATTTTCTTCAAGACTTTTCCTGAATGCAGCGCTGCATTATACCATTGGTAAAGGGTATTATGAAGAGTATGAGGAGGATCAGGATTATTCCTACTATGATATGGATTACCCTGTTATTGGAAATGATACAGTATTCTCAACAAACCTAGTGCGGCGTAAGTGGCTTGATAATGATTTTTATGGAGCCATTGCATCGTTGACCTATGAAGGTAACAGGAGCACCCTCATCGCAGGGGGAGGCTGGAACAGGTATTATGGGTTACATTTTGGCCGGGTAATCTGGGCTGAATATTTTGGCGATAATAGTCCCGGCCATCAGTGGTACAAAGGTATAGGCGACAAGTACGACTGGAACGTTTACAATAAATATTATTATAACATAAGCGAGAAAATCACAGCATTTGCAGATCTGCAGTTGCGATCTGTCCGGCATATTATTGACGGAACAGATGCTAACAATGTTGATGTTACCCAATCGCATGATTTTCTATTCTTTAATCCCAAAGCGGGAATGAATTTTGAGCCCCTTGCAGGGCATCGTGCATTTTTGTCTTATGCCCGGGCAAACAGAGAACCAAACAGGAATAATTATACAGATGCGCCGGAGGGGAGGCAGCCAAGACCGGAAACACTTAATGATTATGAGGCCGGATACATGCTGGCATCTGAAAATTGGTCGGCAGGTGTTACATTATATTACATGGATTATGTTGACCAACTGGTGCTCACCGGCGAACTTAATGAAGTAGGTTATCCTGTTATGACCAATGTTGAGGAAAGTTACCGTGCCGGCGTGGAATTTGAAGCTGCAATGAGTATTTATGATAAATTAACATGGCGCGGTAACCTCGCATTAAGCAGTAATAAAATAAAGAATTTTACAAACTATGTGGATAACTGGGATTACTGGGCTGATCCGGAAAATGAACCTTACCAGGTTACCGAGGATTTGGAAAATTCAACACTTGCTTATTCTCCTTCTATTGTGTCGGCAAGTGAGTTAAACTATGCGGTAGCCGAAGGTTTTAGCTTCATACTGATATCGAAATACGTAGGTAAGCAATATATCGATAACACTTCGAATGAGCAGTATATAATTGAACCATATTTTGTTAATGATCTGTCTCTTAATTATGCCTATAGTGCAGAAAGGTTTGGGAAAGTATCATTGAATGTTGGTGTAATAAATCTGCTCGATATTAAATATGAGACGAATGCGTGGCTTTACAGGTATTTTCAAAATGGAAGCGAGCAATTTATGGATGGGTATTATCCGCAGGCCGGACGACATCTGATGGTAACCATGCGCCTGGAATTTTGATAAAATATATTTTTTTGGCGATAAAACTGCGGATTTTTTAGAGTTAAGTGAAATATTACTATTTTTACAGCTCAACCCGTTCAACCCGTGAATGTTTTATGGCCGGACTAAAGATACGTTTACTGTTCTGGTATGTTGATCAGTCTATAAGGAATGAATTGAATTCCATTTTGAGGGGTGATGTTTATATACCGGAAGATTTGTATTGCAGAGATAAAGAGACACTGCGGAGATATAAGGATGATGTACCTTTCGATTTAATTATCGCCGATTTTGATTTGCCTGAACCATTACGGCAAATGATTGAAGATTTTCATTCCAAAAGTGCTTCTCATGTACCGTTTATGTATCTGGTTGGGGAGGAGAATGAATTAAAAGCTGCGGAAACGCTTAAGCGCGGCGTATGGGATTATATCGTTAAAGGAAAATTTGTAAAATTTGTTCCTTCGGTTTATTCATCGCAGAAGTACGGGAAGGTGCTTAAGCAAAGCAAGAAGTATGAGAAGTATGTGCAGCAATCCAGGGAGCAATTTAAGAACCTTGCAGAAAATTCTCCCGATGTAATCATGCGGTTAGATAAAAATCTGAGGCATTTATATGTCAACAAGGCTGTATATGATCAGACCGGTATCCCTGCAAGTGATTTTATCAATAAGACCCGTGAAGAAATGGGCGTTTTTCCTGAGCACCTTGTTAAGCTTTGGGAAGAAAAAATGAGAAAAGCAATTGAAACCGGCGAACCGGTTACGGTTGAATTTGATTATCCAGTAAATGATTCAGTCAGATCATTCGAGTGGCGTGTCTTTCCAGAATTTGATGAGCATGGAGAAGTGCAGTCATTGCTTACCCATGCGCGGGATTTTACAGATTCCAGAATAGCAAGTGAAGCGCTTAGGTTAAGCGAGGAACGTTTGAAACTGGCTGTTGAGGGAACCAATCTCGGTTATTGGGACTGGGATCTGGAAACCAGCAAGGTATTTTTTTCGGAGATCTATATGAAAATGTTGGGGTATGAACCGGATGACCTGCCGCAGGAGTTGGAAACGTGGGAAAAATTGCTCCATGAGCATGACCGTGAATATGCCTTTTCATTTGTCAATGATGCAATTGAGAGAAAAACAGAACGGTTTGATTTTGAATTCAGGCTCCTTTGTAATGATGGTACTTACAAATGGGTTTTAAGCAGAGGGAAAGCCTTAGAGTTTACTAATGACGGCAAAACCCGCAGGTTGATTGGTACGCACGAAGATATTTCAGAAAGAAAGCGAAAGGAATTAATTCAGAAAACGTTGTTTAATATTTCTAATGCGGTCATTACCACCAATAACCTTGATGAATTATATGAAAATATCCAGTTAACATTGGGCAATGTAGTTGATACAACCAATTGTTTTCTTGCGTTGTACAATGAAAATTCCGGAATGCTCTCTATGCCATTTCACAGAGATGAAAAAGATACTTACAGCGACTTCCCTCCTGGGAAAACGCTTACTGGTTATGTTTTAAAAACAGGTAAAGTGCAGCTTATTGATGCAGCGCTGGAAGAGCAACTTACCAGGGAAGGACATATTGAGCCGGTAGGGTCACCTTGTGTAAGTTGGCTGGGTGTTCCTTTGAAGATCAAGGAAAAGACCATTGGTGTTTTTGTAGTGCAGTCTTATACAGACGAAGTCGTATATTCGGAAGAGGATGTAAATATTCTTGAATTTGTGAGTGATCAGATCGCACTGGCCATTGAAAGGAAAAGGGATCAGGACAATATTCTTGAAAATCAGTCTAAACAGCGGCGAATCTTTGAAGCCTCACCTGATCCGATTATTGTGGTAAATCCTAAAGGACGCATAATTGATTTTAATACAAATCTTCTTGAAGTGCTTCGGATCTCGCAACAGGAGATTGTCAATAAAAATGTATTTTATTTTCTTAAGAGAGATAGGTGGGAATTCATTATAGAGGCTTTTAGTAAGAGCTGGGCAGAAGGGTATGTAAGCAACCTACAACTTCAGGTTATGCGTTTTGATGGAACAACATTCCATTCGGAAATTTCATCCAGCGCCATATACAAATGCAATGGGGAGCCTGATTCAATGGTAATAATTGTTAAGGACATTACAGAAAGAAAGAAGGCCGAGCAAAAGTTGAAAGAGGCTAAGGAGAAGGCCGAGGAATCAGACCGGCTGAAGACAGCATTTTTGTCAAATATGTCGCATGAGATCAGAACCCCTATGAATGCCATAGTAGGGTTCTCAGACCTTTTAAAAGATGAAAGCTTATCGGCAGAGGACAGGACAGAGTTTATTGCACAGATAAATCATGGGGCTGATAACCTGATGCATCTGATTGATGATATTATTGATATATCGAAAATTGAAGCTGGTCAGGTGAAAGTTCATAAAAGTAATACCGAGATTCATGGTATTCTTAAGGAGCAGATGGTGATGTTTCGCCAGACAATGGAACGGATGGGTAAATCAGGACTGGAGCTTAAGCTGAACTGGCAATGGAACGAAGATTCACTTACACTGGATACAGATCCTTATCGTGTTGTACAGGTCATTACAAACCTGGTAAACAACGCAATAAAATTTACGGAATCGGGTACTGTTGAGATTGGGCTGCAAGACAATGACAGCCATGTGCGCATTTATGTGAGAGATAGTGGTATTGGAATATCGCATGAGAAAAAGGCTGTAATATTTGACAGGTTTATGCAGGGACATTCATCCAAAAATCGTTTATATGGAGGGACAGGTCTCGGTCTGGCCATTTCGAAGAATCTGGTTGAATTACTTGGCGGCGAGATAGGAGTGGAATCGGAGCAGGGAGCGGGCTCTGAGTTTTGGTTTACATTACCCAAGGACTTCGGGATTTATTCAGACCATATTGAAGAAGAGAAGATTGTTAGATCTAAAGAAAGCTGGAGAGGGAAAAGGATTTTAGTAGCAGAGGATAATGATTCAAATTACAGTTTCCTTTTCGAAGTCTTAAAACAAACCGAAGCTGAGGTTGTGAGAGCAGAGAATGGATTGCAGGCTGTAGAAATATTTAATCAACAAAAGGATAACATTCATATAATTCTTATGGATATCCGGATGCCGGAGATGGACGGTTTTGAAGCTACACAACATATTAAAGCCATCGATTCACATGTACCTGTTATTGCTCAGACTGCATACGCAATGTCGGGAGAGAAAGAATTGAGTATGCAACATGGATGCGATGATTATCTTACCAAACCTATAAGTGCTGATAGATTATTAAAAACGATAGGTATATTTATCCGGTAAGGATACAACTTAAATGGCTCTTATTTGTAAAATATGGAATTTATTTATCGCAAATGACGGGCTTTCGTCATACGGGGTGCGAATACCCGATTCAAATGTACATTTTATAAAAGACGGAGGTTTCACAGTGAAGCGTTTGCCACTTCGTTTCTTAAACCTCCTGATTATTCTGCTTATAATCTCTTCTGGATGTTCGAACGCTGAATTGACCCATCCTGATGCAAAAATTTTCAGGTATAATGAATCCAAAGGAATTTCAAGTCTGGATCCGGCGTATGCCCGTAATCAGACAATCATCTGGCCAGTAAGTCAGATCTTTAACGGACTGGTACAGCTAGATGACAGTCTTCGGGTTTTACCTTCTATTGCTTCATCATGGGAGATTTCAGATGATGCCTGTGTGTATACTTTTTTTTTGAGGGATGATGTTCAATTTCATGATTCTCCATTTTTTCATAATCAATCGCAAAAAGTCGTTAATGCAGCAGATTTTGTATACAGTTTTAAACGCATACTGGATCCCGAGGTTGCGTCTCCCGGAAGTTGGATTTTTGAATACGTTGCTAAAGATGGATTCAGGGCGCTCAATGATTCAACGCTTCAAATAACCCTTTCACAGTCTTTCCCACCTTTCCTGTCAGTACTCGCAATGCCTTATTGTTCAGTGGTACCAGAGGAGGTTGTTGCTCAAGCAGGAAAGGATTTCTCTCTTCATCCCATAGGAACCGGTCCGTTTAAATTTAAATACTGGAGTCCGGAGGAGAAGCTGATATTATTGAGAAATGAAACTTATTTTGAAAAAGATTCCGGGGGAGTCAGGTTGCCATACCTCGATGCCATTTCCATCACATTTATCAAAGATAAACAAAGTGAATTTCTGGAATTTTTAAAAGGGAATCTTGATTTTTTATCGGGTGTCCATGCGGCTTATAAAGATGAGTTGCTAACCAGATCCGGATCTTTGAATCCCAAATATAACGATCAGTTTAAACTGCTTAGTGGTCCGTACCTGAACACCGAATATCTTGGTGTACTTCAGGAACCGGCCGGTGAAGCCTCACATATTTTGCTGGATAAAAATATTCGAATGGCTGTTAATTATGGATTTGACAGGGCGAAGATGATGAAATATCTCAGGAATAATTTGGGATACCCAGCCACTTCAGGTATGATTCCTCCCGGACTACAAGGGTCGCTTGCAGCAGGAGAGGGATACACATATAACCCTGAACTGGCGCGCGAATATATTAATATGGCCAGGGAGTCGGGCACAGAACTGAAACCCATCACGCTCACTACAACTTCAGATTATCTGGATCTGTGTGAGTTTATTCAGTTCGAATTGGAAAAGATTGGATTGGAAATTGAGATTACGGTCCGTACAGGTGCTGCTTTCAGAAATATGGTTGCAAATGCTAACCTTCAGTTTTTCCGCGGTTCATGGATCGCTGATTATGCCGATGGAGAGAATTACCTGGCTCTGTTTTACTCCGGAAATCACACGCCAGCAGGTCCGAATTATACACGGTTTACGGATGCTGAATTTGATCTGCTTTACGAGAAGGCTGTTTCCACAGCTTCCCCTGAAATTCGCTATTCATTATATCAAAAGATGGATCGCATCATTCTTGATCATGCTGCCGTTGTGCCTTTATATTATGATAAAGTTGTAAGGTTTGTTCCATTGGAGATAACAGGTTTTCAACCTAATCCTATGAATAACCTGGTTTTGAAAAATGTAAATATTATAAGGCAGTAGTTACTTTTTTTTGCAGACCATGGCCCCCTTTATAGTTTTTATCTCTAACTTTTCTAAATGCCTTAAGGCTATATTTCAATAAAGGTTTTCAATGTCATGAAAGATAAGGAGACCGATTAATTTCTGTTATTTGTAAAGGAATAAAGAGCTGGAATTGTTTAATCTGACATTCCGTTGCTTTTGAAGTTAATCTTCATCATCGCCTAAAATCTTCGTTACCTCAGTTTCAGTTTTTTGCAGTTTATCTTTGCAGAATTTCAGCAGTTTAGTCACTCTTTTAACACTGGATGTGAGTTCATCTACATCCATATTACCCTCTTCAATTTTTTCAAGTGTGTCTTCAATCTCTTCAACAGCAGCTCTGTAGGTTATAGAATCTTTTGTCATGATATAGCGTTTAAGTTTTTTCTTGTTTTGTATTCTCCACTCTACTGATAACCACTCCTTGATCCAGCCTGGTCTGCAGTATGTCGCCCGTTTTCAGTGACCTGATATTTTTGAGTGCTTTTCCATCTTTGTAGGTAATTGAGTATCCTCTTTGAAGCACCCTTTCAGGTTTGAGTAGTTCATGCGACCGTTCAAATTGCCTGATTTTATCTTGTTGTCTTCTGAGTTCCTCTTTTACAGACCGTTTGTATCTGGATTTTAATTCAATATTTCTTTTATGTTGTTGTTCGATATTGTTTTTTGCAAGGTATTTAACTTTTTCATTGTAGTTTTTAAGACTTGTGTATTCATATTTGGTATGGTTTATAACCACCGATTTCCCTTTTTCTTTTAGGTTTTCGAGTTGCATCTCTTCTCTGTTAAGAAACCTTTGCGAGAAGTGTTTTATTTCTGCAGCTTTCTGATCGAGGATGGTTTTTTCTTCCTGGATAATCCATTTTACCAGGTGATCGAGTCGGGTACCGATCTGTTCAATGTAGGTCAGGAATCCAGCCAGCTTATCCACAAGGAATTCAGCCACTGCGGTAGGCGTCTTAAGGCTTTGATTCGCAACAATATCAGCGATTGTTTCATCGCGTTCATGGCCGATACCTGTGAATACCGGAAGAGGAAACTGAGCGATATTCAGAGCCAGTTCATAACTGTTAAAGCAGTCCAGATCCGCCTGGGATCCTCCTCCTCTGATAAGAATGACCACATCGAATTGCTTTTCCAGTTTAAATATTTTCTCAAGTGCATTGATTATAGAAGGGGCAGCTGCTTCGCCCTGCATAATGGCGGGGAAGAATGTAATCTGGAAATTCAGTTGGTAAGGATTGTTAAGAATGGAGTCCATGAAGTCACCATATCCGGCAGCGGTTTCAGCCGATACGATGGCTATTCGCTGAGGAATCTCAGGAATGGGAATTTCCCGGTTCATTTCAATTATCCCTTCAGCCTCCAGCTTGTTCAGCACTTTGCGCTTCCGCATTTCCAGGTCACCCATGGTAAATGCAGGATCGATGTCAATAATATTCAGGCTAAGTCCGTATAACTCGTGAAAATTCACTTCAGCGCGAAGCATCACTTTTATTCCCTGTTGCAGTGGCTTCCCGGTTGTTGTTTCAAAGAATGCCTTGATCTGAAGGTACCTTGAGGCCCAGATGGTGGCCCTGCTTTTCGCAATAATCTTATCATTCTTTTCAGATTTCTCAATAAGCTCCAGGTAGCAGTGTCCTGATCTGTTTTGACGGATTTCAAGTATTTCAGCTATCACCCAATAATAATCGGGAAAAGCTTTTTTAGTTGAGGCTTTTATACTTTTGTTTAGCTGGTATAGTCTGATTGCATTGGAATCCATTAATTCCTGATAATTCTGCTATTAAAAATAAATTTATTATTCGATATTTGAATGATATATATGCCAGTATTTATGTCCGGGGGAAAAATAATGGTGCCGGGCAGAATGACTTGTTGACTGTAAATCAATGATCCGGAAATATTCATCAGCTTAATTGTATAATTTCCGGCCATCTTTTCGGCCAGTCTGACTGTTAATTCGCCATTGGTTGGATTGGGATATAGTTCGACAGGCATATTTCTTAAACTAACTGGCACTTTTACAGGTGTAATGGCATGAAATGCTTTTGAAAAACTGGGAATTCCAAAACCGTAGTCTGTATCCGGTTCTTCGTACCGGTCGCCCGATTCGAGGAGCCACCTGATCATTTCCTTAGCCGGCATAGTTGGATAGGCTTGCCATAGCGTGGCTACACCACCGGATAGCAGGGGGGCAGAAAAGGATGTTCCACCACCCTGTGCGAGGCCATTAAGCCCTTGTATATAAGTTCCCGAACCCATGGCCATTAATTCGGGCTTGATCCGGCTGTCATAGGTCGGTCCGCGTGAGCTAAACCCGGCAATATTACCTGAATTATCCACTGCTCCTGCAGAAATGATATTTTCAGCATCTGCCGGGGCGCCCATATAGTACCATTCTTCGTTTCCTGCATTACCTGCACTGGTAACACTAATCATCCCTCTGTCGGCTGTCATGCTGTTGGCAATCGAAATATGGGCAGTTTTGCCATCCATATCTTCATATGTATGATTTGTGAGACTGTCATCGAATACGGTGTATCCCAACGATGTGTTAATAATATCGGCCCCCAGGCTGTCAGCCCATTCTGCACCTTCAATCCATGCAAATTCTTCCACACGTGTCTCTGATGCCACGTTTTCTGTTGTTGCAAGGATTAATTGAGCGTCGGGGGCACTGCCAATGAGGGTGTCTGGCCAGTTTGCAACTATCAGTGATGATACATAGGTACCATGGGGATGGTCGCCATAAACCGATGACAATCGGTTAACAAGGTTTTTCGTATGTAAGACACGGTTTTTCGCATAGGTTGTATCAAATGCGGTGAGGCTATCCATCTCAATGAAGCCTGCATCTAATACCGCAATGATTACGCCTCTTCCTGTATATCCCTTGTTGTGCAAATAATCCAGGTTCATAATTGAAATCTGTTCTTCAGAAAACCCATATCGATAGCCCGGCGACTCTGTGTGTGCTGGTTCAAACCTGTTACCAGTTGGTGTATCGGGATAAAACACATTGTTGGCGTTCGGTGTCCACATGATAGAATCTATAAATGAAAGCGTATAAATTGTATCCATAAGCAAGGTGTCTTCAGTAATTACTAAAGCCCCATTAAGCCATTTAGATCGGTGTTTTATTTCCAGTCCAAGGTTTCTCAGGCTATCGAGGTAAGTCCCGGTAACAGGAAGATCGCGTTCTGTTACCGGTAAATTTTGCCAGCCGCGTCTTTCGAGTGAGCGTTGTGACAAATAATCATACGGTTCATTTACCGAGAAAGAATTATTGTTTTTATCTGTGAAATACAGCCAATATGCCTGGTCTGCAACTTCTTGAGCAAATAGCGCTGGCGCTGCAGTAATTAATAGTATTATTATGGTTCGTCTCATTCGATTACTCTTTTCAATGTCTTTGCCTACTGAAAAATACAATTCTATTGTCATATAACCAATTTGTTGTCATATGGTTTATTTCCATTGCTAAGCGAACATTAGTAACTAATTCCCAAACAAAATGGCTATAATGGTTTTGGAACTTCAATCAGATTAATATGATCAGACTAGCAAATATCGCATGATTTTAGATAAATAGCTATAAAATGATTACCTAAGCGTTTTTAGAAATCGCCCATGTTAGCAGGGTCGGGCATATTACCCTCCTTTTCTTCAATTGTTTGGATGAATTCTTCATAGCGTGCCTCCATCACTTCGGGGTTCATCACTTTCCCATTATCGTATTTAATCACAAACATGGTATCTCCCTCCATTGAAAAGTATTCCCAGTCACCATGTTTCAGATCGCTCTTATAAGCACCGTCAATTTGAATATCTCCTTCCTCGTAATATGTATAGTATTTACCTTCCAGGATATCATCCTCATAATTAGCCACCATCATGGTATCACCACTCTCAAAAAATTTCAGCCAGGGACCATTTTTCAAGCCATCTTCAAATCTCATAATCTGTGCGATCTTTCCGGTAGGATAGTAATAATGAGCCTTTCCATTTAATATACCCATCGAATAGTTTTCAACAAGATATACTATTTCGTCCATTCCGTAGTATGTCCAGGTTGAGTCTTTACTTCGTTGATGATATACACCCGTTGCTTTTTTCTTTCCCCCGGGAGAATACAATGTGGCAAAGCACCGTTCCGGCTGCGGATATTTGTAATTGAGCGTGATGGACAATACCCCGTCTTTATCGTAGCGTTTCATTAATCCGTGGGGTTTTCCCTGCTTAAAAGTGCCCTCGTACCTTATGGTTGAATCTGGATAATACCCTTTCCAGAGCCCTGTTTTTTTGCCTTGCTCATCGAATTGGTTTTGCCCTGTTAGATTAAGCATAATGGCAGAGAGGAAAAAAACTGTAAATATTTTGTATGTCATTGTTTTTATTTTGAAACGTTTTACTGCAGAGCAAAAGTATGAAATGGCCTTGATTATATGAAACGAGCATGATGTTTATTACCCAAAAATTATAAGTCGAAGTATACCACATTATTCGACGATTTTAATTTTTTGCAGTAACGCAGCTATGGGACATTATAGACAGAGACTGCTTAAATCTTGACTATTGTTTGTATGACAGGGCAATGAAACGCTTATCCTTTTTCTTTTTTGCGGTATTCTGAAGGAGGTATGCCCATTAGTTTTTTAAAAAGCCGGCTAAAATAATACTGATCTTCATATCCTACTTTCAGGGCAATTTCCTGGATTCGAAGACTGGTGTTGTCGAGATACTGACAAGCCTTTTGGATTCTCAGGTAAATCAGATAATCCATTGGTGAACGGCCGGTTTTTTTGCGAAATAATAAAGAAAAATGGGATGCCGAAAAGCCTGTTTCTTCTGCTAGTTGATTAAGAGAGAGTTTTTCATGCATATTTTCACGCATATAAATTTTGGTATATTCAACCGGATCAGTTTTCCTGTAAATCTGGATTTCCCTAAATTGATTGACATATTTAAAGGAAGCCAGAAAGTGCCAGAGGCATATGTTGGCATATTCCAGGTTCTCTTTACTATAGCCCATCTCCAGGTTTTGAATGATCTCACCGAATAATTGAATTCTTTGCTCTATTCTGGACGATTTTGATGGCAGGATGGTTCCCAGATCTCCTGCAGAGCCATGAAAATGTGATGCCAAATGACCAGAAAAATGAACCCAATAGATGCTCCATGGATTATTTTTGCTGCTCCCGTAT
>Ga0102940_1000589_pt1 | contig 24731 bp, 21 predicted proteins | sample SalPonR2_C_D1_MG_FD_78215 | JGI IMG/M metagenome (GOLD analysis project Ga0102940, IMG submission 78215) | Salt pond soil microbial communities from South San Francisco under conditions of wetland restoration - Salt Pond MetaG R2_C_D1_MG | ecosystem: Environmental > Aquatic > Marine > Intertidal... | reverse complement strand
GGGATTATACTTGGAGGCTCCGGAGCCATATTATTAATCACTTCTGGCGGGAATGTATCGTTAGACTCTGAACATTTTGTCGGCAACCTTCTTATGCTGGGCAACACCAGTTCATATGCCATGTATCTTGTACTGGTAAAACCACTAATGAAGAAATACCACCCGCTCACAGTAATAAAATGGGTATTCCTTTTTGGTTCTTTTATTATTATTCCGGTAGGTTTCGGTCAATTCAGCACTACTGATTTTAGCAATTTCACAACAGAAGTATGGTTATCTATTGGATATGTAGTGATTTTCACAACATTTTTTGCCTATCTGCTTAATATTGTAGCCATGAAATGGGTTAGCCCTACCCTTGCCAGTACGTATATTTATTCTCAGCCGGTTATTGCCAGCGTTGTAGCTATCATTATGCTTCAAGACCATCTTACATGGCTGAAAGTAATATCAACCGGTTTGGTTTTTGCCGGCGTATATTTTGTAAACCTGGCCGGGCAGCGACAAATGAAAAGAAGGTTGAAGTCCGCTGGTAAAAGCACTGTTCAAAGTCAGAATTAGTCACCTAAAATAAACCACACCTCAGCCCGGGTACCGGGTTGTTTTTCTACTATTTTTAATTCGCCCTCCATGGCCTGCATATAGATATTTGAAATATGTAAACCCAGACCTACACCTCGTTCTCCCAAAGTCCCTTTTTGCAATCTTACAGCAGGTTCAAGTATCTCATTAATTTTTTCAGGCGCTATGCCCACACCATAATCTTCCACTGCTATGCACACTTTATCTGCTTCCTGTGTGGCTTTAATTTCAATTTCACCCGAATCGTCGCTAAATTTTATGGCATTAGATAACAAATTCTGTAAAACAGACTGGGTCATATTTAAATCGGCCCAAACCTGTGGGTTTTCATCAAGTTTGGTATTTATTGTGAGTTTCTTGAACTCCAAATCATTTTTAAAAAAACTTACAGCCTCATCAACAATACTTTGAACTGAAAATGATTCAAAATAGGGTTGAATTTCCTGAATATTAATATTGGCCCATATCATTAAGTTATTCAAAAGAAACAATGATTGATTCACTTCTCTTGATAATTCTTTTACCATTGAGAGGCCTTTTTCTGTATCAAGTCCCTGTTCATTAATCATCCGCATAAGCATATATACCGAACTTAAAGGACTCCGAAGATCGTGCGAAATGATACTGAACATGGAATCTTTAATATGATTTACTTCTTCAAGTTGTTGTTTTTGCTCAAGCACTGCTTCATTTAACTCACTCAATTGGTTGTTCTTATTGTCTATTTGCTCTTTCTGAAGTGCTAATAATTTATTCTGCCGGCGCTTATTCCGCAGGGTCACGTATAAAAACACCAATACGATAATGAGTATAAGAATAATACCTCCGCCAACGAAAAAAGAAAATCGCTGATGTGTTTGCTTGAGCCTTAATGCCTTATTCTCCTTTTCCTTTTGTGCCAACTGATACTTAGCCTCCAGGCCTTCAATAACAGCCTCGTTCTCACTAATTTTCAGGCTATCTATTATCTCATGATTTAACACATAATACTTTAATGCCTTCTCTGAAAGGTTGTTTTTGTCATATAACTTGTAAAGGGACTCATAAACTCTTCCCGAATTGGGAGGATTTTTCTGTAGTTTTGCTATTTCGAGGGCTTTAAGGTAATAATGTTCAGCTTCTTCAAATTGATTAAGCGTATCGTAATAATATCCCATTCCATAAAAACCAAAATATTTGGCTTTATCGAAACCATTTGCAATACCTATATCGAGTACTTTTCTTATATATTTCTGTCCCCTTTTATGTTCACCGGCATCAATGTATTGTATTCCTAAATTATAATATGCCGGTGCAGCAGCAACTTCGCCCCTTCCCAGTCGATACATGCGAGCACTATTCTCAAGCTTCTCGAGGCTTTTTTTGATATCACCAGCATCTTTTGCTACAATAGATTGATTGTTATATATTTTCCCAAGTGCATTATAGAGTTTTTCCTTTTTGGCTATTTCCTCCGCTTTGGCATAGTATTTTAATGCTTTCTGAGGTTTATTATTGGTTCGCATTATTTCACCAATGGTAATGTAAATGGAAGTTTTGTGTGCCAATGTACCTGAAGCATCTATTAAATTCAGTGCCTTTAAGGCATATCTCATAGACTTATCTCGCTCTCCTATCAAATCGAAATAATTCACTACCAACAAATTGTATTTCAGCAATAATGCGGAATCGACGTCATGTTTTTCTATTTTCTTTTCAAGTTCTCCAAAAATTGGTTCCGCATTTTTTCGGTCTGCTATATCAATGTATGTTTTAAACCCTGACATCAAAATTTCAATCTCGTCTTCTTTATCGAGCCATTTGATTTTCCTTGCCCTGTCGAAAAATTCTATGGCTTTATTAAAATCGCCTATGTAATGATTCAATTCGGCGCCTATTATGCAATAATCAGCATACTGTTGATCAGATAGTGCAGTTTTATCAACTTTTTTAAGGTGGCGCAATGCATTTTTGTAATCATCCCGGGCATAATAATATGAGAGAGAGTCTATAGAACCCAAGAGCACAGAATTCGAGCTAATCAAAAATAAAAAAACAAATACCATCAATAATCTTTGCATCAGTCAAAATTTAGATTCTATTTGTGGACTAATTTCCCTAAAAGCTTGTAACAATTTATAAAAATAACTTGAGAATTTCTAATTGTTCTGTTTAAAAACACTGCCTTGAATTAAGATTCCTTCATCTGTTATTCCGGCTAAGCCTTCAATGATCCAATTATTTTCAAAATCTTTCATCTCTTTCTTTTCCAATACTCCGGGAATCCGGATAAAAACTCTACCTGAATTGTTTTTTTGGTTAGAAAAGCCTTTTACAAACTGTCCATTAACAAGCTCATTTAAAAGCATAAGTAAAGCCTGTTTATTTTGTGAAAAGTATAAATGATCTCTCAATTGAGTGACATATAACTTTTCTGTGGTCTCTGAATTTCCGAAACATATTTGAGAAAGCTCATCGGGCAGCATCCGTGCAATAGTATAGTTTTTTTTATTCTCGCCATTTTTTATCCTGATGGTTTCGTATTCAGTAAAAAAACGATTACCCGTTGCAAAAGGTGCAGCATCATATCGTAACTTTACCATTGCAATATCCTCAGATATACCATTGAAATTACAATGCATCCATGTTATGCTTCCATCAACCCAGGCATCAATTAAGCTGTTAAATTTAAATTGATATTTATCTTCAGCATCCCAGAGTATTTGGGCTTTTTCATCGTTCATGAAATTGCGTATGCACCCAGCATCGCCGAATGCATATTGTACGGCGCCGGTGGCTGAAACAGGTATGTTTTTATGAAAATTATCGGCATTAAGGTCCCCGCAAACCTGTTGAATACTGTCTATAGCAAGTTTATAATAATAGGCATCCTGTACCTTATGAATTACTAAACGATATTTAGAAGCCTTTACCGGCACATTTCGAAACAATGAACTTTGCTTTTTCAACCAGGCAAATGCTTGCTTCGTGTTGCCTTCAAATTGATTATGTGGAAACTCACGTAAGAATGAACCTGCATATAATTCATTCTCAGCCGTTTTTTCCATTAACTCGCCATCGGTTCCAAGCACTATTAGCTTTGTGCCTTTAGCCATAAAAAACTTTTGCGGTTCTTTAATCTCGGTAAGATTAGCTACGCTTTTACCTTCAAAAAAGGTATCGTCCGCCAATTCATAATTCTCATCTGTAAATATCCAATATAGTGGCGATAAAGTTTTTTGACGAGTCAGATGCCATGATACCAAAGCCCGGCCTGCTTTCACTTGATGCATTGCGAGTGCAGAATCGGGTAATATACCTAGTAAATCATTTTCTGAATCAGCCTCACCTCCCCTCCAATGCGTTATACGCTCTACTGTTTTACTATCGTAATGATGGTATAATACAGCATGCTCATCGAGATAAGTGCGCAAGTCCGTTAGCGGACGGTCGTCCTTTTTAAAATAAAAATAAATTGTTCCTGCGGCAATTACAACAGTTAACAGAATGATAAGTATCCGGCCAGTTTTCATAATATAATTTTGATTTTAGTAGTCATAACCTGCCCCTCCAAAGGGGATGAGTTCGCCATGATGAATTAAATTCCTAATAAACATAGATTTCACATTCATTATAACCTTTTGTTTGTTTGACAAAATTTGGTCATGGCATAGTTCATATCCAACTTATTTATAAGCATTAATGAATAAGATAAAACTGAAATTCTATTCAAAGATAGTTTAAAAATAAGGGATATCGGGTTTGCTTCATTATGTTTGTATTAAATTAACACATCAAAACTTTCAGGAAAATTACTTAAATATGGAAAAAATAAACTGGAAACCAGGAACTCTGATATACCCTTTACCAGCCACTATTGTAAGCTGTGGTCATGATGAAAAAGACTATAATCTGATTACAATAGCCTGGACAGGCACAGTAAATTCAAAGCCGCCAATGTGCTACATTTCTGTAAGGAAAGAACGCCATTCATACGATATATTAAAGCAAACAGGGGATTTTGTAATTAACCTGACCACAGAAAAGCTTGCGCGGGCAACCGACTGGTGCGGCGTAAGATCGGGTCGCGATTATGATAAATTTAAAGAAATGAATCTCACACCCGGACCGGCAGAGAAAGTCGGGGCCCCAATTATAAAGGAATCGCCATTGAATATTGAGTGCAAAACTCAACAAATAATTCCACTGGGCTCACATGACATGTTCATAGCAGAGGTGGTGAACATAAAAGCTTCAAAAGAATTTTTTGATTCGAAAGATGCATTCAGGCTGGATAAAGCAGGGTTAATTGCCTACAGCCACGGAAAATATTATAGTCTTGGCAAAAAACTGGGCAAGTTTGGGTTTAGTGTACAGAAAAGGAAAAAGAAAAAACACAGAGGAAAACATAAAAGCTAACAGCACTTTAAAACATTTTTTAAGCGAATTTTAAAACATTCCTGATAGAAATATCGTAAATTCCCGTAACCTTTTCGCCAAAAAAAGGGTAAAGCATATTTGTTGTAACATATATTGTTTGTATCTTTTCAAAAAAATTTAGCCGTGCAAAAAATCATATTTTTCTCAATTATTATTTTTCTGACATCAGCATGTAACACAAGCCAGGAAAAGAAGGTAGAAGCTTCTAAAACAGATCAGGCTACGACAAATTCCCAGGACAAAAAACTTGTAGAACAAATTTTTTACAATGTGCCATCTCCACTTGAAATGGCACAGATGACAAGAGACGCAGGGATGCAATTCAATTCAGAACTTACAAATCCCACAGAAAAAAAACAGTATTACATAGACCAAACCACGCAGGCACTTAACCTGGGTGTATATGGGGCCGACTTAAGTTATGCCCGTATTTTTGATCAGGTGCAGGAGGCTGTAAATTTCCTGGCAGTTATTAGGGAGCTGACAGAATCATTGCAGATACCCCAGGACAAAGAAACATTCGCGCTGGACAAGATTGAAAAACACATTAATAACCGCGACACACTGCTTCACATCATCACTGAAATTTATAGTGATATGGATATTTACCTGAAAGAAAACAACCGTGGCATTGTAGCCGCAATGATTATCACAGGTGGTTGGATTGAAGGTAATTACCTTGCACTTCAATCAATGAATAAAGAAAAGCCAAACGAAAAAGTTTTACGACGTGTTGCCGAACAAAAATTATCACTTGCAAGCCTCATAGAACTTATTAAACCGCACGTAAGAACAAACCACAAATCAGGGCAAGTACTTGCCGACCTTGAAGAATTATATGTCATTTATGAAGATGTTACAATTGAAACCAAAAATAGTGGAATAGAAACAGATTCAGGCAAGGGAAAGACCACAATAAAAGGAAACACCAGAGTTGAAATAGATCAGGAAACACTTCAAAGCATTCAAAGCTTTATAAATGACCTTAGAAAAGATATTACAAACCCATAAATTTTTGGTCTTCATGATTGAAAATGCTAATATTGTATAAAAATTCGGTAAAAATGAAAAACGCGATCATCATAATTCTCACAGCTTTGCTCTCATTTACATTAATTGGCGAGGCACAAGGGCAATGTCGTAAATACACAAAAAAATCCTGTGTGCCGAAACTTGATCCTTATATCTTCAACGGACAGGTAAACAGTGCGCTTCTCAACGAAGGAGATATTGCCGAGCTTATGCTAACTTTTTATGCCGACCAGGAATATCGCGTGCTGGTTTGTGCCGAAGACCAGCTTGGTGATGTAAATTTCAAACTGAAAGATATCAACGACAAGGTATTATTTGATAACAGCAAACATGAAATGGCCAGCCTGTGGGATTTTACCTCCAACACAACCCAACAAATTATTGTTGAGTTAGAAATCCCGGAATCAGACGAAGCCGGCGAAAAATTAAAAAATGGCTGCGTTGCCATATTGGTTGGTTTTAAAGAAACGGAATAAAATATAAACTTTTTTATAAAAATGTCGTTCTACCTGAGAACGACATTTTTTTTGCTCATTAAAATAAATTACCATTTCTTTGCAAAAGTTTCAATCTATTAATCGTACGAACGTTTTTAGATTGAGTTATAAAGAAGAGCGGAGAGAACAGGCTCGCAGATGCTCTGGCAACCGGCTAAAGCAAGGTGCCACAACCTGCCCAAAAGGGAATTATAACTAAAATGTAGATTATGAAACGTATTTACAACTTACCCACACCATCCAAACTTAGATTTCAGGCTTTCACATTATGTTCTTCATGTTCGCATTGCATGCGAATGCGTAGCTGCTAATTTCTGGCTCCCAAATAACCCAGAAGGACGCTTTTACGCATTTTCAAACCTAAATATTCATGCTATGCAAAATACAGAAGTTCACAAAATTGGTGGGTCGGTACTTAAAGACCCAGCTGAAACCAAAATAATAATCAAACGGTTAATCTCCACTGACCCCAGAAAATTAGTTGTTGTTTCTGCCTTGTTTGGGGTAACAGATCTAATAAACCGGGCCTGTAACAGCACGAAATCCCCGAAAAAACAAATTAAGGAATTAAGGAGTATTCATGATGGTTGGATAAACTTCCTCATTGAAGACGCAGACACAAGACAAAACTTAAAAAATAAAACCAATGACACAATAACCGAAATATCAGAGGAAATAGAACTTTATACTGCAACAGAAAGCCAGCATAAACTAGCCCTGATATTGAGTTATGGAGAAAGATTGTCTGCAATTATATTATCATCTGCGATAAAACAATTTGTGAAAAGTTCATTGCAATGTCCAGGGGATTTTGACCTTAAAACAACCGGCGAGCCACTTTCATCCAGTTTTATCGATTTAAATGTGAGTAAACTCAAGCGCAGCACTATTACCGACAAAATCACAATTGTACCGGGATTTTATGGTATTTCTGAAAAAGGAAACATCTGTCTGGTGGGCCGTGGAGGCTCAGACTATAGTGCCGCGTTCATTGCTGCAAAACTCAATGCATCGAAACTGGTTTTCTGGAAAGATACGCAGGGGGTACGCAGTGCAGATCCTAAATCTGTTGGCAAAACTCAGCTGGTGAAGCACCTGAACTTTAATGCCCTTAGTATTATGGAGCAAACCGGTGCTGCTATCATTCACCCCAGGGTAACGCAGGAAATAAAAAATACCGACATTCAAATTCACTTCAATAATCCCAACACCCTGAACAACCCTGTGACCATTATACAAGGTTCAGGAAAAACTACCGAAAAACCCATTATTATTACGACAGGCAACAAACAACATCTTGACAAATATTCAGGATCAGCATTAACCATATTATCAAGAAATATTCCGGCAGCACTCATTTTAGTGAGCCAGTGGAAAACAAGACACCCATCATCAAAAATTATAAATTATTCTGATCACCACATAAAAATAAGCGTCCGGGAAGACTCAAGAACCACAGCAGCACAATTTTTTCATAATGGTTTCTACGTTAATAAAGAAGCGTCTGTGAACATAATCCGAACCCCACAAATAATCTAGTATGCCAATAAAAATCAAAATACATCAACCTTACAGGGCAAGAGAGGCCGGAATTATGCCTGATAATCATACACCCTCTCTCATTTAACATAGATTAAAATCTCTGACAGCAACAGATAAGTAAAAACCACGCCTGGTGCTGAATGGGGAAGGTACACCCTAAACAAATCAATTGTAGGACAAAAAAAGAATAAACTATGCATTTTCAAACAAAGCAAATACACTCAGGTTATAAAAAAGATGATAGTACTGGTGCACGGGTAACACCCATATACCAATCCAATGCGTTTTATTTCAACGACTCAGAACATGCGAAAAGACTATTCAGCCTTGAAGAAAGCGGAAATATATATAGTCGACTGGGTAACCCCACAAATGCCATTCTGGAATCGCGCATTGCTGATATGGAAAACGGAGCTGCTGCACTTGCGGTGGCATCGGGTCATGCAGCCCAGCTAATCACCGTTACAACCCTTGCCAAACAAGGCGATAATATCGTTACTGCTCCATTCTTGTATGGAGGCACGCATAACCAATTCAATGTCACATTCCGCAATTTTGGTATCGATGTAAGATTCACAAAAGACCTAGGTGCGAAATCATTTGAGTCGCTTATCGATGCAAACACAAAAGCCATTTACCTGGAGACGATAGGTAATCCATCATTCAGGATACCCGATTTTGAAAAGCTTGTAGAAGTTGCAAACAAGTATGAAATCCCGGTAGTTGTTGACAATACCTTTGGAGCTGGCGGTCATTTCTGCAGACCAATAGATTATGGAGCGCACATAGTATTGCACTCTGCCACAAAATGGATTGGCGGACATGGCACAAGTATGGGTGGAATCATTATCGACGGTGGTCAATTTGACTGGTCAAACGAACGATTCCCGCTACTTAACCAGCCTTCTCCTGGTTACCACGGGATTAATTTCAGTGAAACGTTCGGCGAATTAGCCTTTACTGCAAGAGCAAGGGCAGAACTTTTGAGAGATCTCGGTCCGGTTCAAAGTCCCTTTAACAGTTTTATGCTCCTGCAAGGCCTTGAAACATTATCGCTAAGAGCCCAAAAACAGGCAGAAAATGCAAAAGAACTTGCTCAATACCTTAACAAACATGAACAAGTTAAAGATGTGTGCTATCCAGGGCTGGAAAATCATCCTTCGCATAAAGAAGCTCAAAAATATCTGGAAAACGGATATGGGGCAGTATTAAGTTTTACGGTAAACGGAGGCGCAAAATCTGCATCATTTATAATCGATCATTTAGAGCTCGCCGGCCATATGGCAAATGTAGGCGATAACAGAACACTTGTCATTCAACCAGCAATTACAACGCATCAACAGTTGACCCCGGAGCAGCAAAAAGCTGCAGGTGTTGAAGCTGCACAAATCAGAGTTTCGTGTGGTATTGAACATTCAGCAGATATTATAAATGATTTCAAAAATGCACTTTTCAAACTTCAATCAAAATAGCAACAATAATGGAACTAAAAACAATAAATAAAGAGGTGGCAAAGCGTACGGAAAGAGTCACACTTCGGCATTTCATAACAGAATCGGGAACAGAGCTCTCTGCAATTCGCATATTTTATCATTCATGGGGCAAGCTCAACTCCCGGGCCGATAATGTCATTTGGATTTGCCATGGCCTCACTGCCGACAGCAATGCAGCAGCATGGTGGCCGGGACTGATTGGTCCCGGCAAAACCTTCGACACCAATAAATATTTTATCATTTGCCCCAACACACCCGGCTCATGCTATGGCTCCTCTACACCAAAAGAGTTGAAATCAGCCGCAGATTTGCCAGATAAAAAAAATTTAAAAATAACTGCACGCGATATCGCAAATATGTTCGACCTAATGACAGTGCAACTGGGTATTAAACAAATTCATATTTTAACCGGACCCTCAATCGGAGGTTTTCTTGCATTAGAATGGGCTATCGCAAACACATTACCTGTAAAAAAACTGGCACTGGTAGCGACGAGCTATTATGCATCACCGTGGAACATCGCAATTAATGAAACCCAGCGCATGGCCATTAATAGACAAAACAAAAAGGCAGGGCTTGCCACTGCCAGGGCTATTGCCATGTTAAGCTATCGATCAGCAGAGGCATACAACAGCACACAACAAGGCAAAAATGAGATGAATGAGTTTTATGCTGCAACCTATCAGCAATATCAGGGCGAAAAACTCGTAAAAAGATTCTCGCCTGATGCATATGAGTTTATGATTGACCTTTTCAACAGCCACGATGTATCGCGAAAAAATACTGATGCCCATGCAGCACTCTCAAAAGTTAATATACCTGTGCTGGTTATTGGATTTACGCACGATAATTTGTTCCCACCCCGGGAACAGCATCAATTGGCAGAAATGATACCCGGTGCAACATTGCAAATAATCGCGTCAGATTTTGGGCACGACGCATTTCTGACAGAAAGCAGGAAGGTCTCTGCAATAATTAAGAACAAACTAAACATTTAAAAAACCAACACATGAAGCACAAAAAACTTAAAATAGGCATCTTGGGATTTGGAACCGTAGGCCAATCACTCTATGAAGTTTTGCAAAAATCACCCTCAACAAGCGCAGTTATAGAAAAAGTAGTAGCCAGAAACCCGAATAAAAAAAGAAATATCGAGATTAAAAACCTCAGTTTCGACACGCGTGAAATTACAGAATCAACCGAGATTGACACTGTTGTTGAACTTATAAACGATGATATTGAAGCATTTAAAATTCTAAAAACAGCATTTAAAAATGGGAAAAACGTTGTCAGTGGAAATAAAAAAATGATTGCTGAAAACCTGCAAGAAATCATCGAACTGCAAAACAAAACAGGGCAAAGCATACTTTACGATGCTTCTGCATGTGGCAGTATACCAGTGATAAGAAATCTGGAAGAATATTATGACAACGACCTACTCCAAAACATTACCGGAATTTTAAACGGATCGTCAAACTACATCCTCACACAGATGTACCGGCATAATAAAAGTTATAATGAAGCTCTGACAGAAGCACAGGAAAAGGGTTTTGCCGAGCACGATCCTGTGTTTGATGTAGATGGTTTCGATGCTATGTACAAACTTATTATACTTACATTACATGGCTTTGGAACAATAGTAAAACCTAAAGATGTTTTCTTTACCGGCATTTCAGGCATCTCAGAGAGCGACATCAGGTTTGCACGCGAAAAGGGTTTAAAAATTAAACTTATTGCACATGCATGCAAAGTACCGGGCAATAAAGTCGCTCTATTTGTGATGCCTGCATTTGTGGAACCAAAAAACTATCTTTACAATGTAGACGACGAGTTCAATGGTGTAATCATTGAAGGTGATGCTTACGATAAACAATTAATGTTTGGCAAAGGCGCCGGCGGGCATCCCACAGGCTCTGCAGTATTGTCAGACATTTCGGCCCTGAGCCATCAGTACAAATACGAATATAAAAAGCAACACCTGCCGGAACCTCCCCAGGTTTCAGACGACATTCTGCTCAAAATATATTTTCGTTATGAAAAGCCCGAGACCATTGACATTCTACCACTGCAAACAATTGAAGAACAATATGTCGGGCCTGCTTTTCATTACACCGTAGGTACAGTAAAGCTGGCTGATTTATTGATAAATAGTGAGAATTTACGTAAATTTGTTTCTTTTATGGCACTACGCAATATCAGCAACGAAAGTATTATCACCCATTACACAAATAAAAAGCATTACCGGCAAAAACTCACTCCGGTAAATTAGTATTTAATGATATAATCTATGAACCAAGCCATGACAAAAAACTCAACATACACTCGCATAATTATAATGAACCTACAAATTCTTTTTGCCGGATATTTGGCTGATCATGGCAAGCTCTATCCGGCCCTTAGAATCAAAATTATAACCGGATGAAAAACGAACCCAACATTTACGAAGCAGTAAAAAAACGCATTCTGGTGCTCGATGGCGCCATGGGTACAATGCTGCAGGCATATAATTTTCAGGAAGAAGACTATCATCATGAATCGATACCCGAGAGCGGCGAAAATTACAAAGGTAACAATGAATTACTCAATATTTCGCACCCTGAAGCCGTACTCGAAATACATAAAAAATACATTGAGGCCGGGGCCGACATCATTGAGACCAATACATTTAACGGTAATGCTATATCTCAGGCTGATTACGGACTCGAAGGAATGGTGCACCTCATCAATTATAATGCGGCCAAACTTGCCCGGGAAGCAGCTGATGAGCTCAGCACCCCCGACCGGCCAAGATTTGTAGCCGGCTCTATGGGCCCCACAAATCAAACAGCTTCTTTATCGCCCGATGTGAGCAATCCGGGTTTTCGTAAAGTAAATTTCGACGACCTTTACGAAGCATACAAAGAGCAAGCTGCAGCATTAATTGAAGGTGGCGTAGATCTACTACTTATTGAAACGATTTTCGACACACTCAATGCAAAAGCTGCACTGTATGCCATTGAAGAAGTGAATAAAGAGCAGGGTACCCAGGTGCCAATTATGGTTAGCGGAACAATTACAGATGCAAGCGGCCGAACACTCAGCGGGCAAACACTTAAGGCCTTTTATACATCAATGATGCACGGGAATATATTTTCATTTGGATTGAACTGTGCACTCGGCGCTGAACAGCTCACACCCTACATCGAAGAATTATCAAATTTATCTACTGTATACACAAGCGCGCATCCCAATGCCGGCCTGCCAAATGAACTCGGTGAATATGACCAGTCTGCCAGGGAAATGGCCGATCTTATTGAAATGTATCTCAGCAAAGGTTGGGTAAACATCATTGGTGGCTGCTGCGGAACAAGACCAGACCACGTTAAAGCTATTGCAGAGGTCGCCGAAAAACACACACCTCGAAAAGCACCCGAATACAAGCCTGTAACACGTTTCAGCGGTCTTGAAATGCTGGAAATCACACCTGAATTAAACTTTGTAAACATTGGAGAACGCACCAATGTAGCCGGATCCAAAAAATTTGCCAGGTTAATACGTGAAGAGAAACACGAGGAAGCATTAGATGTGGCCAGAAACCAGGTAGAAGGCGGCGCACAGGTTGTTGATGTATGCATGGACGATGCCATGCTTGATGATGAAGCTGCGATGGTAAAATTTCTGAACCTGATAGCAGCAGAACCAGACATTGCAAAGGTACCCATCATGATTGACTCATCGCGGTGGAATGTTATTGAAGCAGGATTGAAGTGTGTACAAGGCAAACCCATTGTAAACTCAATAAGCCTTAAAGATGGCGAAGAAGAATTTATAAGACGTGCCAAAACCGTTAAGCAATATGGAGCAGCCGTGGTAGTGATGCTTTTTGATGAAACCGGCCAGGCCGATGTTTTTGAACGCAAAAAAAATATCGCACAAAGATCGTATGATATATTAACACAAAAGGCTGACTTCCCGCCTGAAAATATCATCTTTGACCCGAATGTGCTGGCCATCGGCACGGGTATAAAAGAGCATAACAACTATGCAATAGATTTCATACAGGCCTGCAAATGGATCACAGAAAATTTACCACACGCCAAAATCAGCGGTGGCATAAGCAACCTTTCATTTAGTTTCAGGGGAAACAATACCGTGAGAGAAGCCATACACGCCGTCTTTCTCTATCATGCCATTAAAGCAGGACTCACCATGGGCATTGTGAACCCAAACCTACTGCAGGTCTATAACGATATCGAACCTGATTTACTAACACTAACCGAAGACCTTGTACTTAACAAACGCGCTGATGCTACTGAGCGCCTCATGATTTTTGCAGAAAATGTAAAAGACAAACAAGAAACAGAAGTACAAAAACAGAGCTGGCGAGAGAAAAAACTTGACGACAGGCTGGAATATTGTCTGCTTAAAGGCATAGGCAGCCATCTTGAAGAAGATCTTGAAGAAGCCATTGCAGAATACGACAAAGCCCTGGAGATTATTGAAGGCCCTCTCATGAAAGGGATGAACACCGTTGGCGATTTATTTGGTGAAGGACGTATGTTCCTGCCACAGGTTGTAAAAACAGCCAGGGTAATGAAACAGGCTGTGGAATATCTGGAACCTACTGTAAAGGCTCAAGAAGCTGCTGGTGCAGAACCAAGGAAAAAAGGGAAATTACTCCTGGCAACAGTCAAAGGTGATGTGCACGACATAGGTAAAAACATTGTACAGGTAGTACTCGAATGCAACAGTTACGAAGTAATTGACATAGGTGTGATGGTACCGGCTGAAAAAATACTTGAGGAAGCACATAACTACCAGGTCGATGCTATTGGCTTAAGTGGACTTATCACCCCCTCATTGGACGAAATGGTTGATGTAGCCAAAAAAATGGATGAAGCAGGTTTCACAGTACCACTACTAATAGGTGGTGCCACCACATCAGAATTGCATACCGCAGTAAAAATTGCTCCGGCTTACAAACACAGCGTTGTGCATGTAAAAGATGCCTCGCGAAGCGTGGGTGTAGTTAAGAACCTGATTGGCAGCAATAGCGAAGCGTTTGCCAATGAAATTAATGAAAAATACAATAAAATTCGCGACAAATATGAAAACCGTCACAAAGTAGAGTTAAGAAGTATTGAAGAAGCCCGGGCCAATGCCATACAACTTGACTTTAGCGACGAAACCGTATATCAGCCAAAAGAAACAGGTGTAAAAGTCTTTGACAATGTAAAAATTGAAGATATCAGACCATACATCGACTGGACATTCTATTTTGGAGCCTGGGATCTGAAAGGCCGTTACCCGGCAATTCTTGGCGACCCCGTGAATGGCCCTGAGGCACGCAAATTACTCGATGACACAGAACAACTGCTTAACGAAATAGAGCTTAATCAGTGGTTAAAATGCAGTGGCGTAGCAGGAATATTCCCGGCAGCACGCTACGGCGATGACATCATTGTTTACGAAAACGAAAAACGTAACCAAATCAGGATGTACCTTAACCAACTGCGCAACCAGGAACAAAAAGATGGACCGAACCTCTGCCTGGCCGATTTTATAGCACCTTCAGATGCTGATGTAAAAGACTATGTAGGCGCCTTTGCTGTAACCGGCGGCATAGGCCTTGAAGAGGCAGAAGCCCATTTCAAAAAGCAAAATGACGACTACCATGTAATCATGGTCAAAATACTGGCCGACCGGCTGGCAGAAGCTTTTGCAGAATACCTGCACGAAGTGATTCGTAAAAAGATGTGGGGCTATGCACCAGATGAAGACCTCACCGTAGATGCCATGCTAAGAGAAAAATACCAGGGCATCAGACCAGCCTATGGATATCCGGCCTGCCCTGACCACGATGAAAAACGTAAAATCTGGGAGCTGCTCGATCCAGAAAAAAATGCCGGCATAAAACTGACTGAAAATATGGCCATGTATCCCAATGCTTCAGTCAGTGGATTATATTTTGCACACCCGCATTCAAAGTACTTCCGTATTGGCAAAATAAACGACTCACAACTTAACGATTATGCCGACCGAAAGAAACAGACACCATTTGAAACACTCAAATACCTGAAGCAAAATTATAGTGAAGAATAATTTATGAAATATTAAGTAAACCGACGGCTGTACAAAAGTATAGCCGTCGTTTTTTTTATGGCAACTCTTCCCCCTTCGCTGCAATAAAAATCCTGTACCACTGCTCATCCGTCATATTTAAACTTAGCGCCTTAACAGCATTTTGTAATCGTTCAATTTTGCCACTACCCACAATTGGCAAAATACCTGCCGGGTGCTTTAACAACCAACTGTAAACCACCTGATCAATTCCTGTGGCACCTAGCTCCTCGCCTACAGAAATTACAACTTTCTGAACTTCAGCTTCATGAACATTGACAGGATTAAATAACTTGCCGCCAGCCAATGGAGACCAGGCCATTGGTTTAATTCTGTGCTTTAAAGCACTCTCAACAGTTCCATCTTCAAAGGCTGCAATGTTCAGCGGTGAAATCTCCACCTGATTGGTCAAAAGTTTCTCGTCCAAATAAGACTGCAGCATCTCAAACTGCGTGGGATTAAAATTGGAAACTCCGAAATACCGCACTTTACCACTTTGCTTCAGGTCACCGAAGGCCCGCGCAACTTCTTCAGGTTCGAAAAATGGCGATGGCCTGTGTAACAACAACAGATCGATATAATCTGTATTAAGCTTTTTTAACGACTGCTCTGCTGAATTTACAATGTGGTTGTAAGAATAATCGTAAGATTTAACTTTCCTATCCGGATATTTGTCTGACATTAACTTGATACCGAATTTTGTAATAATTTGCATATCTTCCCTCAAACCCCTGTTCAGCTTGAGCGCTTTCCCAAATGCTTCTTCACACGCGTAATCGCCATAAATATCAGCATGATCAAAGGTTGTTACCCCATGAGCCATAAGCTTCTCAATAAAGTTTGCCAATTCCTTATCAGACAAACCCCAATCCAACAGTCGCCAATGTCCGTGTATAATTCTGGATACTTCCAGTTGAGGTGCTAATTGTATTTTATCCATTTCGCAATTAATAAAAATTTACAATTAGTAAAGGTAAGGATTATGATTAGATGTACTTAAGCTGATTAGAAATTTTGCGATTGAATTTTTTTTCAAAAAAAGTTGGATCGTATTAAAAAATAGCATATTATTGTGATATCAATTTGATATCATTTTAAAATTAAAAACTATGGAACAAGAAAAAACCTTTAAAGCCATTAACGGATATGGAATGTTGACCCTAATTCTGTTATTATTCGTAGGTTCAATTGCAGGTGTCATTGTGGTAAAATTTATACCACTTTTTATCATTACCCTTCTGTCACTTATTCTGAGCATTGGCTTCGTAATTGTAAACCCAAACGAATCAGCTGTTTTAGTGCTATTTGGAGCATACAAAGGCACAATTAAAAACTATGGATTTTTTTGGGTTAATCCTTTTTTTGTAAAAAAGAAAATTTCATTAAGAGCGCGCAACTTCGACAGTGATCCCATCAAAGTAAACGACAAGGTTGGAAATCCCATTAAAATCGGTCTGGTATTGGTTTGGAAAGTTGAAGAAACATTCAGAGCCGCATTTCAGGTTGATGATTTCCAGCATTTTGTGCTGGTACAAAGTGAAGCTGCCCTGCGTAAAATAGCAGGTGTATATCCATACGACAATTTTGAAGACGAAGATGCGGATTTAACCCTACGGTCAGGAGGAGAACAAATTAATCATGAACTTGAAAAAGAAATTTCCGAAAGACTTGAATTGGCAGGGATTCATGTAATTGAAGCACGCATAAACTATATTGCCTATGCCGAAGAAATTGCAAGTGCCATGCTTCGCCGCCAACAAGCATCTGCAATAATCGCTGCCAGAGAAAAAATAGTAGAGGGAGCAGTAGGTATGGTAGACATGGCGCTAAAAGCATTTGAAGGCAAAGAGGTGATTACACTAGATGAAGAAAGCAAAGCCTCAATGGTAAGCAACCTGATGGTAGTACTTTGCTCCGACGAAGCAGCTACACCAATTGTAAACGCCGGAACACTCAACCACTAAAATTTATGGCGAAAAGAAAATTCGTACTTCGTCTTGAAGAAGACAAAATGAAAGCGTTGGAAAAATGGGCTGCGGATGAATTCCGCAGCACTAATGGCCAATTGGAGTGGCTTATCACAAAAGCGCTGAACGATTCTGGCCGTTGGAAAAAAGGACAAAAAAACGAAGATGAAGAACAAGACAATAAATAATTATTAAGCTCATGGCAGAAAAAACAGCAATAGAAATTTTGAAAGATTTCGCAAAACGGACTGGGCGAGAGCCTCAAAGCCACGTAAAGGACATGAGCTTTTTCATGAACCATACCCACACCGTGCATGCCCGCACTATTTGGTTTGCAGACAAACCCGGATCAAACCGGTTTTTCGCCGCCTCTTCAAACCACAAACATCTTGGCATTAAAGCTAGTTACAGTGGTGTATTCATACCCCTGGATATTCCCCAAAAGGCGATTGCTAATATTCGCAGAAAAACTTTATTTGACAGGCTTCAATTACCCAACTTACGCAAAACAGAAAAGTTCAACAACAAAAAACTAGATAAAAAACTGCTTATAAGTGGAGAACAAATAGAAAGAGCAAGTAAAATACTCCACGATCAGAAAATACAGCACGAAATACTCGGATTCATGAAAAAGAATCCACCATACAGAGTCATCATCAACGATATTGATTTGAGCTACATCCCACTATTTAAAAGCAAATCTTATTTGGGTTTAGTGCGGGCATTTTGGGAAATCGATGGGGAGAACATTGAAAAGCTTTTTGAGGATATTAAACAATTTGAAAAACACCTGTAAAAATGAGCTGCGGATGAATCCCGCAGCACCAACGGCCAACTGGAATGGCTCATTACAAAAGCACACAATGATTCGGGCCGCTGGAAGAAGGAACAGAAAAAAAAGATACAGAGAAAGAAAACGATTAAACAATAAGAAATGGCAGAAAAAACAGCAATAGAAATTTTGCAAGAATTTGCTGACAAAACAGGTCGGGAGGCGCAATCAAGCGTAAAAGACCAGAGTGTTTTTGCAATGTATACACAAACCATGCATGCCCGCACAATTTGGTTTGCAGATCAACCCGGCTCACACCGCCTTTTCGTCGCCTATTCCAACCCTAAATATTTTGGCATTCGCGCAATTTTCAGTGGTGTATTCATCCCGGTAGATGTCCCCAAAAAAGCGCATGCGCATATTCGAACAAAAACAATTTTCGATACAATTAATATCCCCAACTTGCGCAAAACAGCAAAGTTCAATAACAAAAAACTAGATAAAAAACTGCTTATAAGTGGAGAACAAATAGAAAGAGCCAATAAAATTCTCCATGATCAGAAAACGCAACACGAAATACTCGGATTCATGAAAAAAAATGCACTATACAGAGTTATCATCAACGATTTTGACATGAGCTACATTCCGGCATTTCAAACAAGTTCTTACCTGGGTTTAGTGCGCACAGATTGGGAAGTCGACGGAGCAAAAATAGAGCAGCTTTTTGAGGATATTAAACAGTTCGAAAAACATTTTCATCAAAATATCTAAAACAACAAATCATGAAAACAAACAAAAAGCCGCTTACGCAGGAAGACAAAAAGATGATTCGTTCAGAAAAAAGAATGGGATATGTATTCGCCACCCTCATACTTACAGCCGGAGCTTTTGTGAGCATGGTACTGGCCCTGCTTAAACCCAACGACACATCCCTGCTGGTTCTGACAATTGCAATCACAGTAGCACTTAGCCTGTTAATACTGTATCTGGTCAACAGAAAACATAACCTTGACATCCGTGTTGGTTATAAACTATTGAAACAAGCCCTTCTGACAAAAAAAGAAAAAATTGTATCCTACGAGGCAGGAAGCGGAAAACTATATATCCCGATTCTGGCAGAAATTGCACCAAAACTTTGGGGACAAAAAATGCGACCATCCGACAAGTATTATTTCATTGTTGAAGGTGAGAAATATGAAGTGGATGAAACTACTTACAAAAACACCGAACCAAATGATGAAGTAGAAATGAACTATACAAGTGTTGGCAATAATTTTCTGGGTATATCAGTATCAGAATAGCATTTTATAATAACCATAGTCCAATATGTGTCAACTCCGGGTATAAAAAATTTAGAACATGCTAACACAAGACAACACTTTTACCCAAAAAAGCACCACAGATCTACTGTTCTTTTTCAAACACGAAGGCAGCATAGATTTCTCAAAAAAACTAGCGGCAGGAAAAATCCTCTACGAGCGGAAATATGATCGACGTAAACTAGCAGAAGAGAAGAAAAAAATAAAAGATGACATCCGGCAACAGATAACCAATGATTGCAACCCCAAAAATATTGAAGCGGATCATAAAAAAGAACTCATACGAAATATTTTCTGGAGTCTGGCTTTGGTTGTATTTGTCAACTCACTAACCATTGTAAGCAACAAAGGAACAGACAATTTTTTTAATGATCTTATAATTGAATTAACCTTAACAACTATCATCATTTTGGCAATGCCCTTCATTCGACATATTTTCAAAACTAACACACTCAAAAAGAAACTGGAAGAGTGTAAAAGAAACCGGTTATTGCTCGAAAACAGACTGCAAAAAATCGAACAGGAATGGCCCTTCTAATTAGTTGCAAGACACTCAAAAACAAACTCCTAACAAGCACTTAAAAAACAAACAGCAACAATTGCAGCAAGTTTGTTGTTTAGGCTCTCAAAGAGAGATGCTATGCAGATTAAAAAATTGCTACCAATATTACTGGCAGGATTGTTACTTTCTAGTTGCCAGCAAGAACCCACAGCCAAGAACTCAAAAGCAGTTGAGGCAATTGCACAATCAAAACACCAATGGACAGGTATAGCTGTAAGCAATAGCAACAGAATATTTGTCAACTTCCCGTTTTGGTCAGACAACACACCTGTATCGGTAGCAGAAATTGTTGATGGCAAAGCTGTACCCTACCCTACAAAAAACTGGAATAATCGCAAAAAACCCGATGGTTTCCTGGCCGTTCAATCGGTTTATATCGACAGCCGCAACAATTTATGGGTACTTGATACACGAAACCCCCGCTTTAGTGGTGTCGATAGCATTGGCCCGGTGCTCTATAAATTTAATCTGCAAACAGACCAACTTGTAAAGCAATACAATTTCAATAATAACCATTATGTACAAAACTCTTACTTCAACGACGTAAGAATCGATAATGAAAAACAAACAGCATACATTACTGATTCCGGAGATGGAGCGCTCATTGTGCTTAACTTGAAAACCGGTAATGCAAAACGCGTGCTCGACAACCATCCGGCTACGCATGCTGAAACAGATTATCTGATGATAAACGATAAAATGTGGAAAAACAGTGTCGATGCAGATGGTATTGCTTTGAGCCCAGACCGCAAACACCTGTTTTTTACCGCACTGACTGGACATACGCTTTATCGTATACCTACTCGAGCATTACTCAAAACCTCAATAACAGACAATGAGCTGGCCGCATCAATAGATACCGTTATGCACATACCCGCCACCGATGGCATGCTATTCGACGACAAAGGAAACCTTTGGATGGGTGGACTGGAAAACAATTCCATAAATGTGTTGCAAAAAAATGGCAACCTTGTTCAAATGGTTCAGGACAGTGTTATACGCTGGGCCGATTCATTTAGTAAAGATACAGCCGGCAATATTTATTTTACGACCTCCCAAATTCATTTACAACCTGAAAACAGAAAGGCTTACGAAATTATAAAGCTCAAACCATCAAAGCTTAATCCCACTCCCCTCAACAAAATATTAATGGTCATTACCAGCCATGGCCTACTTGGTGAGACTGGCGATTCTACCGGATATTATCTTTCTGAAGTGTCGCATGCCTATTACACATTTAAAGAAGCCGGATTTCAAATTACATTCGCAAGCCCCAAAGGAGGCAAATCGCCAATTGATGGCAAAAACATGAAAGACTCGCTCAATAAAAGTTCATAAACGACAAGTCAGCACAGAAAGCCATTGAAAACGCGATACCTGCCGACCAGGTCAACCCGTCTAAATATCGTGCCATTTACTATGCAGGTGGACACGGTACCATGTGGGATTTCCCGCAAAACAGTGCACTCCAGACAGCCAGTAAAAAAATTTATGAAAATGGCGGTATCGTTTCTGCTGTATGCCATGGACCGTCGGGCCTTGTAAACATTAAGCTTTCTGACAATAATTATTTGTTAAAAGACAAAAAAGTGGCAGGCTTTACCAACGAAGAAGAGGCTGCGGCTGGCCTGGATAGTGTTGTTCCATTCCTGCTTGAATCTAAGCTTATAGCCCTGGGTGCACAGTTCGAGCAATCACCTGTATTTCAAAAAAAGGTTGTTGCAGATCAAAGATTAGTTACCGGCCAAAACCCGGCATCGGCAAAAGGGGCAGCAGAACGAATTGTAGAATTGCTAACCTCTAAATCAAAATACAAGTAAAACAGTCAGCGGTCAAATTCCATTAACTCAACCGGGGCACCGTTGATCTCGACCATAGCTACGCGCACACCATCAGACGGCAGGTTGGGTGGTGTAAGTATTTTGAAATTGTGCCTTTTCAGCTCCAGGTCAAGATCATCAACTTCAAAAGCTACATGCGTAGTATGCTGAATAAGCTCAGGTAATGGACATTCCGGCTCAAACCTCATCCACTCCACACCTACTGGGCTTTCCGGAAACCCTGAAACATAAAACTTTAAATGCGGGATGTAACGTTCATCTGGCATTTTACGGCTGGTGGGCACACCAATATGATGATAGCGCCATCCCCACTCCATCGTAGCCTGAGGTAATTCTGAATCTTTTCGCATCTTCATCTGTTTATAATCCACAATAAAGATAATGAAAAGTATGGCCAATGGTTGTTAAAAATAACTCATCGGCCAAAATTACAGAAAACACAAGATGGAAACCCGCTGTAAAAAAACATAAAAACAGAATATTTTATTATTTTTATCCTGGTAAGACCAGATTTTGATTTCAGAGATATCGAAAAAACAAATAAGATGATAAAAAGACAATTACTTTTACTAAGCATTTTAAGCATTGTGTTTTGGCTCCCAGCTAATGCACAGAGCGTAAAAGTCGGAGATACAGCCCCTGATATTGTGCAAACCAACCACAAGGGCGAAGTGGTAAAACTTTCTGATTTGCGTGGTAAAATGGTTCTTGTAGATTTTTGGGCTTCGTGGTGCGTACCATGCCGAAGAGAAAACCCCAACCTTGTAGAGGCTTACAATGAATACAAAGATGCTGAGTTTATAAATGGTAATGGTTTTACCATATTCAGTGTATCACTTGATTCAAAAAAAGCTAGCTGGTTAAAAGCCATAAAAGACGATAACCTTATTTGGCCCTATCATGTTAGCGATTTAAAAGGCTGGAGAAGCGAACCGGCCAAAAAATACGGAATTCGTGCGGTACCGGCAAACTACCTGATTGATGGAGACGGTAAAGTGGTGGCAGTATACCTGCGAGGAGATAAAATTGAAGAAGCACTTGAAAAAAATGAAGATACCTGGCTAAATCAAATTTTCAGATAGCACGTCAACCTGCAACTAATAAAATATGCAATAAGCGTAAAATAAGGTTGGCTCAGACAAAATTTTTACAACTACTTTTAATAACCTATTGGTCTGACATTAAAATAACTCACAATGAAAACCGGACGCATACTCAAAAAAACAGGAAAAATCCTACTCATCACCTTACTATCTCTTATTGTATTTATTTTGGTGGCAGTTGGAATTGCATTGCATTCTGAAAACACAATAACAAGACTAGCCCTCGAGGAAGTAACAGAAATGTTTGATGCTCCGGTTAAAGTAGACAATGTGGAGCTACACGTAACACGCAATTTCCCCTATGCAACAGTTGCATTCGAAGGACTTAAAGTGGGCCCATATCGCAAAAACCAGAAAGACACTTCAGACCTCATCAGCAATGATACACTTTTAAGTTTAGATAAACTCTATGTAGCTGTAAAGTCAAGACCATTATTGAAAAATAAAATAGAGATCCAGAAAATAGAGATAGAAGGATTTGCATTCAACTATTTTGTCGACTCTTCGGGAGGAACCAATATTGATTTCCTGATGGAATCAGACACTACAGCAGTTGAAGAACCGGACACTGTGACCACAGAGCCTACTGAAAGCGTGCTTGATGTGCTACTCAGCAACCTCACAATTCGGGATGTCACCATCAACTACAAAGATCACTCTATGGGGGCAGCAGCACTGCTTCATATTCCTGAAATGGACATATCGGGACGTGTACTCGATGAATATTACAAGGGGGCGTTAAGCGGAGAGGTGGTACTCACAAACAGCAAATATAACGGCACAAACCTCAACCTGATGAATCGTACCTCCCTGGCTTTTATGGTAGATTATGATGATGGCGCCGTGGAACTGGAATCACTCAACTTTTTAACCGATGGCGCAAAATTAACGGCCAGCGGTAACGCCTTGATTCGCGACTCCATTTACATGGATATGCAATTCAACCTGGAAGATGTAAACCTGAAAGAATTGAGCAAATACGCACCTCAGGAGATGCTTGCAGAATACGGTTTAAAAGAGATCGAGGGCAAACTTAACCTGGCCAGCAATGTAAAAGGTTATTTATACGACACATTATTATTGCCTTCAGTAAATACAGACATCGCATTAGAGGGTGCCCGCATCATAACCACTGATTACCCGGCCATAGATGACATTACTTTTGAAGGAAAAATCCTGGTGCCAAACCCCAATGACATGCAAAGCATGACGGCAGACTTTAAAACCTTCCGCCTGGCCACTCCACAAAGCCGTGTAAATGCATCGTTTCATGTCAAAAACTTCGATCAACCCAAATATCGTATCAACACAGATGCAGCACTCACCCTTGATGAATTTGCCGCATTGCTGCCCAAAGGTACTGTGGAATATCTGAAAGGAAATATCGACTTCCGATTTTCCACACACGGCACACTGCCCAAAAACCTGGGGATGAACAGTGCTGATTATTTCCTTGCGCGCACAAAACTCGATGTTCAAATGCGCAATATTGCCACTGCAATG
>Ga0102940_1000587_pt1 | contig 24843 bp, 19 predicted proteins | sample SalPonR2_C_D1_MG_FD_78215 | JGI IMG/M metagenome (GOLD analysis project Ga0102940, IMG submission 78215) | Salt pond soil microbial communities from South San Francisco under conditions of wetland restoration - Salt Pond MetaG R2_C_D1_MG | ecosystem: Environmental > Aquatic > Marine > Intertidal... | reverse complement strand
AGGGTGGGAAACCGGTCCATAAAGCTTAGAAAATAGGGCACAGCTGTTTTGACCTGGGTCTGCTGGAGCATCACCTCTGATACCCAGATGCGGTAGGGGTCGGTGCTTTACCGCCAGGGCAGGTGCCGGTGGTGGGTGTTGTACCAAAGCAAAAGGGTTTTTTGGATCAAGGCAATGTCAGCAAAGGCAAATCCGGGATTTTGCTGGTTCATTTCGGGTTTTGGATGGGTCATGTGAATTTTTCCATATGAATGGCCGGCAGCTGTCCATGGGGGTGCCGGCCGGCGCTGTTACCAGGTGACTGGATCATTGTCCGGCCTGTCCGGCAGGGGTGAACTGCTTTACCCGGGCAATGAATCGTTTGGTCAGGTTGCCGGGGCAGGTTCTGTGGAACCTGATCCGGATGTACATATCGGTTATGGCGGCAGCCTCTGGTTCAAGGTCCGGTCTTTTTGCCTGTATTGTCAAAAGAAAATCCATGGGTCCCTGGTCTGGAGTTCTGGCCAGGCCGATGCGGGCCAGGCGTTTGCAGAAAAGGGCATACCCTGCTGCCACCGGGTCTTTTTTTCTGCTGCCGGACCGGTGCAGAAATATCCAGAAAAAAACCGCCACAACCATGACACTGCACGCCAGCAACACAAGGAAAACAGGCCATGCTCCCCATGATGTACCAAATCCCAGGCGATGGAGCCATGCTTTCTGCTCTGAGAAAGAATAGCCGATGAACCAGGTTTCCCATGCAAGGTTTGCTGCTTCCAGCATGAACCCCATTTTTTTAAAAACAGAGATGGTATCCCGGGCCCTGCCGGCATAGGAAAAAGACCCGTCCGGGTTCTGTTCCAGGCGGTTTGGTGCCACCGCCAGGGTGGGGTCGATGCGGATCCAGCCCCTGTCCGGCGTGTGCGCCTCCACCCAGGCGTGGGCAAAGGACTGGCGGATGCTCAGGTAATTGCCATAGGGGTTGAGTTCTCCCCCCAGGTATCCGCCCACCACACGGGCCGGTACCTCCAGCACATTCAGCAGAAAAGCCATGGCACCGGCATAATGTTCACAATACCCCTGCCGGGTTTCCAGCAGAAATGCATCCATGGGATCGGCCCCGAGCCGCGGCGGGGTCAGGGTATAGGTGAAATTGTTTTTGGAAAAATAGGCCAGGATCTGCTGGATTTTTTCCCGGGCATCAGCTGTTTGCTCTGTCAGGGATCTGGCCAGCATACGGGCTTTGGGGTTATTGTCTGAATGGGAGAAAACAGGATCTGGTGACAAGATGCCGGTTTTTTCCATCTCATCTGCCGCCGTCCGGATACGGGATACCACCTGATAGGTTTTTTTCCGGGTCACCCGCTGCCTGGACACAAGGGTGTGGTTGGCAGTCAGGTCCGCCCCGGCAGGGGCTGCAACGGGCCGGTCCAAAGCAAAGAGCCTCCGGCTTTTGTGGGGTTCCAGGGTAATGGTATGGGGCACAAGGCCCGGGCTGTTTTCCTGAACAAAAGGGATATCCCTTGGATTCTCCGCCGGAAGCCACTGGGTGCCGTCAAACCTTTCAAATACAATCCCCCGCCAGTACAATGCATCCGGCGGCGGGAGCGCTCCGTCAAATGAAACCCGGAAAGCCACAGACTGGTCCAGGGTCATGCGGGAAATACTGCCGAAGCCAAGTGTCTCCGAGAACCCGGATCTGCCGGTTCCGGGTGTTTCCATGGAGAACAGGCCGTGCTGAAGCCGGGGAAACACCAGAAACAGAAGCACCATGAGCGGTACAGCCTGGGCCAGAATACGGGCCGCCATAAAGATACCGGGCCTGGCCCGTCCTTCCGGGCGGTTGATCTGTATCAGCGCGGCGGTGGTGACAAAAACCGCGAAAAACAGGTATGAAACAATCCACAGGGATTCAGACCGGAACAAACTGGTGATGATGATAAAGTAGGTGAGCAGCACCGTGATCATCCGGTGCCGGTGGTTGGCCATCTCAAAGGGTTTGATGGCAGCCATGACTGCCATGAGCCCCACAAAGGCATCTGCATCGATTCTCACCCGGAAGGTGATCAGCAGTCCAATTATGCCGGCAGCAGCCAGGATATGGCGCATGACGGGTCCGGGAAGGGGCCACCCGGTTCTCAGGCGCACCAGCATGTATCCCCACATGCACACACACCAGGCAATGACCCATGCCGGCAGCCCCGGTGTATGGGGGGCAATGGCCACCACCAGGGCAAATATTATGACAAGTACACGAAGCGCGTCCCGGTTCAAGCACCCTCCTTTTTCCGGTTGTAAAGGGCCAAAGCCCGGAGACATTTTTTCTTGTGGGCCTGCCCCCGGGCCGGGGGTATCAGGGTGTGGGGCAGCGCAAGCCCAAAGGACCGGTTTTGCCTGTCTGCGGCTATGACCATGCTGCACAGCCGGGACAGCCTATATTCCGTATCCCTGGAAGCAAAAGCGTCAAAATCCAGCATCAAAAAATGGTCTGCTCTGGCGGTAAAATCCTTGATAAAGATGCCCTGTCCCCGGGAAACCGCTTTCCAGGCGATGCGGCCCACTTCATGTCCGGGCTGGTACAAAGACAGCCCCTGAAAATCATCCGGCCCTGCATGCCGGGTGTCTGCACGTCCCCCTGCGCCACTGCCCCCACGCTCTGATGCGGCAGGCCCATGAACAGGAACCGGATACACAATGCAGGTCATGTGCAGAGACAGCCTGGCGCCCAATCGAAAGAACCCGAAAGGAAAAACCGAAGACAGCAATAAATTTCCAGGGGTGAAAACCCCTCTTTTGGCAGTTTTTGCAGGGATTTCCAGGGTTTTTGTTTCGTTTTCGGCGATGGTTGTCCAGGGACCGGCCCGGCCGGGCAAGGCAAAATTCACCGCCACCCGTTCCTGGTCTTTTGCCTGTATCTGTATGGTAAATGCCGTTTTCTGGCCGGCAAACACCGGTCTGGCGGAAACAAAGGTGATGTCCATGCCTGTCAGGTTCATCAGAGAATAAAAAAGGGATATCAGGGCCATGCCCCCCAAAAGAAACACCAGGATAAAGCCGGCATTGTTGTTGTAGTTGATGGAACCGGCCATCATGGCCCCGAGGATGGCCAGAAAGAGCAACCCGTGCCGGGTGGGGCGGATAAAGATCTGTTTTCTTGTCAAAACCAACGCATACCTCTCTGGCAGTGCAAAAGCCGTCAGTTATCAGCTTCCAGTAAAAAATTAAAAAGTTTCCCTGGTGGCTGCCACCCGCTAACAGCTAACAGCTAACAGCTAATGTCTTCCATATTTCCTTTTGCCCGTCAGGGCGTGGCCGTTATACAGGCACCGGCACTTTTTTGAATAATTCCATGAGCCTGTCCTTTGAAAATTCCACCAGATCCGTGCCGGACCGCAGCCTGTGACCGGCCACCCAGGGCAGCATCTGCTGCAGATCTTCAGGCAGGGTGTGGTCCCGGCCGTGAAGATAGGCCCAGGCCCGGGCGGCTCGGGACAATGACAGGCCGGCCCTGGGGGAAAGCCCGAACTGGAAGGTGCCTGATGTCCGGGTGAACTCCAGGATGTCCTGGAGATAGGCCAGAAAGGTATCAGACACATGGACCTGTTCCACAGCTGCCTGAATTTTCAGCACACCGGTTTTGTCCATGAACGGCTGCAAAGCGGCAAGTGCCGCTTCTGCACCGGTGCCCCGTAAAATTTGTTTTTCCGCATTCCTGTCAGGATACCCCAGGTGGATGCGCATGAGAAACCGGTCCATCTGGGACTCCGGCAACGGAAACGTGCCGGCCTGTTCCAAAGGATTTTGGGTGGCAATGACAAAAAACGGGGCTTCCAGGGTCCTGGTCTCTGCTTCAATGGTCACCTGTTCCTCTTCCATGGCCTCCAGCAGGGCGCTCTGGCTTTTGGGGGTGGCCCGGTTGATTTCATCGGCCAAAAATACCTGGGTAAAAATGGGGCCGGGATGAAAGGTGAAGGTGGCGGCATGCTGGTCAAAAACAGACATCCCAAGAATATCACCGGGCAGCAGATCAGAGGTGAACTGCATGCGCTGGAATTTCAGCCCCATGCACCGGGCCAGCACCTTGGCCAGGGTAGTTTTGCCGATGCCGGGAAGGTCCTCGATGAGCAGATGTCCCCGGGCAAAGATGCAGGCCAGGGCCAGGCGGATCTGGGGCTCTTTACCCAGCACGACAGCGCCCACCTGGTGGACGATTTTTTCAAATTCCTGTGTCATCATGGGGGGACGGTTTCCTTGGATCACCTTTGTTTTTCCCATTTTTTCCAGGACCGGATCAGAGAGATAAAGGTCCTGACCCCGATGCCGGACGGGCCTTTGGGAATGTAGGATTTTTCCGTAAAATCCCAGGCAGTACCGGCAATGTCCAGGTGGGCCCAGGGGGTTTTGTCCACAAATTTGGACAGATAGGCAGCCGCGGTAATAGTCCCCCCGGGTTTGCCCCCGACATTTTTGATGTCCGCCACCCGGGATTCGATCTGTTTTTCATAGTCTTTGTTCAAGGGCAGGCGCCACACCGGCTCGCCAGCCTCTTTTCCGGCGGCTGAAAGACGCTCGTACAATGCATCGCTGTTGGATACCATGCCGGAATAATGGTGGCCAAGACCAATGATGACCGCCCCTGTCAGGGTGGCGATATCCACCACGCAGTCGGGTGCATAGGTTTTGATACCCCAGGCCATGGCATCGGCCAGAATCATGCGGCCTTCCGCATCCGTGTTCACGATTTCCGATGTGACCCCGTTAAAATGGTGGATAATGTCACCCGGGTGGATGGCCCTGCTGCCGGACATGTTATCCGTGGCCGGTACAATGGCCACCACCCGGATACCGGGTTTTTCTTCGGCCACAGCTGCCATGGCGGCCATTACAGCAGCCCCGCCGCACATGTCGTATTTCATCTCTTCCATGCCCGACCCCGGTTTGATGCTGATACCCCCTGAATCAAAGGTGACGCCCTTTCCCACCAGCAGCAGGGTGTCGGATTTTTTGCCGGGATTATATTCCAGGGCCACCATGCAGGGCGGGGTGGATGATCCCTGGTTCACACCCAGGATGCCGCCCATGCCCAGTTTTTCCATCTCTTTTTTTTCCAGGCAGGTATATGCCAGTCCATGGGTTTTGGCCAGATCAGCTGCATAGTCTGCAAACTGCTTCGGGGTCCACCCGTTGCCCGGTTCATTGGCCATATCCCGTGCCACACAGGCGGCCTTTGCTGCCGTCACCCCCATTTTCGCCCCTTTGCGCACCGCTTTGACTGCGGTGTCTGAAAAGAACTTGATCTCTTTGAGCCCCTCATAATCGGATTTTTTTCTGGTGGTTTTTTTGTACTTTGCAAACCGGTAATCCCCCAAAAGGATGCCTTCTGCCAGGGCCTGTGAGATTTTTTCCACAGGTGTATGGCCCATATGGGGAACACACACCACCAGGGTTTTTGCCTTGGTTTTTTCACAGACCTTTGCTGTGTTTCCCCCGAGTCTGCGCAGGGTGTCCAGAAAATCGCCCGGATCTTCATCAGGATCATCTTTGCCCATACCCAGCACCAGGATGCGCCTGCCCCCCGTTTTTTTTTTGTCTTCATCCGGGTAATACAGCAGTTCTTCATCCATTTTTCCGGAAAAATCTCCCAGTTCATGGGCCTTTTTAACCCGGGCTTCTATTTTTGGATCACATGCCGGGGGCATATCTTTTCTCCGGGCGGCAACATATACCACAAGGTCGGATGCAAGGGTGTCAACCGGTTTATCAGTGACGGACAGTCGGGTGGTTTCCATGGGTATCTCCATTTGTTTGTGTCTGTTAACAGGCAGTGCCTTACGCCTCAGTTCCTTTTGAAAAAAACAAGAAAATGGGGAGGGGCATCTGGATTGCGGGCTTCCCGCATTACAGTATGGTTCTTACCATAGATCCAAAAAGATGTCAGCTATTCCCCTGGAATGTTTTTTTCAGACAAAAGAAATACAAAATCCATTGACTTTTAGCGGGGTTTCCTATTCTATCTTGAAGAAAATATATATACCATAATGCAAAGCAGCATGGAGGGGCAGCTGAAACAGACCATGCCAAAGAAAATTAATGACCCAAAAAGGAGGATGGATATATGGAAAAAATGAAAGTGCGTGAACTCATGGTGACCACAGACAAATTTCCAAAAATATCGGAGAAAGCATCCTTATTTGATGCCCTTTCCGCTTTGGAAACAGCCCAGGAGGCATTTTTATCCGGCAAAGCCGAGCAGAGATCCCTGCTGGTGGAAGATGAAAAAAAGCAGATCATCGGAAAAATTTCCCCCATCGATCTGTTCAAGGGGCTGGAAAAAAACTATAACAAAGTGGATGTGGAAAAAACCCTTGATAAGTTCGGTTTTAAATATATCTGGGATACCATGCGGAAAGACTATAATTTGTGGGAAAGCCCGTTCAAGGACCTGTGCCGCAGAGCCGGTGATGTGCAAGTCAAAAATTTTGTCAATATTCCGGGAGAAGGCCAGACCGTTGATATTGAAGACACGCTTGCCAAATGCTTTCACCTGTTTGTTGTGAACCGGCATGATGCCCTTTTTGTGCTGGAAAAAAACCAATTTGTGGGTCTGCTGCGGTTTACCGATTTATACCGGCAGGTATCCCAGGCAATGAAAGAATGCACATTTGAATAACACCGATGCTCTATCAAGGGCTCTTTGTGTTACATTTTCCTGCGTTTAAAAAAATCGCGCACAAAGGCAATATGGGTGTTCATGGACGTATAGGCCCTGTCCGGGTCACGGGAGGTGATGGCGTCGAGAATGGCCCGGTGCTGGGTCAATATTTTTTGGATATTGTCCGGATCTTCATATAAGCTGGCCAGGTTTTCCCGGATGCCGTGGAACAGATAATCATAAAAATTGCGCATGATCAGGATGTGCAGCGGATTCTTGGCTGCATAGGCAATGGCCATGTGAAAGCTGGTGTCTGCTTCGGTGCCTAAGCGCCCGGATTCCACCTCATACTGCATTTCATCGATGCTTTGCTCCAGGGCGGTGATATCGGTTTCATCCGCCCGCTGGGCAGCCAGGGACGCGGCATTGCATTCCAAGCCCATGCGTACCTCCAGCAGGTCCACCAGGGAGGCGGACTGGGCTTCCATGGCTTTTGCCAACGGGTTTTCCTGCACCGCTTCCATGGGTTTGACAAAGGTGCCCTGTCCCTGCTTCTGTGTAATCAGCCCCATGGTGACCAGCCGCTGGATGGCATCCCTGATGGTGGTGCGGGATACATTCATGGCCTCAGCCAGCTCCCGCTCGGTCATCAGTTTTTCCCCGGGCTTGAGCTTGCCCCTGTAGATGAGTTCCCGGATCTGATCCAGGACCTGATCTGAGATACGCTTGGGCTTTATGGGCTTTATGGGTATGGTCATAATCCTGTTTTACATGCGGGTCCGGTTTTTATGGTCAAAATTTAAACCATGAATTATTTATCATTCCATCCATTTTATCAAGGGTTTTTTAATCAAATCCTAATAGGTCAATACCATGCCCCCGTCAAACAAAAGGTCCCCGCCCACCAGATAATTTGAAAACCGGGAGAATCCAAATACAAACAGATTGGCCACCTCCATCGGTGACATCATTTCCTTGACCCGGGAAGCCCCCATCATGACATCGGTCACCACCTGCTGCGGGGTAATGCCCCGCTGTTTTGCCTGGGCCGCCACCTGGTTCAGGGCCAAAGGCGTTTTGACAAAACCGGAACTGATGGTAAAAGACCGGATCATGCCTTCCCCTTCAGCGGAGATGGACTGGCTCAGGGCCCGCAGCCCGAATTTGGTGATGTTGTAGACCGGTTTGTTTTTGGTGCAGATGTGGGCATGGACCGATGCCATGTTGGCAATGGCCCCGGAACCTGCCTGTTTCATATGGGGTATCACCAGTTGGGACAGGAAAAAGGGGGCCCTGAGCATGATTTTCTGCATCAGGTCATAGGTTTCCATGGGAAAATTTTCCACTGCATCGATATGCTGGATCCCGGCGATATTGGCCAGGTATCGGATCTGCCCCAGCCCGGCCGCCGTTTCCACAGCAGTCCTTACCTGTGCATCATCCGTGAGATCGGTTTTTATGAAGGTGAAGGTGTCACCGCCCAGGGCCCGGACCATGTCACCGGTTTTTTCCCCTTCTGTCTCATTGATGTCCAGGCCTGCAACCGTCAGGCCGTTGACAGCCGCTGCAATGGCGACAGCCCGGCCGATGCCGGTGCCGCAGCCGGATACAACACAGACGTTTTCCTTGCAGAAATCATCATCTTCCAGTACCAGCACATCTTTTTTTGTAATTTCCGGTTCTTTGATCTCCATTTTTTTCTCCTTTCAGGTTGACAGTTTTTTGAGTGTGCCTGTTTCAAGTGCCCGGGCATAAATTTCCATGGGGTGCCGGACCCGGATGGATGATCCGGCTTTTCCCAGCATATCCGATATCTGCATCATACAGGCCGGGCACCCGGTGGAAACCGTTGTGCAGCCGGTATTTTCTATGTTTTCCTCCTTGATTTTTCCAATGGTGCTCGACAGGTCGTAATGGTAGATATTAAAACTGCCGCCCATGCCGCAGCATTTATCAGCGCCTGCCATTTCGTTCAATTGACAGCCGGCCGCCGTGATGACCTGCCGGGGCTGGTCTGCCACCCCCAAAGATTTTTTCAAGTGGCAGGGATCATGATAGGTCACGATCTCTTTTTCCGATTCTTCCATGAGGGTGTCCAGCGGGGCAATGCCCACATGGTCCACCAGAAACTGGTTGATATCCATTGTTTTTTCAGACAGGGCGGTCAGTTTCTCTTGCATGTTGTCGGATGGGTTTTTGTACACGGAGGGCCACAGTTTTTTGATGGTGGAGGTACAGGTGGCGCACGCGGTCACCAGGACATCGAAATCATGTTTTTCAAACAGGGCCAGGTTGTGGTCCACCAGCCGGGTAAAGCTGTCCCGGTCACCGGATGCCAGAGATGGAATACCGCAGCATCCCTGGCCGGGGGGGATAACCACCCCCACCTGGTGATGGGACAAAACCTTAAGGGATGCTGCGGCCACATGGGGAAAAATTTTGTCGATCAGGCACCCGGTGAAAACAGCGGCCCGAAGCCCGGAACCGGTGCTTGTGAAGCCTTTTTCCGGCAGGGTTTTGTGAAACGGGGTGGTGCTCAGGGGCATGAAATGCCGGTGGGACAACAGCGGGGAAACCAGGCGGGCGCAGGAAGTGCCCTGGGCATTGGCAGACGGTTTGGTGAAAACCCCCTGGAACCTGCCGGCCCAGTCCACCATAGCGTCAAATCTGCCGGGATTGGCCAGCAGCTGCCTGAAAATCAGTTTTTTGGCAGGGGACAGGCCTTTGTATTCCGCCAAAATGGCCCGGGCCTTGATGAAAATTTCCACCACATTGACCCCGGAAGGGCAGTTGGCGGCACAGGATCCGCAGAGCAGGCAACGGTTCAACCGTTCGTTCACCCCGTCCGGATCCGTGAAAATATTGTCCATGAGTCCTGTGAGCAGGGCCAGTTTGCCCCTGGCCACATCCGCTTCTTTGCGGGTCTGTTCGAAAAGGGGGCAGACCGACTGGCACATGCCGCAGCGGATGCAGGTCACCAGTTGTTCTTCCAGTTCTTTTACCAGGGTTGCCAGTTCTTTCATGCCTGCCATTATGGGTTATACTCCTGTGATTTTGCCGGGGTTCAAGATATTGCGGGGATCCAGCGCAGCCCGCAGCTGCCTGGAAAACAGGATGGAGGAGTACCCGGCTTCCTTTTCCAGAAACGGGGCCTTGGCAATGCCGGTGCCGTGCTCTCCGGACAGGGTGCCGCCCATGGCCAGTGCCGTATCAAAGATCTCTTCAATGGCCTGTTCCACCCGGTGAAATTCTTCAGTGTTCCTGCGGTCCGTGAGGATGGTGGGGTGCAGGTTGCCGTCCCCGGCATGGCCGAAGGTGCCGATATCAATCTTGTATTTTTTGGCAATATCCTGAAGAGAGCGCACCATGTCCGGAATTTTGCTTCTGGGAACCGTGGCATCTTCCAGTACGAGGGTGGGTTTGAGCTGGGCCAGGGCGGACAGGGCGGATCGCCTGGCTGCCCAGATTTTGTCCCGCTGGGCATCATCTTTGGCCCGGTCAATGGTCCGTGCCCCCATTTTCATACACAGGGCCTTTACCTGTTCCGCTTCTTCGGCCACCACTGCCGGGTGTCCATCCACCTCGATGAGCAGCAGGGCGGCCGCATCCGTGGGAAGCCCTGCCTTTGAAAAATCCTCCACGGCCCGGATGGTGAAATTGTCCAGAATCTCCAGGGTGGCCGGTACAATCCGTGCGGAAATGATGCCGGCCACGGTTTCGGATGCCTGTTCAATGGTGTCATATACCGCCACCATGGCCTGCCTGGCCTTTGGGGCCGGGATGAGTTTGAGAATCACCTGGTCCAGGACCCCCAGGGTGCCTTCAGATCCCACCATGAGTCCGGTGATATTATAACCGGTGGCGCATTTTACGGTTCTTGATCCGGTCTTGATATAGTTGCCCTGGCAGTCAAAAAAATGCAGCCCCATGACATAATCTTTGGTCACCCCGTATTTGAGTCCCCGCAGTCCCCCGGCATTTTCCGCCACATTTCCGCCGATGGTGGAAACCGCCATACTGCCGGGATCCGGGGGATAGAACAGCCCCAGTTTTTCCACTTCCCCTGCCAGGGTGGCCGTCACAACCCCGGGCTCCACCACGGCATACATGTCCGCTTCATTGATTTCAATGATGTTGTTCATTCGGCCGGTGAGGATCACGATGCCGGATGTTTGGGGAATGGTGCCGCCGGACAGATTGGTGCCTGATCCCCGGACCGTTATGGGAATACTGTTTTCATGGCACAGGGCGATGATTTCGCCGAGCTGGGTCGTGTTTTCGGGAATCACGGCAGCCGCAGGCATGACCGGGTCGAGTACGGCGGCATCATAGGAATAGGTGAGCATGTCTTCTTTCTGGGTGAGCAGATATTGGGGCCCCACAATTTTCTGGAGCGCATCCTGGATGGACCGGGGGATCATAGGCACCTCTTTTGTTTTATGGTACTACCAATTACTATTAAATAAATTCCCGATGTTGTCAAATGATTATGTCATGGCGCCGCCTCTACTTTTTACGCTACCACCAAAAAATACAACCATCTGTTTTTTTAGAATATAATATCGTATAACAGACTTTCTGACAAAAAACAAACAAAAATTATTTTTTTCTTGACAAAGTGGTTCATATGGATTTTAGTATTGGTACTACCAAGGAAGCTGAAAACATCAAATAGTGAAACGACCATTTTGGACTTACCGGAATACCTTTAAAACCAATCCGGGAAAGGAGGCAAAAACCATCTCAGGCAATATCTGGAGACAGGCGTGTGAATAACCAAATTTTTTTAAAAAGATGGAGGAAAGCATGAAAAAAGCATTAAGCATAGCGGTAACCCTTCTGATGGCAGTTGTTTTTATCTGTGGCACTGCCCATGCCAAACGTGAAAAATTCGGAGAAGATCCCCGGGCAAAGGAAGCAAAACGGGTATCATTCAAGACTTCGGATGAAAAAATCCGGTGGAAAATGGTCATGCCCTGGTCCAAAGGGCTTTTGTTCTATGACATTGCATCCCATTTTGCCGACAGTGTCCGGCTGGCATCTGCCGGCCGTCTGAATATCAAGCCGTTTTCCGCAGGAGAGCTGGTACCTGCCATGCAGACTTTTGATGCGGTAAGCACCGGCGCAGCTGAAGTGGGTCATGACTGGCCCGGGTACTGGAAAGGCAAAAACGAAGCCTTTGTGGCATTGGCCTCTGTTCCCTTCGGCCTGGATGCGGAGCTGTACAACATCTGGCTGTATGAAAGGGGTGGCGTGGAGATGATGCAGGAAATCTATGGCCAGTTTAACCTGTTTGCCCTTCCCGGTGGCCAGTGCGGCCAGGAGATGGGGCTTTCCTCCAACAAACGGGCCACCAGTATGCAGGATTTCAAGGGCATGCGGGTCCGTACCCCGGGCTGGTTCATGGATATTTTGAACAACCTGGGCGCATCCGTATCTCCCCTTCCCGGCGGCGAAGTCTACCTGGCCTTGGAGCGTGGTGTGATCGATGCGGCAGAATTTTCTTCTCCTGCCATCAACTATCCCATGGGATTTGATGATGTCACCAAATACGCGATTCAGCCGGGTGTTCACCAGCCAGGTATCCAGTGTGCCCTGTTTTTCAACAAAGATGCCTATGAAAAGCTGCCCGAAGATCTCAAATGGATCATTGATATTGCTGCCAAGGAAACCCAGTTATGGAGCTACAGCTGGATCAATAATCTGAATGCAAAAGCCATTGAGCTGTTTGAGCAAAAAATGGAATTTGTCCATATGGATAAAGAAACCCTTATCGAATTCCGTAAAACCACCAAAGAGTATATGGATTCTGTCAAGGCAAAATTCCCGGATGCCAAGAAAATCCTGGATTCCCAGGATCAGCTGATCGAGGATTATGCAGCCTGGCGCAAGGCCCGCGGCGGGGCGACTCCCTGGCCCTATGAGACCTATATCAGCGGTCAGATCCATGAATAAACCCATTGCCGGAAATATCCGTTTCAACGGATGATCAAGGCAGGGATTGTAAAAGACAGGTCCGGCAGTTCAAGAGAGAATCAATCTCAATATAACAAACTGCCGGATCCTGTCCGTTTTTTGATTCATTTTCTGAAAAAGGAAACCAACATGTTGGAATCGTTATCAAAAAATCTGGAAAAGGTTATCCACAAACAGGGAGATATCACCTCTTTTCTCGTATATCCGCTGTTGATAATCGTGGTATATGAGGTGGCCATGCGGTATGTTTTCAATGCTCCCACCACATGGGCATTTGAAGCCACCACATTTTTATACGGACTGCACTACATGTTCGGGCTTTCCTACTCCGATGTCCATGGTGCCCATGTAAAGGTGGATATTTTCAGCTCCCTGACGTCGGAAAAAGTCCAGGCGGTTCTCAGCATTATCACCAACCTGGTCTTTTTCATGCCGGTGACCATCTGCCTGACCCTTTGGGGGATTAAATATGCATATCAATCCACCCTGGGACTTGAAGTGAATTCCACTTCCTGGGCGCCGCCCATCTGGCCGTTGAAGATATTGATGGCATTGTGTCTGGTATTTTTAGTGCTCCAGGGCATCGCCAATCTGTTAAAGGATATCAATTCACTCAAACAACAAGGAAGAAAGGTTAACCCATGAGTCTTGAATTCTTGACTGTGGCCATGTTTGTCACCCTTATATTCGCCATCATGCTTGGGCATCCGCTGGCCTATACCCTGGCAGCAATTGCGACGCTGTTCGGCCTGATCGACAACGGGTTTAATATACCCATGCTGTTTGAGATGTTTATCAACAATATCTGGGGATTGATGGAAAACTATACCCTGGTGGCCATCCCCTTGTTTATTCTCATGGCCCAGCTCCTGGACAGATCAAAGGTGTCTGAAGCCCTGTTTGAATCCATGTACGTGGTGCTGGGCAGTATCAAGGGCGGCCTGGGTCTTGCCGTTGTTCTGGTGTGCACGGTATTTGCCGCCACCACCGGGATTATCGGGGCATCGGTGGTGGCCATGGGGCTGCTGGCCACCCCGGCCCTCATGGGCAAGGGCTACCAGAAAGAAATGACCGCCGGTATCATCTGCGCTTCCGGCACTCTGGGGATTCTGATTCCGCCCTCCATTATGATGGTGGTGTACGGCGGACTCACCGGCATGAAAGAAACCTCTGTGGGCAATTTGTTTGCCGGTGCTATTTTTCCGGGATTGCTGCTGGCAGGACTCTATTTTTCCTATATTCTGATTCGGTGCAATATCAATCCGACACTGGGCCCCCCAATTTCAAAAGATGAGGCATCCGGGTATACCGCCGGCCAGAAATGGGCCATGACCCTGAAATCTCTGGTTCCGCCCCTGGCATTGATCCTGGCGGTCATGGGAACGATCCTGGGTGGGGTGGCCACTCCCACCGAAGCCGCCGGCCTGGGAGCTTTCGGTGCCGTGCTCCTGGCCTTTTTCAACAAAAAGCTCAACTGGACCGTACTCAAGGAAAGTGCCTATGCCACGTTGAAAACCACCTCCATGGTCATGATGCTGTTCATCGGTGGCAAGTTTTTCTCCGCCGTGTTTCTGAGCATGGGCGGCGGTGATGTGGTGGCCGACCTGCTCATCGGTTCGGGCATGAACCAATGGATTATTTTGTTCATTATGATGTTCATCGTGTTTATCATGGGCATGTTCATTGACTGGGCCGCCATCCTTCTGGTGACGGTGCCCATTTTTCTGCCCATTGCCATAGAGCTGGGATTTGATCCATTGTGGTTCTCCCTGCTGCTGTGTGTGAATCTCCAGACATCGTTCCTCACCCCGCCGTTCGGGTATGCCCTGTTTTACTTCAAGGGTGTGGCGCCGTCTCAATTCACCATGATGCATATTTACAGAGGCATTATGCCTTTTGTCCTCTTGCAGCTGATCAGTATTGCCCTGTTGTGCCTGTTTCCGTCCCTGGTCACCTGGCTGCCGGGCGTATTTTTCGGATAAGGGCGGTTAACGGGAGACAGATATGGCAGAACCCACCACTGGCAGAAAAAAGGATGATTCGGCTGCGGTGTTTACCCAGAAAGCCTCCCTGGTGAGCGCCTGTGTTCATGGCGTGAAAGATTGGGCCGCTGCTCTGGACAAAACACTTGCACTGCTGGCTGAAAAACCGCCCCTGGATCCCCAGGTGCCTTCCGAAAAAAAAACAGACCCCTCTGCCAGGATTCTGGCCGCCCCCAACCTGGATCATGAGCGGTTCCGGCACCTGTCTGAAAAATGCGGCCCATATCCCCATATCCAGCTGATCCGGGACAACCTGCGGAATTTTCCCGGCGGCATTGATATGGGGGTTACCACAGCGGATTACGGCATTGCCGACACCGGCACCCTGGTCATTAATTCCAATGAAGAAGAAACCCGTCTGGCCACCATGCTGTGTGAGGTGCATGTGGCCATCCTGGGGGTGTCGGATATCCGGGAAACCGCCCTTTCCATGACCGGTGAGCTGGCAGCATTGACCCGGGAAAAGGGATCCTATACCGCCTTTGTCACCGGTGCCAGCCGGACGGCGGATATTGAACGGGTGCTGGCCATCGGGGTGCATGGCCCTTTGGAACTGCATATCATCCTGGTGGAGGACGACTAATGGCAGAAACCCGTGAAAGTCTCACATCCTATAAACACCGGCTGGGAGATGCCCTTGACAACCGGTTTCTGCGCCAGGCCATGGACAAATTCGCCGTGGCCTACCGTGCATCAAGAGAAAACGCCTTTGCCGGCATGGATGTGGCGGAATTGATTCAGCAGGTGGCGGATATCAAGGCCGCAGCCATTGACGACAACAAAGCCCTGCTGGCGCAGTTTGTCACAAAGGCCCGGGCTCATGGAATCACAGTGCACCTGGCAGATACCGCAGAAGATGCCAACCGGATCATCGGTGAGATCGCCCAAAAAACCGGTTCCAAAAAGATCGTCAAATCCAAATCCATGACCGCGGAAGAAACCCATTTGAACAAGTGGCTGGAAAATCTGGGACTGGAAGTCACGGAAACCGATCTCGGGGAATGGATTGTCCAGCTGCGCAAAGAAGGCCCTTCCCACATGGTTATGCCGGCCATCCACCTGTCACGCTTCCAGGTGGCGGATCTGTTTTCCGATGTCACCGGCACGGACCAGGATGCAGAAATAGAGCGCCTGGTCAAGGTGGCCAGAAAAGAGCTGCGGGAAAAATTTGTGCAGGCGGACATGGGCATCACCGGCGCCAACTATGCTTTGGCCGATACCGGCACCATCGGTATTGCCACCAACGAGGGCAATGCCCGGCTGGTCACCACCCTGCCAAAGGTCCATGTGGCCCTGGTGGGCATCGACAAGCTGCTGCCCACCATCGCCGATGCATTGACCGTGAACCGAATCCTGCCCAAAAATGCCACCGGCCAGGCCATCACCTCCTATGTCACCTGGATCACCGGGCCGTCTGAATGCAAAACCACCCCCTCGGGAAAGCGGGAGATGCACATCGTGTTCCTGGACAACGGCCGCAGCAACATTGCGGCGGACCCGGTGTTCTCCCAGGTGCTCCAGTGTGTCCGGTGCGGGGCCTGTGCCAATGTCTGCCCGGTGTACCGCATGGTGGGGGGCCACCAGATGGGACACATCTATATCGGGGCCATCGGCCTGATCACCACCTATTTTTTCCACGGCCTGGAAAATGCGAAAAACCTGGTGCAGAACTGCACCAACTGCGGGGCGTGCAAAGCGGTGTGCGCCGGCGGCATCGATCTGCCCCACCTGATCAAGGAGATCCATGCACGGATCCAGGATGAGGCGGGCCACCCGCTGCAGAGCCTTTTGCTGGGCAAGGTGCTCAAAAACAGGAAATTGTTCCACCGGCTGCTGCGCACAGCCTATCTGGCCCAGAAACCGGTTATAGACAAAAACACGGGCCCTGCGCCAAAAGAAAAGGGACCCGGCTTTCTGCGCCACCTGCCCATGATCTTTTCTTCGGACCACAATTTCAGACGTCTGCCGGCCATTGCCCGGGTACCGTTCCGGGACCGGTTTGCCCGCCTGAACCGGCCGGTGGAAAATCCCCGGTTCACCATTGCGCTGTTTTCCGGATGTGTCCAGGATTTTGTCTATCCGGAACACCTGGAAGCTGCCATGAGAGGATTTGCACAGCACAACATCCATGTGGTTTTCCCCATGGACCAGTCCTGCTGCGGTCTGCCTGCCGTAAGCATGGGGGAAACATCCGCGGCCCGGGATGTGGCCCTCCAGAACCTGGATGCCATGGCCATGGGGTGCACCAATTATGATGCAGTGCATTACATTGTGACCCTGTGCGCGTCCTGTGCCTCCCATCTGAGGCACGGGGTGCCCAAACTGGTCAGGGACTATGCCCCGGAAAAAGCAGCGGCTTTTGCAGACAAGGTGGTGCCGTTTTCCGTGTTCATGAACGATATTCTGGGCATTGCACCTGAGGCCGGTGCCGGCGCGGATGCTGGTCGAAAAACCGCATTTCACTCCCCTTGTCACCTGTGCCGGGGCTTAGGGGTTCACGACAGCCCCCATGAGCTGATTGAAAAATCGGGAAACCAGTATGTTCCCACAGATGAAGAAGAAACCTGCTGCGGGTTCGGCGGCAGTTTTTCCACCACCTTTCCGGCGGTGTCCAATGAAATTCTCACCAGAAAACTGGATGATGTAACAGGATCCGGCGCAGACCTTCTGGTGACCGAATGCCCGGGATGCGTGCTCCAGCTGCGGGGCGGGGCGGTCAAACAGGGCCGCAAATTAACGGTATGCCATCTGGCAGAGCTGCTGTATCCTTCTTCGTAATGATAAAATGATTAATCTGGCTACATACGCATTCCCCGGGGATCAATATCCGGTACTGGAAGCCCGCAGTGTTTTGAGTTTTGTAATCTCTCAGGAGCGAAAATAGCTGCAAAGGGATGTGTTTGCACATGGTTTTCCCCGCATCTGTCTCTATGCCAGTGCGGGTTTTCTGATCCGCACCGGTTCAGGGGGGTAAACAGGCCCGGGAATGCTGGTGGATGTCATGGATTCATTGAGTTCTTCATTAGCCCCGTAAATATCACGCACCACCGACGGGGTGAGCCGGGAAGGTTCATCATCAAACACGATGCGGCCCTGGAGCATGCCGATCACCCGGTCACAATAGGTTCTTGCCGTATCCAGGGTGTGCAGGTTGCAGATCACGGTCAGGTGGTCCCGGTCCCGGATCTCCCGCAGGGCGGTCATCACCTTTTCCGCACTCAACGGATCCAGAGAGGCGATGGGCTCATCCGCCAGCACCATTTTGGGCTGCTGCATCAGGGCCCGGGCAATGGCCACCCGCTGCTGCTGGCCGCCTGAAAGGGTCTCAGCCCGCTGCAGGGCCTGGTCCGCAATTCCCAGCCGGTCCAGGGCGGCCAGGGCTTCATCCACCATGTGCCGCCCGAAGACACAGAACAGGCTCTTTATGGTGCTGTGGCCGTTCAGCCGGCCCATGAGCACATTGGTCACCACGTTCAGCCGGGGCACCAGGTTGAACTGCTGGAAAATCATGGCGCAGTCCCGCTGCCACCGGCGTTTTTCTCTGCCGGCAAGCTGCAGTATTTCCCGGTCATTGATCCGGATGGATCCCCGGGTGGCATCGGTGAGCCGGTTGATCATGCGCAGCATGGTGGATTTGCCGGCCCCGGACGGTCCGATCACGCCCACCATCTGGGGCTGGTCAATGGAAAAGGAAACCGTATCCACAGCGGTTATTTTTCCGAATGTCTTGGTCAGTTCTGCTATTTTCATGGTATCCTCAAAGGGGTTTGTGGTTTTGATGAAAAAACTATCTGCACAGCGATCATATGCCGGACCGGCCGTGGATCAGGCGGCTCCGCAATTTGGCGGAAACCGTGTCCATGACCATGACCAGGGAAATGGTCAGCAGGATGAGATAAAATACATTTTCCCAGTGGCGCTGGGTGTTCATGGCTTCCACCAGCATCAGGCCGATGCCGCCGGCACCCAGGGCACCGATGATAGTGGCGGACCGGATATTGGACTCCAGGTAGTACAAGGTCTGGGAAACAAACACCGGAATGATCTGGGGAATGACACCGAACCGGTAAAACTGCAGGCGGTTGGCCCCGGTGGCATGGACCCCTTCCATCTGTTTGCGATTGACCCCTTCCAGGGCCTCGGAAAACAACTTGCCCAGAGATCCGGTGTCGGTAAAGGCAATGGCCAGGGCACCGGTCAAGGGCCCCAGTCCAAAGGCCCGGATAAAGATCAGAGACCAGATGAGCATGTCAATGCCCCGCAAAAAGTCGAACAACCGGCGGACGGCAAACCGCAGGGCCTGGGACGGTGTGAAGTTGGCCGCTGCCAGCACGGCCAGGGGCAGTCCCACCAGGGCCGCGGTGAGCGTGCCCAGTACTGCCATCAGAAAGGTTTCCAGCAGGGCGATAAATACCTGTTTGTGCTGCCAGCCCGGATTGTTCCAGAAGGTGGTGGCCATCAGGCGCCAGTTGGGCATGGCAGGATCGAGCCGCTGGTCTGAAAATGCCAGGGAAAACAGCTCTCCCGGGGAATACACGGCAAGTTTTGATCGGAAAGGAAAGAAAAAGTTCTCCCAGCCCATAAAATACCGGTGTACCTCGATCCGTGCCCTGGACACCTGGACCCGCCGCCCGATGGTGGGCCGTGCGTCGAATTTGGCCGGTGTGGCCCGAAGCCAGTCCGGCGGATCCACGCCTTCGGGCAGGGTTGTCTCGATGCCCGCATCCGTTATCCGGACATGAATTGGGCCTAGGTCCGGTATCTGAAAGATCACATGGGTACCGGTTATATCCACCTGAAATCCTTCGGCCAGATCCACCCGGGTCAGGTCATCGGACACGGTCACCCATCCGGGGGGAGTTTCATAAGTGGCGGTGCGCTCGCCTTCCACTGCAATGGAAAGGCTGTCGGCACCTCTGATGGTTTTGGTGACATGGACCTTGTGGGCCACGGCATCGGTGGCCAGCAGCACTGCCCGCTGGGGACGGGACCTGCTGATCAGGCCCCAGACATCAAAAGAGAGGAAGGTGTACAGCAAATACAAAACTGTCAGCCCGGTCCCTGCCATGACCAGCAGGCTGTTACGGCGGATTCTGGAAAACACGGTCAAAGATCCGGTGACCGGGGCCGGTGGCTGTATGACCAGGGTGGATGATGCCATGGGGTTCCTTTCTATTCTGAATCCCTGCCGGTCACCAGGCGCCGGCGGATAAAAGAGGACAATTGGTCGATAACAAAAATGGACAGAATCAGCAGCATGAACAGGGCCGCGGTCTCATCGCCGGCACCTTTGCCCCAGCCGATGGTGCGCCGCAGTTCCATGCCGATGCCCCCGGCCCCAACAAACCCCAAAATCGCCGATGCCCGCACATTGATTTCAAACCGCAGCATAAAATAGCTCAGATAGTTGGGCAGCACCTGGGGGAGGACCCCGTACCGCATGCGCTGCAGCCAGGTGGCACCGCAGGATGCCAGCCCTTCCACGGGATCTGCATCGGCATTTTCATTCACCTCTGAGAACAGTTTTCCCAGGGCCCCGGCCGTGTGAAACGCCACCGCGATCATGGCCGGCACCGGGCTGGATCCCAGGATAAAAATCAAAAACAGGGCAAGGATCAGTTCCGGAAACGCCCGCATGATATCCATGATCCGCCGGACAATGGTGACCACCACAGGCGGCTTGACCCCCAGGTTGGCGGATCCCAGAAATGCCAGTACCACGGCCACAGCCCCGCCCATGATGGAGGCAGCCCCGGCAATGTTCAAGGTTTCCACCAGGGCTGGCACAAACCGGCCCATGACCAGAAAAAATGAAAACCCGGCAGCCCAGGCCTCTTTGACAATCTCGGACGGATAGTCGAAAAACTGCTGCATTCCGGTGAGAAATCCGCCGGAATTCAGGTTGTTTGACAGGCCGTATCCGGAGATCAGGACCGCTGCAATGAGAACAAGGCCTGCCATGGAATAAAGGCGGCGCCTTTTTTCCATGGCCATGATTTCGGTCTGGATAACGTGCAGAGACATGCCGGAATCCTTTGGTGCTTTTGTTTTTGGGAAAAAACAGGGGTGGCTGATGAACCCATCAGCCACCATGGTTGATATTGACTTGGGGTTGCTTAATTGGATTTGGCTTTTCTGGCCTCGATGATGCTTATATAGGCATCATGGTCCACCGGTGCAATGCCCTTGACCTCACCGGCCATGAACCCGTAGGCGCATTCCATGTCCATGGAGGGCATGCTGGCCAGCAGACCGGTGACTTTGAGTTTCACTTTTTCCGGCAGGGCCTTGCGCAGGACAATGGGACCTTCGGGAATCAGTTTGGACCGCCAGATTTCCTGGATCTGGGTCATGTCCACCAGGCCGGCATCGGCCGCCTTCCGCAACGCACCGCTGTTGTAGCCGTCCACCCATTCTCCCAGGCCGTCGGCCCAGGTGACGCCGGCATCGATATCCCCGTTGAACACCGCCACGATGGTCTGCTCGTGGCCGCCGGTAAATACCACATCCTTGAAGTATTCACCGGGTTTCATGGAATGCCCGGACTCGGGGATCTCGATGGAGGGAATCAGATACCCGGAGGTGGAGTTGGGGTCTCCGAATCCGAACACTTTGCCGTTCATGTCATCCAGGCTTTCAATACCGGAGTCCACCCGGGCGAATCCCACGGAATAATATCCGAAAGATCCGTCCTTGTTGATTTTGACCAGCACCGGTTCCACGATGTCCGGGTTGGTCAAATAGACCTTAGCATACCCCGAGGCACCCAGCCAGGCCATGTCCAGGTTTCCGCCCAGAAGTCCTTCAATCACCCCGTTGTAATCGGCCGGGGCATAAATTTTGGTGGGAACCCCCAGCAGGGCTTCAATCTGCGCCCGCACACATTCATTGGACCGCAGCCGGTCCGAGGCGTTTTCACCCCCCAGCACACCGATGCGGAATTCCGTGATGGTGTCTTCTGCCATGGCACCGGTCACGGAAATCAGGACTGCCAAAAGGCCAAAAATAAACAGTTTTGTCTGCTTCATCCATGTCATACGCTGCATACATCTTTCTCCTTTGTTAGTGTTTTGTTACCGTCGGTGATGGTTTCCCTTTCACCTGAAGATGCCAGACATATAATCATCTGTTTGTTCAGACCGGATTAGACCGGTGTTATCTTTTGATGTGAATGGAAAAAAAGTCTGTCTGACAAAAAAACAACACAATGCAAACACGGTTTTATTACATTCCTGATACGGTGCCGTAAAAAAAAATAGCAGCCAAGAATCTGCTTGCCCGGCACCGGCACCGGTCAGCCGAACCGGAACCGATGCCGTTCATGTTCCACAACCTTTACGTTAGAAACGGGAATGACAAGGCCATGACAGATACGCAACAGTTTCAGCAACAGATCCAGTCGGTATTCCAGCAGCGGCTGGGCCGGCACCGGGACGCGGTGCCGGCAGGCGAATGCATCAGAATCGATCTGCATTGTCATGACGGCAACTCCGATGTCACAGACGAGCTTTTCGGCAGAATCCTGCGGTTTCCGGAAACCTGGCTTCAGACAGATGACCTGGTTGCCTGTCTTGCAAAAAACCAATGCAATGCCGTTACCATCACCAACCACAACAATGCCAGGTCCTGCTGGGATCTTCTGGAAAGGGGGCAGGATGTCCTGCCGGGTGGGGAATTTACCTGCTATTTCAAGACATTCAATACCCATCTCCATGTCCTGGCCTATGGATTCACCCCGGCACAGGAGGAAACACTCAATGGACTGAGAAATGATCTTTTTGCCTTTCTCACCTATGCGGCGGATCAGGAAATCCCCACTCTGCTGCCCCATCCATTATATGTCCATGCCCGCAATGGCCGGCCGGACCCTGCCATGTTCGAACAGCTGGTGCTCCTGTTCGACCGGTTCGAGGTGCTCAACGGCCAGCGGGATGTGTGGCAGAACCTGCTGATCTGGGAATGGCTGGACAGCCTCACCGAAGAACAGATCGACATATGGCAGAAAAAACACGGGATCAGGGCCGGCGATTTCTGCAGGTCGGTCTATAAAAAACAGGTGACCGGCGGGTCTGACGATCATATGGGCCTGTTTGCCGGCACCTGCGGCACCTGCCTGCATGTGCCGGACCTGGAAAACAAAAGAAAGCAAAAATCTTTGTCATACCTGGCCTTGGAAGCCCTGCGGTCCGGACCGCTGCACCCTTATGGCAGTGTCACTATGCATGAAAAGCTCAATATCGCGTTTATGGACTATCTGTCCCAGATCGCTTTACACATGAAGGAACCCGGGCTGGTGCGGATGTTTCTTCACAAAGGCAGCCTGCGGGACAAACTGATCTGCTTGGGGGTCAGCAATGCCATGCAGGAGCTGCGGCGCCACCGGTTTACCCTGTTTTTTTTCAAATCCTTTCACGAGGCCCTGCATGGCCGGCGGCCCGGCCTGATGAGCCGGTTCAGGGTAACACCGGATTTCAGGCCCCTGATCCGGAAAATCGATGAGATTGCCCGGGCAAAAAACCGGTCCCAAGAACGGTTTTTCGATCTGCTGAAAACCGGTTCCCCCCAGATGTTCTCCTGCCTGAACCAGATCATCGCCAAACGTATCAAAACCCAGACCGGACATCTGCAGGGACTGGACATCACCCGGGCAGTGGACTTGGCAGACCTGATCAGGAGATTCGAAATCCCATCCCATTTCCGGGCCCTGTTTGAAAAGGATGCTGATCCCTCCCTGGACCATGGGTCAACGCTCAATGTGTCGGAATTTTTTGACACCCTGTCTTTTCCGGTGCTGGCCTGGGCCGTGATTGCCGGGGCATCTTTGCTTTCCACCCGGGTGCTCATGGGGCAGCGAAAGTTTGTCAACGGGTTTGCAAAGACCCTGGGCCGGCATGTCCATCCCCGGCGGGCTTTGTGGCTTACAGACACCCTGTGCGACAACAACGGGGTGTCTGCCTCTTTGTCCAGAAAACTGGCCTATATCCAGGAGCGGGACCTGCCCGTGGATTTTCTCATCTGCCACGACGGTGTCGCGGAACAGTCCCACTTGAAAGTGGTGCCGCCTGTGGGCCGGTTCGCCTTTCCCAGTTACCCGGACCAGGTGTTTCATGTGCCGGATCTGCTGGCGGTGCAGCACCTGTTTCTCCAAGGCGGATACGACCGGATCATCTGTTCCACCGAGCTGGTGATGGGCCTGGCGGCCCTGTTTCTCAAACAGTCTATGGCTGTGCCGGTGTATTTTTTCATGCATACCGACTGGATGGAGTTTTTCAAATATACCACGGAGCTGTCCCCGCAGGTGATGGACCGGATCCGGCGGACCCTGCGCGCCTTGTACCATCAGTTTGACGGCATCTTTGTGCTGAACCGGGAACACCAGGAATGGCTCACCGGACCAGCCATCGCCTATGATGCGGCCCGGGTATACAAAACCGCCCACTGGGTGGATGACATCTATTACCCCCGGCCCGGAGACCGGCAGACATTTTTCCAGGGGCAGATATCTGACACGGACATCGTTCTGCTGTATGCCGGCCGGCTGAGCGAGGAAAAAGGGGTGTTTGACCTGCCCGACATCCTGGCACAACTGAATGAAACCGCCAGAAAAGTCAAATTGGTGATCGCCGGTACCGGACCGGCTCAAGAAAGGTTGCAAAGGCAATTGCCAGAGGCCGTTTTTCTGGGCTGGGTGGACAAAAATCAGATGCCGGATCTGTACTCTATAGTGGATCTGCTGGTGCTGCCGTCCCGGTTTGATACCTTCGGCAATGTCATCCTGGAGGCCATGAGCTGCGGGGCAGCTGTGGCCGCTTATGCGGAAAAAGGGCCTCTGGACATTATCCAGACACCTGAAAACGGCATTCTGGCCGAAGATATCACCGGTATGGCCGCCGGCATTGACCGGTTTGTTACAGATCCGGTTTTTCGCCAGGGATTGAAGAACAACAGCCTGGCCCGGGCAAAGACATTTTCACCTCATGCAATTTTTGAGCGGTTTCTGGTCAATGTGGGTCTGGCAGATGCGCCAGCTGCCCCGTATGTTGATAAAAATATTCACCCGGCTGATAACAATAAATCTTCTGCGGTGAAAAAATCACAGGCTGCATAGGTACCACAGGAAAGCCGCAAAAACAGAGTACTGCCGCGATAAAAAATCTGGAAATTGTTTTCAAAGGCTTTTCCTCATTTCCTTGT
>Ga0102940_1000585_pt1 | contig 24936 bp, 23 predicted proteins | sample SalPonR2_C_D1_MG_FD_78215 | JGI IMG/M metagenome (GOLD analysis project Ga0102940, IMG submission 78215) | Salt pond soil microbial communities from South San Francisco under conditions of wetland restoration - Salt Pond MetaG R2_C_D1_MG | ecosystem: Environmental > Aquatic > Marine > Intertidal... | reverse complement strand
ACGCTGAAAGCAAAAAATCAAAAATCACGCACCTCCGTCACGTCAAAGATCCACTTTTCGTAGGCGGCATTGGCTTCCACTTCAAACTTGACGATACAGGGGACGTCGTAAGGGTGGAGTTCGGTGATGCGCTGTTGCAGGTAAGGCCAATTTTCCGTTCGGCTTTTGACCACCGTGACGACTTCCCCTTCCCGGGCTACAGCTCCCTGCCACCAATAGGCACTTTCGATGGGGAATACATTAGCGCAGGCAATCGCTTTTTCTTCGATTAAAATGTCGGTTAGTTTTTTGGCGGAAGCCTTATCTACGTGGGTAATGTACAATGCAATGAATCCCATAACCTGAAATTTTATATTTTACAGCCAAAGCTATGTGTTAATGAGTAAAAAAGCCACTCCTCCCCAATTTTGGATACTAAAATTAGCGACCGTAGCCCTTTTTTTGGGTCGTGCCTGGCAACATTTACGCTGGGATGCTCCTTACCGGACGCTGCTCTGGGACGAATCGCTGATGAAAGGATTCGTTGAGTCGGTATTGGGTATCAGTTGGTCTGACTACGTTACGGCTCCGGGTTTTGATCAGGGAATACAGATCTTTATAAAAGTGGTCGGTGCCTACCTGGTACTGGCTGCCGTGGCTGTCTTTTTGCTGCAATGGTTACCTCGCTTCTCAAGGTGGATTATTGGTATAGGTGGTTTGATCTTGCTGTTGATCTCCTACCTATACTATAAAGAGCATTTTCAGCAGGCGGGTTTATTCATCGAATACACCTTACAGTGGGGAACCCCCTTTCTACTCTTGTATGCCTTTGGTTCCGATTATTGGACCAAACGCTGGCAATTTCTGGCAGCCCTCGCTACCGCTTTAACGTTTGTCGGCCACGGCCTATATGCCGTAGGCTGGTACCCCCGCCCTGGACATTTCGTGCAGATGACGATCTCTATCACGGGATTCTCGGAGGCTAATAGTATTCTTTTCCTTAAGGTTGTTGGCATTCTCGACTTCATTGCGGCCATCGGATTATTTATTCCGATTCATCGCTTTCGGCTCACCTCGGCCATATACATGGTGGGGTGGGGGAGTGCCACTACCGCAGCAAGGCTTTGGGCGAACTGGGTGCCGGCGAACTGGGAAAATACCTTAGAGCAGTGGGTACACGAAGTGGTATATCGGCTTCCGCATGCGCTCATTCCCTTTATTCTCTTCCTGATCTGGTACCGGGTGTATCGACACCGGTCAGAAGATACCTCAGAGCGATTACAGGAGTCGGAGCGGTTTTACTAAGGGCTATCCTGCTGGTAAAAAGAGTATGTGGCGCAAATGGGTACGCGATCTTAGTGGGCGTACTGGATTACGTGGGCAAATAGGCTTATTCCTGATGCAAATAGGCTACCTCAAATACAACCTGGGTAATAAAGTCGAGCGGCATGAGCAAGGCTCCGATTGGCAGCACCTACTACGCACCGGCCTGCACCAACTCCCCGGTCCTATAATAACCAATGGAATTCTATTCGGAATATTTTGGCTATTAGGGGCGGCCTGGCTGTACCTGCTGTGGATTGGCGCGTTGTTGACGACTTTCCAGTTCAGCACCCGCGTACGATCTATTGCGGAGCATGCGATGAGCGAGCAGCCTACCGATCCGCTGCACAATACGCGTACTACCTACGCCAATTGGCTAGAGCGTATGCTATTTGCTCCCCACCACGTCAATTACCATATGGAGCACCACCTATTAATGACGGTGCCTAGTTATAACCTGCCCCGCATGCACCGCCTATTGCTTGCAAAAGGCTTCTACGATCAGTATGGTATGTTGGAGCTGGGCTATGCTGCCATTTTGCGCAAAGCAATGGAAAAGAAGCCTCCGGCAGCGCTGACCGGTTCGTAAGCAGGATTATTTTTTTACCTTCGCGCCATGCTTACGATGTACTGGAACGAACTGGCCGCCACCCTGAGCTGGGTTGACTGGGCTTTATTCTTATTGTGCGGATTTCTGGTCGGAGCGGCCAAAGCCGGCATTAAGGGAATGGGTATGCTGATTGTCCCTCTAATGGCTACCCTTTTTGGCGGCAAGCCAAGTACCGGTATCGTCTTGCCTTTGCTGATCATGGCTGATGTCTTTGCCGTCAGCTACTACAATCGCCACGCCGAATGGAAGTATGTATGGCGATTGCTTCCGGCAGCGGTTGTTGGCGTTTTGCTAGGGGTCTGGGTCGGACAGTTCCTTAATGAAGCATTATTCACCAACTTGCTGGCCATCATCATCATCGGTAGCTTGTTAATGATGCTCTACCTGGAGCGTCGGGGTGTATCTACCGAACGGATCGGTGGCTGGGGTGCTACGTCTATTTTCGGTCTGCTCGGAGGCTTCACAACTATGATCGGTAATGCGGCCGGTCCCATTATGGCCGTTTATCTACTGGCGACCCGTATTCCCAAGTTTGCCTTCATTGGTACTGGTGCCTGGTTTTTTATGATGATCAATTGGTTTAAAGTACCTTTCCATGTGTTTGTCTGGAAAACGATCACCTGGCCGAGCCTGCTGCTATGTGTTAGTAGCCTGCCCGCTATTGCCCTGGGAATATTTGTCGGGATCAAGATTGTCGATCGCATCCCAGAGAAAGGATTTCGCTATTTCATCATGGTGATGACCAGTATTATTGCCCTGCGGCTTTTGTTTGGGTAAGCTTGGATATGTTAAAACAGCGCGGTGACACGTTGTTAAATGAGCCCGGGCTTGTTGCAGTGCTAATTTGCATGTATTTTGAAAGCCCATTATTAACCTAAAGCTCAAATCTATGCACACCTTATGCTCTTTTTTATCAGCTAGCATCCTTTTTCTATTTGCCGGAGCCTTCGATACAGATCCTTCCGGCACCTGGAAAATGACAATGGCAGGTCCAGAAGGAAATGAAGTCGTGGCTTCTATTACTTTTACTAATGGTACGTACATGGGCGACTTTGGCATGGACGGTACGATTGAGGTGCAGGGTGCCTATACCCTGGAGGATGATCAAATAACCCTGTCAGACGATAAGGAAAAGACAACTGCTGAAGCCTGTGAAGGGCAGGGTGTGTATGTCATCTCTGTCGACGGAGACTCGATGTCTATGTCGCTGTTAAGCGATGATTGCGAGGGGCGATCGGTAATCCTCAACGGTATTACCATGACACGTCAATAAATGGTAATACGGGCATAGCGGAGGCCTGCTTTTCGCTATGCCCGATAATCACCACCCCAGGTACGAGCGTAGAAACGGTCCAAACTGAAAATGATGAGTAGTAGGTACAAACGGTTCACCTGATTTTCCTCCCACAGGGCTGTTCCTTCTATTTTACTGTCTGTCCAAAACAGATCCAATAAGACATCTTCTTCTTCCACTAATTGCCAGATATGGTGATTACGGCTTATCCGGATCAGTTTTAGCTTACCACCTATATTGGTTGTTATAGAGGCACGCCGCCCGGTCAGTTGAAAGGTTAGAGTAGCTGCCAGCCCTGTATCGGGTTGTGCAATGCGAAAGGAGAGCGTCCAGGCAGGAACCGAGTGCAGCCGATACTGGTCACCAGCCCAATCGGCCTGATGACTGGTATTAGGCTCCTGGGTAGGAATGATGCGCCCCTCTTGCATTCCCCGGCGCAGCAGCTTGATTTCGGCTTCTCCTCGCTCGCGTTCCCAACTTAGCATGCTTTATTCTTTTTGTCGAAAGACCAGTTGATCAATGGTGCCCCGGCTAGCCAAATAAAGATCGGGTAACCCATCACCATTGAAATCGGCCTGCTCTACGTCGAACCCACTACCGGCTATGCCTGCCGGTAAAAAATGGGTTGGTGCCTCCGCAAAGACACCGGTACCATCATTAAGAAAAATACGGTAAGCACTTGGTTCCTGGTACGATGGTCCATTAGAATTAGACGTGATGATATCGAGGTCACCGTCGCCATCGAGGTCAAAAAAATCACCGTCGAAGCTGCGATCTTCATCGGCTGGAAGTTGTTTGGCAGTGACATCTGTAAAGTATCCGTTACCGTCGTTAAGCAACAGACGGTTTTGCCGAAAAGCATCATCAACAAAGGCTTGTACATTGGCAAAGAGAAGATCAAGGTCACCATCACCATCGACATCACCAAAGTCGGCCTCGCGCGTTTCCTCTGCTTCCACCCGGTAGGGTAAGCGTTCAGTGGATTGGTCGACAAAATGACCGGTGCCGTCATTCATTAGCAGTCGATTCTCATCCTCGTTGCCCACGATTAAATCTGGATCGCCATCGCCGTCCACGTCCCCGAATTCTATATCTTGGGTAATGTCTTCGAGCAAGGGGAGGCGACCACTAGATTCGTCGATGAATTGCGCATCACCCTGATTAATGAGCAGAGCATTCTGCCCATTGTTGCCGATCAGTATATCCGGAAGTCCGTCACCGTTTATGTCAGCTAACAGAACGGCATTGGAACGGCCCGCAACGGGTATCCGATCTGAGGCGTCGAGGAACGTGCTGTCAGGTTGCTGCAAATAAAGCTCATTAACCAGATCATCCTCACTAACGATAATGATGTCGAGATCACCGTCCTGGTCAAAATCAGCTATTCCTACATCCTCGCTGTCGCGTTCGGTGCGCGGTAAGCGATTGCTTTCCCAGGCGAACTGCCCTTTACCATTATTCAGTAGCAAAATATTAGCGCGAAACTCGTTAGCAATAATAATGTCCCAGTCACCATCGTCGTCAATATCGGTCACTCCGGCGTCCATACTTAACCCGGCTAGGTCCTGGTACGGCAAATGAGTCTCGGTGACGTCACGGTAGAGGGCATCGTTTTTAGTGATTTCCTTGTTGTCATCTCCCGGGGTACACGCTACACTCAGCGCGGCCAGCCCCAATAGGATGCAGATGTATCGGCTGTTCATAAGACAGGAGTTGGGAATAAGACAAAGCATAAGATACCAATTTTTGGTTTTGCCGCAAGGCAAAGCGCAAACATGGCAAGGGGATGACCGTTGTACAATAAACCAATTAAATATGAGACAATTAAATGAAAAGAGAGTAGCCGTTTTGGCTGCTGATGGCTTTGAACAATCCGAATTAACCGCGCCTGTAAACCGATTAATGGAAGAAGGTGCTGACGTGGAGATTATTAGCCTAAAAGAAGGCGAAATCCGTGGATGGCATGAGGGAAACTGGGCGATGGATCCCGTCAAAGTAACGAAAACCGTCACCCAGGCCAATCCTGCAGCATATAGCGGATTGGTACTGCCGGGCGGTGTAATGAATCCCGACCAATTGCGCAATGACCAAAAAGCAGTTGAGTTTGTTCGTGGCTTTTTTGAGCAGGGCAAGCCAGTTGCGGCAATTTGTCATGCACCCTGGACGCTAATCAATGCAGAAGTAGTGGAAGGGCGTAAAATGACCTCCTATTACAGTATTCGTCGCGACCTTGAAAATGCGGGAGCCGAGTGGGTTGATGAGCCTGTGGTAGTAGATTCCGGCTTGGTTACCAGTCGACACCCTGGTGATTTAGATGCCTTTTGCGATAAGGTCGTTGAAGAAATCAGGGAAGGTATTCATCGCGAACAAAAGCAAAGTGTTTAACCCCAAGACCAGATGATGGATATGTGTGTTAGTGAGCTGTAGGCAGCTTGCTGCTTCCGTATCCTCTTTTTTAACTAATAAAAATATATACATGAGCACCTCTAACAAGCACTTATCAGAATCTGAATTGGATGGCTTTCGCCAAAAGCTTAAAGTTAATCTTCAGCGCACTCGTGAAACGGTAAGTGAACTTAGTGATCAATTACAGAACTCTTCCAATCGCCAGGATTACAATCAAAACTATGGCGACACCGGCAATCGAACCCAGGAAGCAGAGCGGGTTGCCGAACTACTGGAACGCGAAAAAAAATACCTCACTGAGCTGGAACAGGCACTGACCCGGATCGAGAATGGTACTTATGGAATTTGCGAAGTAACAGGAGACTATATTTCCAAGAAGCGCCTGGAAGCTAAACCCACTGCTACCACAACAATTGAAGCAGCGCGACAATAATCGTGATGGAATTGCCATCTTTTCGTATTTTCCACGCGAATCTAACCCTATCGTATGGAAACCTTTTGGGCTGAAATGACTGCACTACTCACCGAGTATTATAAATCAGCTATTGCATTGATCCCTAAATTGGTGCTGGGATCTTTGCTCTTTTTTATTTTTCTTTTCATCGCTAACCGAACCCGTAAATTTAGCCGTAGCCGGCTAAAAGAACATCTTGACGACCCACTGCTGGCTAACTTCTTATCTCAGGTCATTCGCACGGTGTTGATCACGCTCGGGGTGTTTGGTTTTCTAAATACATTGGGCCTGGGAAAAGCAGCTACTACCGTAATTGCGGGTGCCGGCCTCTCGGCATTTATTATTGGTTTTGCTTTTAAGGATATTGGCGAGAATTTCCTGGCGGGAATACTCATGGCCTTTAAGCGACCGTTTCGGGTGGGTGATTTCGTAGAGTCCGGTGACATAAAAGGTACGATCGTCGGTCTTACCATTCGGGAGACACAAGTCAAGACGATTGATGGCAAAGACGTCTACCTTCCCAACGCTCAGATTATTAAAAACCCCATCATCAATTACACGATTGACGGATACCTACGCCTTAATTTTTCTATTGGGCTAGATTACGGAGACGATATTGCCCGGGGAATGGAAATTATTTTTAACGCTCTGGAAGGTATTCCTGAAATTTTGCAACAGCAAAAACCACCTAACGTGGTAATTGAAGAATTAGCCACCTCTACCGTGAATGTAGAAGTATACTTCTGGATCAACACTTTTGACCCTGAAGTCAGTGGTGCAGAAGCAAAATCTAAGGCTATGCAAGAGGTATGCCAGGCGCTAATAGAGGCTGGTTATTATCTGCCGGCAGATATTCTGGAAGTAAAATCGTATCAGGAATCCCCCTTGCTTACGCAAAAAAGATCGGGCTAAAAAATCAGGTTAACCAACAAGTTCCAGGCATCATCGATGGAAAAGTTGGTTGGGCATCCGTAGCCCCGGTTACAAGAAGAGAATGCTAGTACAGCGAGGGTAGCTAAAGCGGTAGTAAAATTGCGACGGTCTTTACGTTTCATGTCGATTAATTTAAGGAAATGTTCATGTGAAAGAGGAACGGGAAAAATTCCGTCTCTATTATATAAAACCTTGACAAAGTTAAATAATCAGGAAGAAAAACAATCAATTGCGCCGGAGGTTTATAAAAGAAAGGAGAAGCACTTCTGTCAATTGCAGTTGCCGGTCTCCGCAAATTTTCTATTTTTGCAACGTTTTGTACCGCTCATAAGGTGGTGTGGTTTTTGTCCATCCACTTCTAGCGAACATATGCCCGGCTTGACGAGGTTTTAAATCTGAACCTCATAATTGCCGGTATAGATGCGGCTTATTGCAACCAATAAACAAAGATTATGGCAAGAGAATTAGCACTACGCGATGCCCTCAACGAGGCTATGGCTGAAGAACTTCGGCACGATCCCGACGTATTTGTTATGGGGGAGGAAGTCGCGGAATATAATGGCGCCTACAAAGTTACCAAAGGCTTATTAGACGAGTTTGGAGCCAAACGAGTAATTGACACCCCTATTGCTGAGCTCGGCTTTGCAGGAATTGGAGTCGGTGCAGCCATGAATGGTTTGCGTCCGGTTATCGAATTCATGACCTGGAATTTTGCCGTACTGGCATTTGACCAAATCGTCAATAATGCGGCTAAGACGCTCAGTCAGTCGGCCGGTCAGTATAAATGTCCTATTGTTTTCCGCGGCCCTTCTGGTGCGGCAGGGCAATTGGCGCAGCAGCACAGTCAGACTTTTGAAAGTTGGTTGGCTAATGTACCCGGCTTAAAGGTCATTTCATGTGTCGATCCCGCTGACGCAAAAGGACTTCTAAAATCAGCTATCCGCGACAATGATCCGATTTGTATGATGGAATCGGAAATGATGTATGGCCATAAAGGAGAGGTGCCGGAAGGAGAATACCTGGTGCCTATTGGCAAGGCTGCCGTGCGCAAAGAAGGAACGGACGTGACCATCGTATCCTTTAACAAAATGGCACTCACCTGCCTGGATGCTGTTCCTGAGCTGGAAAAAGAAGGAATTAATGCGGAAATCATTGATTTGCGTACCATCCGCCCACTTGACCACGCGACGATTGTAGAATCCGTTAAAAAGACCAACCGTTTGGTTGTAGTTGACGAATCGTGGCCTTTCGCTGGTGTTTCCTCTGAGATCGCCTACGAAATTCAAAAATATGCCTTTGATTACCTCGATGCGCCCGTAACCCGTGTGAACAGCGCGGATACGTCTTTACCTTACGCATCGACCCTAGTTGAAGCGTACTTGCCTAATGCCACTAAGATCATCAAAGCTTGCAAGGAAGTACTTTATATGGATGCGTAATTTGTGTTTACGCACCATGAAAATTTAGAAGCGCCCTACCGGTATCATCGGCAGGGCGCTTTTGCTTGTCTGCTTATTTACTCACCCACCACTAAAGGGAGGGGCGGTGCTACATAGCAAGAATTTCGGCCATCCGCACCAGGTCGTTATTTATGTCTTTTTGTTTATTAATGGCATCATCAAAAGGAGTATAGGTAATTTTATCGTGTTCGATACCTACCATTACGTCGCTTTTTCCTTGTAATAGCCCTTCGACTGCCGAGTGCCCCAGCCGGCTGGCAAGTACCCGGTCAAGGCCATTGGGAGCGCCACCGCGCTGTAAGTGTCCGATAATCGTAACTTTAATTTCGAAATCACTTAGATCGTCTTTAACCTTTTCCGCAATCTGATTGCCGTTACCCAGGGGGCTGCCTTCCGCAACGATCACCAGGCTAAAGAGCTTTTTGCGCTTAGCATTTTTGCGCAAGCGATCAACCAAACGTTCCAGGGAAGTTTCTACTTCAGGAATCAGCACGCTTTCGGCGCCACTGGCGATGGCGGTATGCAGGGCAATATATCCCGCATGCCGACCCATGACTTCGATGAAAAAGAGTCGGTTGTGTGAATCGGCTGTGTCGCGGATGCGATCCACGGCCTCAATAGCGGTGTTAACAGCCGTATCAAAACCAATGGTGAAATCCGTACCGTAGAGGTCATTATCAATGGTGCCAGGAATACCTATTATCGGCATCGGGTGTTCCTGGGCAAAAACATGCGATCCGGTGAACGTGCCGTTCCCACCAATCGCAATACAGGCATCAATATCGAATGCCTGTAATGACTCATAGGCCTGTTTACGTCCTTCAACTGTCATAAACCGTTGAGAGCGAGCAGTCTTCAAAATAGTGCCCCCCCGGTGGATAATATTGGCCACATCATGGCGTTCGAGGCGATTCAGTTCACCATCAATCAGGCCCTCGTAGCCACGACTAATGCCGTAGACGTGGAGGTCGTGAAAAGAAGCGGTACGTACTACTGCTCGTAGAGCAGCATTCATTCCCGGGGCATCGCCACCGGAAGTAAAAACCGCGATGCGCTTAATATCTTTTCCCATACAGTATTCTTTGTTTATTTAGTCGGATGTGTACGGTGGTAATCCACCAATGTGTCAACGGGCTTCTTAATAAAGTTACCGGATTGCATACCGCGTTCTTCCAAAAGTGTAGTCAGAAAATCTTTAAAGTGGTAAGCGATTGATCCAATAAAATGAATAGGTAGGGACAGGTGCCCGGAGTACTTACGCACGTGCCGGTCAATAAATTCAGAAAAGGAATCGGCAACCAACCGTTGTATAAAAAAATGATCGCGGTGTGCCCCAATAAACCGGGTGAGCGATGCCAGGTAAACGTTGGGGGAAGGTTTGTTGTAAATATTCGTCAAAAACTCCTCTTTTCCACCCGGCACTAATTCTTCCAGAGGGGCTATCAAATCCTGCGGGAGCTCGCGATAGAAATAAGCCTTCACCAGGGCCTTACCCAGATGTGCACCACTGCCCTCATCACCAATAAAGTACCCAAGATTGGTCACATTATCGATAATATCTTTACCGTCGTATTTGCACGTATTCGAACCAGTGCCCAGTATGCACGAGATTCCTGGACTATTACCACAAGTAGACCGGGCAGCTCCCAGAAGATCATGCTCCACTTCAACTTCGGCATCCGTAAATACCTGCCCAAGGGCTTTTTCGATCACCTTGCGCTTGTTGTCGTCCCAAATAGCTGTTCCGTAATAGAATACATGGGTTACCGGGTGAGGGTCAATCCCATTTTCCGAAAATCCTTCCGCAACTTTTTGCCGAATCAGATCGGAACTGTGGTAAATAGGATTAAATCCCATGGTGTGAATCATCTCGGTATGATTATCCGAAACAACGACCCAATCTGCTTTGGTGGACCCACTATCAACTACTACTATCATAACACAAGGCATAAAATGATCTGCGTAAATCTAGTGTAAATCTTACACTAAGTGAAGTCTTATCCTCTTTTTTCACTTCCGCAAAACATTTATAAAACAAAATGATTTAAAATGCTTGTTTTAAAACATTAATTGTTTTAATTTTGCCTTAAATAAAACAGAACATTGGGATATGGTTTATCAGTCTACTTATCAGCGCAGACCACTTCCGCTAGAGGGTGTGATACAACTTATTCAACAACATTGGTTGAACGCCATCTTACTTGCTTTAGGGCTGCACATTTTTATGCATAAAGACATCAGCATACGGGTTAATATGAATGGTAAAGAAGCTTTTGCTGCCAAAGCTGCCGCATTGCCCGTAATGGATAGGCCGGCAAAGCCGCAGAAAAAGCGACCACAGGGGCATCGCCCGGCGCCAAAGGAGGCGGCAGCCTTTAGCATATCTAATCTCACGCCGGTTCTTAGTCCGGATTACGGACAGCGCCACAATATTCCAGCTTCGGTGGTTCGCGAAAAGCTGAATGTATGTCTGGACTATGTAGACCGGTACAGTCCTGTGGCCCGCAAGGAAATGAGAGAATACGGTATTCCCGCCAGTATTACGCTGGCCCAGGGCTTACTCGAATCTAATGCCGGCAGTAGTCGTCTGGCCCTGGAATCGAATAATCACTTCGGTATTAAATGCCGCAGTAAATGCCGGGGCTGTACCTGCCGCAATTACTCCGACGACGATGTGTACGATATGTTTCGAGTATTTGGTAGCGTCTGGGACAGCTATCGGGAGCACTCGCTCTTATTGACGGGTAGCCGATATAAGCACCTGTTGAATCTCCCCCGATCTGACTACGAAAACTGGGCATATGGTCTAAAGAAAGCGGGATACGCCACGGATCCCAACTATCCCCAAAAGCTTATCCAAATCATCGAAGAGCTTGAACTCTACCAGTACGATAAGTAAAAAATCAGTATCAGACCCCGGACTTTAGTTTTGTCATTCTGCAAAAAGCCTATCCTCACTGCTTGGGGATAGGCTCCTTTTTTTTAATTTCCCAGACTATTACCAACGAAAACCATGTGCCGGTGCTGCAACGTATTGCCAAAACCATCGATGAGATCAACGAAAGGGTAGGGAAGGCGGTAGCCTGGTTAAATACCATTCTCGTACTCTTAGTGTGTGTAGATGTTTTTATCCGCTATCTATTGAGCGATAGTTCTGCCTGGATTATGGAGCTGGAATGGCATTTATTTGCCCTTATTTTTTTATTGGGGGCCGGCTACGCGTTTAAACACGATCGACACGTGCGGGTCGATTTATTCTACACAAAAATGTCGAAGCGGGATCAGGCCCTGGTGAATTTTATTGGAGCGCTAGTTTTTTTAATTCCCTGGTGCATTATTATGATTTACGTCAGTACCCGCTATGCCTGGCAGTCTTTTCTTATTCGGGAAACTTCACCTGATCCGGGCGGGTTGCCGGCTAGATACCTCATTAAGTTTGCTATTCCCGCTGGGCTTTTTTTACTCCTCTTACAGGCGATATCATCCCTGATTCATTCGGCACTGGTGTTGCGGGAGGGCCAAAAAGAACAAAATCATTAAGCTCATGGCAGTACTGGCAATCATCCTGTTTATCAGCATTTTCATTTTAATCCTTTATGGGTATCCGGTAGCCTTTACCCTTGGTGGAATTTCAATGATCTATGCCTTGTGCTTTCTCGATCTGGCAAGTTTTTCGGCTTTACCGCCCCGCATTATGGGAGTAATGAGCAATTACGTGCTCCTGGCGGTGCCCCTTTTTATTTACATGGGGATCATGCTGGAAAAGTCAGGGTTGGCAGAGAGTCTGCTGGAAACGATGGCCATTCTTTTTGGTCGCATGAAAGGTGGCCTGGCTATTTCGGTCGTCATTGTGGGGGCGATGCTGGCGGCCTCAACCGGCATCGTGGGAGCGACGGTAATCACGATGGGCCTAATTAGCTTGCCGACGATGCTAAAACGTGGCTATAAGCCTGAATTGGCCACCGGAGTCATTGCTGCTTCCGGTACTCTGGGGCAGATTATTCCACCTTCAGTAGTACTTGTTTTACTGGGTAGTGTTCTTAATGTATCGGTAGGAAAGTTATTTGCGGCAGCTCTTTTACCCGGCATTCTCCTGGTGGTGGTATACATCATTTACGTAGCTCTCCTGGCCTGGCGGCGCCCCCAATTAGCACCGGCTATGCCCCCGGAAGAAATTGCTACGTTTAAAGCAGACAATTTCCTTTGGAAGGTTACCAAAGCTTTTCTGTTGCCTTTTCTGTTAATTTTTGCTGTGCTAGGCTCTATCTTCGCCGGCATCGCGTCTCCCACGGAGGCGGCTGCCGTAGGGGCCATGGGCGCAACTATTCTGACTATTGCACAGGGCAAGTTTAGTTGGTCCGTCTTAAAATCAGTAGGGCAGGAAACAACGCATCTGACTAGCATGGTATTCATCATCCTGCTCGGTGCCACCACGTTTTCCTTCGTTTTCCGTGAGCTCAATGGCGATGAATACCTGATCAACCTGATCCGTAACGCTAACTTGTCAGCCAATCAATTTCTCCTGCTGGTGATGATTATAGTCTTTATTGCTGGTTTTTTTATTGACTTTATTGAGATCATTTTCATTATCGTGCCGGTGGTTGCTCCCATCTTTGTAGAATTCGACATAAGCTTGATTTGGATCGGTATTCTACTGGGCCTCAACCTACAGACATCCTTCTTGTCGCCGCCCTTCGGGTTCTCGCTCTTTTACCTGAAAGGAGTGGCACCGCCGGAAGTGACCACACAACACCTGTACCGGGGAATTATCCCATTTGTACTAATCCAGCTGGTCTTCTTGGCTACCGTTATCTTATTCCCGGAAGTGATCTTCTGGTTGGTGCCCGGCTCCTGATGATTTAGGACAGCTGCTGTATCTGCCCATAGTAGACTTTTTCGGTAATACTCGCGTAATCCCTTGATTTTTGTCGGAAGGCACTGTACGAATCGTATACGCGACGAGCAAAAGGTGTACTATCAGCTAGTTCCTGTACTGCCTGTTGATTATAGACATAAAGCTGCTGTAAGATTTCTTCTGAGAAAGTGCGCACGTCCACGCCATCGGCCAGGAGCTTGGCATAAGCCTCGGCATTTTTGGCTTCCATCATTGAGAGGCACCATTGATTGGAGTGCATAGCTGCCGAACGGACAATGGCTTGCAGGTCTTTGGGCAAGCCATCAAAGGCGCCCTTATTCATGAAAAACTCCAGCACGGTTCCCGGTTCGTGCCAACCCGGCGTGTAGTAGTAGCGGGCGATTTCCGGGAAACCCATCAGCGAATCGTGAAAGGGTCCCAGCCACTCGGTGGCATCGATAACACCCCGTTCCAGGCCGGTATAGATTTCCCCACCCGCCAACAATACCGGTGAACCACCAGCTTTTTCCAACACTTTACCGCCCAGGCCCGGAATGCGCATTTTAAGTCCCTTAAGATCGGACAGGGTATTTACTTCGCGGTTGAACCAGCCTCCCATCTGTACACCAGTATTTCCCCCGGGAAAAGGAACCAGGCCAAAGTCGCGGTATAGCTCTTCCCAGAGCTGTAACCCACCGCCACCTATTAGCCAGGCATTGACCTGCTGGGCGTTCATCCCAAAGGGTACCGTGGCAAAAAATTGCGCAGCGGCCGCCTTACCAGCCCAATAATAGGCAGCACCGCTACCCACTTCGGCCGCTCCGGTACGCACCGCATCAAAACTTTCCAATGCCGGTACCAGCTCGCCGCCACCGTAGACACGGATCTTGATGCGTCCGCCCGACATAGCTTCGCAAAGATCAGCAAAGAGTTGGCAGGTCTCACCAATCACGGGGAAGTTGGGTGGCCAGGTCGTTACCATCTTCCATTCGTACGTGCGGCCGCTAATGGCAGGGCCGTTACCTCCCTGAGCACGGTTTTCGTGGAGTAAGCCCCTCAGGAACAGTGGAAGCGAGATGGTGCCCAGTGCGATGCCTTTGAGAACATTTTTCCTTGATACCTTCATGGCACTTTTATTTTTGCTAAAAAAGTACGAAATTGTATGTAAAGGAAATAGTCTGTTTTCGCATAAGCCGCTTTTATTCACTAAAATAAATGCTTATGCGTACGTTTATTTGCTTTCTATTGTTTTTTAGTACCTCCCTGTTGCTATCTGCCCAGTCAAGTCAGCTACTGCCTGATGAATTGATCATTAATTCAGCTACTCCACCCGGAGTTGGGGATAATATTCGTCTGCACACAGATGGGAGTAACTACCTGACTATGCGGGGAAGTGATTTCGGCTCCTCTCTGATTACACTCGATAAGGCCTTTGATTGTGATTTTTGCTCCGCACACATCTCCTTTGGTGAATTCACCACGCCGACCAATACTTCATTTGCCCGATGGAAGGTCGGCATTGGTGGTAATATTTTCTCTGAATCTAACGACTTTGAAATCGTTCAGGAAGGAGGATCCCAACTATTGCTTTCCTTTATTTCTCCATTTAGCATTGATGCCGAAGATTTCAGCACGACGATCCGTAATAACGCAGCTCATACGCTTACCCTGGAAGGCCCCGGAACGCCAGCGTCTCTACTGATCAAAGCATTTGAAAACGGGGGTAGTTTAGCAAGTGACTATACGGGATTTCAATTCTCGCCTAACGCTTTGGGAACAGAGCTCGCGCTCAGTGTACAATCCTTTGACGATACCGGTGGAGGAGCCATTTCGTCTACTGCAATGATGATGAATTTTACCGCAGATGGTGATATTGAAATTGCCCGAAATGCCGTCTTTAATTCCCTCGAAGTAGGTCCTAGGTTTGACGGACTTGGACTTGACGGTGACGTGATTCCCTTTGCTAGCACAACCTTTGACCTGGGCAATAATGTGCCGCTGGAACATTGGGACGATGTAGTCGCTAACGAATTTATTACGTATTCGGATGCAAGATTAAAACATCAGGTGCGGGCCATGGAATACGGGCTAGACCATATCTTGCAACTAAACCCTGTGCGGTATAAGTACCATCACGATCTGGATGAGCAGAAAGATTACCTGGGACTGATCGCTCAGGATGTACAGGAAATTATTCCTGAAGTAGTGGCTTCTCATGATACCGATGTAGACAGTACTGGTCAACTGGTCCGCAAAAAAATGGATTACCTGGGTATTAATTATGTGGCTCTGGTTCCGGTTTTGATTCATTCCATACAGGAACAGCAGGAACATATTGAAGAATTGGAAGCGAAAAATGCTGAACTGTTAAACAGACTTGAACGCATCGAAAAACATCTTGATTTAGCTCCGCAAGAATCGCAAACCATTCGCCTTTCTGGTAAAGCCGGCGCCCTTGGGCAAAATGCTCCGAACCCGGTATCGGAGGAAACCAGAATTACTTATTCCCTGGCAAGTGGCAAAAGGCCGGCCGAAATACGCATTTTCGATCCCAGAGGCAGGCTGCTACGGTCCATATCGCTTCCGCAAAAAGCCGGACAAGGGGAAATAAGGTTGCAGGTGCACAATTTACCGGCAGCTACCTATTCTTATAGTTTGTTTGTAGGAGATAAACGAGTGGACACCCGATCGTTGGTGGTGTACTAGACATAGGGCCAGGGAGCTCCCCAGTCCTATTTTTTGTTTAAAACAAAAAAGTGTATATTTAAAACAAATACACAGCGATGACGTACAAAAAGGGAAGGGGAGCTCAGTTTAATCCCGCGAACCGATTCGACGAATACATTGGCGACGATGGTGCTCAGCAGCCTGATCGCCCAACTAAGTACACCATCGTCTATCCGAAGACTATCCTCAATAAAGTGGATAGTCCGGATATCGGTATGGCCTGGTCGATGAATTCATATCAGGGTTGTGAGCACGGTTGTGTCTACTGCTATGCCCGGAATACTCATAATTATTGGGGATATAGCGCAGGATTGGAGTTTGAGCAACAAATTCTGGTCAAAAAAAATGCACCCCAGCTGTTGGAAAAGAAACTGCGCAGTCCAAAGTGGGAAGCCGCAGCTATTATGCTTTCCGGCAATACGGACTGCTATCAGCCGGCGGAGCAAGAGTTTGGCATTACCCGGAGTATTCTGGAAGTACTCTGGAAATACCGACATCCGGTCGGGCTCATTACCAAAAACAAATTGATTCTGCGCGACCTGGATATTCTTGCAAATCTAGCCAAAGAACGCCTGGTCCGGGTAGCAGTTTCGCTGACTACCCTCAACGAAGATACCCGACGCATGCTCGAGCCGCGTACAGCCACCGCCGAGCAGCGTCTGCGTACCATACAGGAGTTGTCCGCCGCCGGTATACCGGTCAATGTTATGCTGGCTCCTATCATCCCGGGACTAAATGATCACGAAATCCTCGCTATAGCAGAAGCCGCGGCGGCGGCAGGAGCAACTTCTATGGGCTCGACCATCGTTCGGCTTAACGGTGACGTCAGTGCTATCTTTGAGGATTGGGCCCGGCGTACCATACCCGATCGGGCCGATCGGGTCCTTAACCGCATTCGGGATTGTCACGGCGGTGAACTACACGACAGCCGTTTTGGTATCCGCATGCGGGGTGAAGGAAAAATAGCCGAGGTTATCCACCAACAACTTACCCTGGCCCGGGCCCGCTTCTTCACTGGACGGGAAAAGCCCGCCTACAACCTCAAGCTGCATCAGGATTTTAAGTCGCCACAAATGAGGTTATTCTAGATAGCAGATGTACTGCGAGGAGAACTTGGGGACAACTTCACCAATAGCAAACGTGGCTATTAAGCGGTAATATGGTTACTAAGGCTAAGGTTGAGATGGTTTTGTGGAAACTGCTTACTGCCCCCTGAAGAGGTCACCGAGCGCAGCCGAGGTGGAAATGCCCCCGTTCACGTACTAACCAATACTTAATCCTTTTTCACTTTATCCTTTCCACTTTATCCTTTATCCTTGATATTATACCCGATAGTTGCCTGAAAAAGCAATCAGCAGCTGATCAGTAAAAATGCCCCTAAATTCACATGACAGCTAAGTAGAAGCTAGATCGCTCGGTCGCAAGCTTTCTCTCTGTTCGATCATTCGACCACAAGCGGGCTCTTTTCTAGACGGTAACAACATAAAATGCCGATTGATCCAGTGAATTGAATCAATCGGCATTTGAATACGTCATTTATCTAGTATCTAGAAGCGGGTATCAGCCCACGATCTAAACGCTAACGGGAGGGCCGAGAGGCCTGCCCGGCTATCTATACAATACCACCGTAGTGCTTACTGGTTTCCCACTCGTGCAGGGGCATAGCTTCCGGTTCGCGTAGTTTGTGGTTGACTACCTTACCAATAAATAGGACGTGATCGCCATCCGTTTTGATGATGTCGGATACTTCGCATTCGATGTAGCCAAGACAATCTTCCAGGATGGGGGAGTCCGTTTTCATACCATTGAGGAATGGAAAACCATTTATTTTCTGGTCTTTGATCGTACTTTCTTTAGCGAAAGCATCAATCATCTCGCGATCCTCCTTACCCAGCACGTTGATGGCAAAACGATAGGCTTTACCAATCGTTTCATTCAGGTCACTGTCTTTCTGAATGGCGACCGTGACCATCGGTGGTTCAAAACTCGATTGCATAACCCAGGAAACGGTCCCGGCAGCTACGTAATCTTTATCTCTGGTGTCAAGTTCATCCGAAGGAGCGCGAGTGGTTGCTATATAAAAGCCGTAGGTAAATTTCTCTAAGATATTTTCTTTTAACGCGTGCATGTTTGGGTGATTTTTAATGGTCAAATTCAGCGTTAAAACGAATACGTGGGGAAGATGTTTGGGGTCCTGTCAATCCCTCAGGAAGAAGGTGAGGCAAAAGATTTCTAAGATCCCATGGAGGAATTCCCTAAAAAAGAAGTAATCTCCTTCACCGTCTGCCGGGCTGAGCGCCCCACACCGATCATGGTGGCTGAAGCGAAGCCAGTCCAGTTGCCGTAGCCTACTAGCCAGAGGCCATTAGTATCGATAGCTCGGGTACCTTCAGTATTGATGCGGCCTTTATGGTCGCGAGGGACAAGTCCCTGTAAATGAGTGGTAGCGTAATGGAAGCCAGTGCACCAGATGAGTACATCGTAATCGTCAGTTCGGCCATCCTGCCATATGATTCCCCGGGAAGTAATACGGGCGATTTTTCCCCGACTGACCAGTAAGCCGTTATGATAGGCTTGCCGAATAGTCGGCACCAGCACAATGTTGCCCAAATTAAGCTTGGACGTATCGAATACCTCTCCTTTCTGCTCCGCATAGTATTTAGCGGAAGCCACGTTGAATAGCACTCTGCCGTCCACGTCTTCTGGAAGGAACTCAGGAGTTTTGCGGGTAGCCCAGTGTACTGCCGCCGCGTAAGGGGCCAAATCGGCCAGGATTTGAGCGCCGGAGTTACCTTCTCCGATGACCAGTATACGTTTTTTCCTAAAGGGTGTTGGAGATTGATAGGTTCCGGAATGAAGCTGTCTACCAGAAAAATTTTGGCGACCAGGGATATCGGGAATATAAGGCGCCTGCCAGGTACCAGTTGCCGAAATTAGGGCCCGGCAGGTATATAATCCACGGGAGGTGTTTAGGTGAAATAAATTATTTTTACGCGCCACGTCTTGTACTTCGATTGGCCGTCGCACTGGAAATTTGTAGCGATCTTCGTATTGCTGTAGGTAATCCAGGACTTCGTCGCGTGTAGGGTAGGGGCCCTTGCTTTTTGGCATCAGCCAACCGGGTAAAGAGCTGTACTGCGCCGGGGAAAAGGTGGTGAGCGAATTCCAGCCGTGCTGCCAGGCACCTCCGGCATCTTCCTGTGCGTCGAGCATCACCCAGGTGTAATCAGTACGCCGTAGATAGTAGCCGACCGCCAGGGCCGACTGCCCGCCGCCGATTACGATGCAATCGTAATGGTAATTAGACAAAAGACATGTTTTTTAGGTCAAAAAACGTATCGCTGCCCCGGTCTACGTCCAAAGCAGCGATACATATACTTGATACTGTTATTTATCCCAACAAGCTCTATACTCGCTCATAAAGAGGCATAGGCAAAGCCCAACCACTTCTGGCGAGTATAAATACTAGCTAGTTTCCACTCTTAGGCATGGTCATCCCTTCAATCATGGGCGCGCCCGCTTCCTGCAGCTTCTCCGCCAGATTTGGAATGGCCACTTCGGTCATGCGTTCCACTCTGGGTTTTAGTTCCGCGATCATTTTCTGGGCTAACTCCAGATTTTGTTGATGCATAGCCGTTGGGCCATAGGTGCTACGCATACCCCTGAAAGCAGTGTACAAACGACTTTGTACGGTGGGGGCTGTGCGCTCTCCGATAGCTGATTTAGCTTCGCTGCCGTTCATCTCTTTGTTGAGTTGCAGCATACGCTGACGCAAATCATGAAGTTCTTTACGCACACCCGACATATCCGAGCGACTGCGATTGATGGCCGTTTCCATGGCCTGTACTTTTTGCATGGCATTGTCCATAGCCATATATACCGCGGACACTTCTTCCTGCGTATCTTCCAGATCTTTACGGAAACGGGCAATAGCATTTAGTGGTTTAGGCTCTAAAGCTCCTTCGTAGAGACGCTCTACCTCAAATTCGCGAGGACCGTCCAGTATGGTGGTTTCGCCGTCGACCATCTTGACGAGTGCGACGGAATAGGTTCCGGGTGTAGCCATCAAGCCACGTCCCCAACCTCTGTTTTGCTCCAGGCGGATAGGACTGACTGACGAATAATCAAAGTCCCAGGCTACCCGGTGGAACCCTTTGCGTACCGGGCCATTTACCTTGTTGACCATGTTACCCTCATCATCTCTGACTACCAACATAATCTGTGGTTTCTGCTGACGTTTTTCAGCCTCTAAGGCATCCCAACCCGGGAAAGGAACATCTTCCTGATCGCGTTGTAGTTTGCGTTCCGTTTTTGTGCGTTCTTGCCCTTTCGTAGTCAGACCTTCCGCCAGGTGATAGGTAAATACCGCTCCATAAGGTGGATTGTCGGCAGCATATTGAGCGGCTCCTTGTGAACTGACAATATTGCGTGGCATATACCACCAGGCTTTACGAATAGGGTAGAGACTACCTTCTTTAGCCAGGCTCTCCTCCGTGATTTCGCGCAGTACGCTGTAGTCATCAAATACCCAGAAGCTGCGGCCAAAAGAAGCACCAACTAAATCGTTTTCCCGCTTTTGAATGGCGAGGTCACGGAAAGCAATAGTGGGTACGCCACCACTCAGCTTGATCCAGTTATTGCCACCATTCTTAGAAAAATAGATGCCGAATTCCGTACCAATGAACAATAGGTTAGGGTCGACATGGTCCTGCACTAATCGCCATACCAGGGTACGTTCGGGTAAATTACTGCTGATTGATGTCCAGGAGCGCCCACCGTTCGTACTTTTTACCAGATAGGGATTAAAATCGCCGTACTTGTGGTTGTCGAGAGCTACATAGACGGTGTTAGCATCGTGCAGATCGGCTTTAATGTCGTTGACAAAGGCCGTCTCAGGCACACCAGGCATGTCACCTACTTCAATCTTACGCCAGTTCTCACCTCCATCCGTGGTTACCTGTACGATTCCGTCATCGGTACCTGCGTAGATGACACCTTCATCGATAGGTGATTCGGCCAGAGAGGTGATGGTATTGTATTCTGACATAGCGTTGAAGTCCCAGGCAGCATCATAGCTCCAGGTGCGGCCCATGATCGGTAGCTCAAGACGTTCCTGATCGCGCGTCAGGTCACCGGAAATAGGTGTCCAGCTATCACCGCGATTATCGGAACGCCATACGCGATAAGAAGCAAAATAGAGTCGGGCCGGATCGTGCGGACTGACTAAAATAGGCGCATCCCAATTGTAGCGTTCGTGCGGTTCTCCTTCGCGAGGTTGTGGCTGAATCGAGACCTGCTCGCCGGTAATGCGGTCGATACGGTGTAGTCCGCCCTGTTGTGTTTCGGCATAGCCAATATCAGGGTTGCCCGGCTCTACGGCCGATTGGTGGCCGTCGGCGCCCAGGGTCTTGTACCAGTCGCGATTGAGGATACCGTTGCGTGTATCGGTGCGCGAAGGGCCACCATGTGACCCGTTATCCTGGGTTCCCCCAAAAATGTGATAAAATGGCTCGCGATCGTCTACGGCAACTTTATAGTACTGTGTGATCGGCATATTGTCAAGAAAGCGCCACGTTTGGGCCAGATCATAGCTTTCGTAGAGTCCACCATCGGTGCCGACGAGCAGGTAATCCGGGTCGCTCATACGGAAAGCCATAGCATGACTATCGGAGTGCTTGCCGCGTTCCTGCAGGCGGCGGAAATTGGCACCACCATCGTCGGAAACCTGAATGCGTACATCCATCAGATAGATGCGGTCAAAGGCGTGAGGGGAGGCGTATAATTCCTGATAGTAGTGGGGACCTGTAGCGCCGGAGACTGCATCCGACATTTTGCGCCAGGAAGCACCGCGGTCGGCCGAGCGCCAAACGCCACCTTTAGCCTGATTAAGCTCAATGGCTGCATAAAGTACATCGGGATCCTGCGGGGAAATGGCCAACCCGATCTTGCCTTTATAACCACTGGGAATACCATTTTTTAATTCTTCCCAGGTATCGCCACCATCCGTACTGAGGAAAATGCCCGAATTAGGACCACCCCCCATATAAGCAGCCACGTTGCGGTGACGTTGCCAGGTAGCGGCGTAGATACGATCGGGATTGCGGGGGTCGATGACCATGTCGGTTACGCCCGTCCATTCGTCGTCGCCCAGAGTCTTAGCCCAGGTTAATCCTCCGTCGGTCGATTTGTAGAAACCGCGCTCGCCACCCTTACTCCAGAGTGGACCCTGCGCAGCTACATAAATGACATCCGAATTGTCGGGATGTACCACAATTTTAGAAAGGTGTTCGGAAGCCTTCAGGCCCATGTTTTTCCAGGTCTTACCGCTGTCCGTACTCTTGTAGATACCATCGCCGTAGCCCACGTGTCGGCCACCGACATTCTCACCGGTCCCCAGCCAAATGGTACTTGGATTGTTGGGGTCAATGGTAATGCAACCGGTAGAGTAGGTAGACTGATTGTCAAAAATAGGCGTCCAGGTAATACCATTATTCATAGTTTTCCAGACACCACCGGAGCCAACAGCCACGTACCAGACACTTTCGTCCTCTGGATGAATGGCAATATCCGCAATCCGTCCCGAAGTAAAGGCCGGGCCCACGTTGCGCATTTTTAGCCCGCGGAAAGTCGATTCCTTCATGCGGGAATCGTCATTGCTTTTTTGTGCCTGCAGCCCCAAAAAGGGAAGGCATAATAAAATTAAGAACAGATTAAATCTCATGCTGTGCATAGTTTTGTTTCACATGAAAGGTAAGGAAAAGTGATGAGAGTGAAAAAAGCTGTGTTTTATCCCTAAAAAAGGCCCGTACAATCCATGCACAGGCCTTTTCATTAAAATGCTAGAAAGCAGGGCTAGGGTAGGAGTACCTGATCAATCACGTGGATGACGCCATTCTTCTGACGTACATCGTAGGTGGTAATACTGGCTACATTGCCTTTACTGTCTTTCACTACGACATTCATGGGACCGTTCATCATAGCAGTCAGAGTTTCCCCCTGTACGGTGGTTAGAGTAACGGTACCATCTCCTTTCTTAATGGCTTTCATGATCGTTTTCGCGTCGTAGTTACCCGCTACTACGTGGTACGTGAGTACACCAACCAATTGATCCTTATTTTCTGGTTTCAGCAAGGTAGATACGGTGCCTTCCGGCAAATTCTCAAAAGCGTCATTGACGGGGGCAAAAACGGTGAATGGCCCCTCACTTTTTAGCGTCTCTACCAGCCCGGCAGCTTTTACCGCGGCTACCAGCGTAGTATGGTCGGCAGACTTAACGGCATTGTCGACAATGTCCTTCATGGGGTACATGGCCTCTCCACCAACCTGTACGGTTTTTTGGGCGGATAGGGTAGGGAGAGCAAATAGTGCGCAGAACAGAATAGCTAATACATTTTTCATAATACTGTGTTTATTTGTTACATCTACAGATACGGAGCAGACGAGGACTTTGGTTTTGCAAAAGCAGAAAAAATAAGTATTACAATATTATGTTAAGTAAAATGATTGACTTAACAACTGTTTGATAGGAGGACGAAGCTCCAGCTTCGTTACAGGACAAAGGTGACTGCTAATAAAGTGAACCTACAGTGCTGTAGTGGACCTATATGTAGGTTGTTGTCTTTATTGCTTATGGAGTACGGTTTGTGTATTAGCAGGTAAATCTGCAGCGTTTTGCATCGTGAGTAGTTCATATCCTTTTGTAATGTATTGCACCAGGCACGGAGCTGGAGCTCCGTTTACTCTGATTTAGCGGAGCTGGAGCTTCGTTGTACCTTTAGTATTTTTCCTATAATATATATTATGTTAAGTAGAGTTTTCCTAAAACAGACCAGCCTAACGGCCGGCCTGCCCCGGGGTCATTTGTTGCTTAAAAAATGTGTCTACATTTTCCAGACTGTATCCTTTTGCGGTCAGCTCTACCGCCAGGGGAAACTTAACGTCTCTCGGCTCCAAATGCGTCCACCCCTCCCCCATCAGGCCATGTGCGAGCAGATGCGCAGATTGAAAAAAACGTCGACGTTGAACCTGTAGCGGACTGCGCAGCATTCGCTTACCGAAAAAATTAATCCACTCGAGGGCTTCCAGATAGTCGCCCGTACGTACGTAGTACTCCAACAATGGATTGGCCAGCTTGATCCCACCGTCCATTGGGTAATCAATCGTAGCTTCTAACTCTTCCGCAAACGGACGCGCATCCTCCAGGCTGCCCTGTACCAAAAAATAATCCAGTAGGGCGGCAGCGGGTATCCGGGGTGAGCGCATACAGTGACGCATTGTACCATCGAACAGCGGCTCCGAAATCCGCAGCGCTTCCTCTATGTCGCCCATATGTATGTAGACCCGTGTTTGTAACGCAGGACCACAGCTCTCACATTCTACTTCGAAAATCAAATCACGCGATTTCCGCAGCTCTTTCCGCAATGCCTCTACCTTGCCGTCATTGCCCAACAAAATGTAGGCCTCCAGCAAGAACGATTGAAGCATACGATCGGTCTCCCGGTCTTTTTTGCGTTTGCTGTTGATTTCTACCAGTATTTCCTCCAGGTCGACCTCGTTAAAGCCTGGAATCTCTACCAGGTACGGTAGCGCCTCAGCAAGTAATTGAGCGAGCCGCCCCTCCCGGTCTTCCAAACGATGGGCCTTCACTTTTTGCCGAAAGGCAAATAAAGGCTCGTAAATTTGCTCAGCATCACCCACGATCATTCCGATGAAGATGAGCAGCTCCAGAGCCCGGCACTGCACCTCCAGGCTACGCTCTCCTTTTTGCGAACGTAGCATGTGTACAATCTCCCGTAAACGGGGAATGGATTCATTAATGGTATGTATGTCAGCGGCTTGCACCTGCTGTAGCTTTGTTTCCGCTTTTTCTATGACATCATGTTTCATGATTTTTTT
>Ga0102940_1000584_pt1 | contig 24936 bp, 21 predicted proteins | sample SalPonR2_C_D1_MG_FD_78215 | JGI IMG/M metagenome (GOLD analysis project Ga0102940, IMG submission 78215) | Salt pond soil microbial communities from South San Francisco under conditions of wetland restoration - Salt Pond MetaG R2_C_D1_MG | ecosystem: Environmental > Aquatic > Marine > Intertidal... | reverse complement strand
GTCGGGATCCTGGGCGCGGGCCACCACGGGGTCGCCACCGTCCATCGGGGTAAAGGTGAGTACTACATCGGTGATGATTTCCTCTTCGTTTTCGCAGGCCGGTGCGTCGGGGTCGTTGCTTACCGTGGCATCCCAGGTCACATCAAATACGGAAGTGCCGTCGTTGATTGTACTTCCCGATGATTTATTTTCCCCCAGGTCCTGTAGCGCGATGCGAATAGTACCCGTTGCTTCTGCATCCAGGCAAACGGATGTCCAGGTAGACGCAAAGCCTACCGGCAGCCCATTGCCGTCGGCATCGCTGTAGGCTACATCGCTTTGCAAAAGTCCATCGGCAGCTTGAAAAAAGAACTGAATGGAATCTGATTGGCTTTGGTAGCTGGTATTGGCATCGCCCAGCTCGATGCTGAGGGTATATTCTGTACTTTCCACCAGATTAATCGGGCCATCCGCCTGAAGTCCGCTGCCGGCATCGGTAGCAGTAGCTATCACGTCATTTCCTCCGCTTACCGGAGAGAACGTCAGGGTTATTTCGTTCACCTGCGCCGTAAGTAACAGGCTAACGAATAACGATAACATTAGCGTAAGTGTAGATCTTTTCAACATGTACATTTGCGTTTTGATTTTGAGTTAATTCTTGCAACTAGGTTGCAAGATAAGCAAATGCAACGATGTTTCAAAAAGCCTCAGAATTTGTATCCTACCGTTAGGGAAACATTGCGCCCCATCTCGTCGGCAAAATAGCGCAGGCGATTGGTATATCTCCGATAGCGCGTATTGAGTAGGTTAGTCGCCTGTAATGACCAGTACACTTTTTTCCAGCTTGCCCGCCAGGATAGGTTGAGTAGAAAAAAGCCGTCGGGTGGGGGAGCGATATCAAAGTCAGCGGCATCATCCCCGAAGAGGTCAATATCGTTGCTGAACGCAAAAATGACCTCCTCTACCGTGAGGATACGAGGTGCCTGAAATTGCTCAAAGGTATAGCCGGCATTGAGTTTAAAGATGGATTGGTCCAGCCAGTCAATCTCCGGTTGCCAGCGTACTTCATAGTCCAAACGGGCAGGAGGCTGACCGACAAAGAAGTCATTTTCCGGTACCTGTTTTGACCATAAATAACTGCCCTTCATAGTGGAGGTCCACTGTGGAGAATGCTCTAGCCGGGCCGATAAATCAATTCCCCAGAACAGAGCATTACTCTGGTCATAGATAAAGAAAGGGGACGTTCCCCGTACGGTAGCCGTTAGTCCGGCCGGTCGGGCATAGATATAATTTTCAATATAATTCACATAAGCTGTGGCCTCTAGTTGCAGGTCTTCCCGGTTTAGTTCATAGGAAGTGATCCATTTATAGCCATTTTCGTTGGATATCGGCCGGTCTTCCTCCGTAAGGATATCGCGGGTGCTAATTAGGTCGCGATCTTCGATAACCGTATATCGCCAAAGGCCATATTCCAGGAAGCTCAGGTGACGGCCGAAGCGGTATAGCTCGGCAATACTCGGTGGCCGCCAGGCGGTACCGAAGTTTGTCCGTAGGGTGCTGTATTCTGATAATTTTTGGCGAAAGCCGATGGAGGCGGTAACGCTTTGAAATTCCACGGTGTTGCGGTAGATGAGATTGTTGGGTTGGCGGCCAACGATGTAGCTTTCCTGCCAGTCGTAGCGAACACCAGCCTCCAGGGTGGTGTTGCCGAGGTCTAGCGATTCAATCAGATAGCCGCCAATGCGCTCCTGATCGTAGTTGGGGATAAAGGGAACCGTTTGTGTGCCGGGAATATTATCGTTGGCCTGTTGCAGGTACTGTACGCCAAGTTGCCCAGAGAGGCGGCCCCAGGCGGGGTGCTTCCACTCACCGTCTACCGTGTGGGTGGCTAATTCCAGATTGATATTGGGGATTTTCAGGTCATTTCCCCGGCGCACGTCAAATTCCTGACGGCGATTAACCTGATAGCCATATTGTATCGCAACCGACTGCCGTTCACCAATCCATTTGGCGGAAGCCTTATATAAATCGTGGGATACCTCCTGCTGAGGGGTATTGATATTGTAGCTGAAGGGCATGGTGAAATTGGGCACTTCGGCCTGCAACCCGTTGAGCAGGTCATCTAAATTGGTGTTTACGGAGCCCCGCAGAATACCCAATTCCTGATCGAAGTGGCTGTAGTAGCCTTCGATAAACAACTCGGGTAGCGGATGCAGCCGAAAGCCGCCACTGTAGCTGTATTCTTCTTTACCCGTATTGGTCAGCTGATAATCGGGGGCCCGCAAATCCCCTTGCTTCAACATGGAGCCGGAAGCCATGAGGCTTAGCCACTTGAACCCTTTCTCCAATTGCAGGCTTGCTTCCCCTGAACGTCCGTTAGATTTTCCGGTAAGGGAGACGTCTCCTCGCAGGGGAGTATCGAAATCGGGTTTGGCCGGGTTAATCAGGATAACCCCACCCAGGGCATCGGGGCCGTAGCGTACAGTGCCGGCTCCTTTCACTACCTCCAGGTCGTCGATCATCGACGGGTCAATCTCCGGTGCGTGATCGGTACCCCAGTTTTGAAATTCGTGGCGCAGGCCGTTGTTGACGACCAGAATACGGTTGCTGTGCAGGCCATGAATAACGGGTTTGACGATATTTTGCCCGGTACTAATGGTATTTACCCCGGAGATGCGGCTGGCCGCTTCGCCAAAGTTTAGGGAAGAAACCTCCTCTAGTTCTTCCTCGCTGAGCCGACTCGTCTGGGTAGAGCTCATCCCTGCCTGTGGGCCTTCAGCTTCGATCAAAACACTTTCCATCAGTAAGGAGCTCGGTGCCAGAAAAATTTCGATGTAGGGATGGTGGAAATCGTGGTGATGCTTGAGTTGTTTGTAGCCAATGAACGAAAACAGCAGGTCGTGCTCCTTTTCACACAAACCGGAAAACTCAAAAAAGCCTTCTTGGTCTGTCGTTGTGCCCATAGCTGTACCGAGCAGCTGAATACTCACTAAAGGCAGGGGTTCTTTAGTTACCTGGTCGAAAACCCGTCCTTGAAAGGAATAGCGGCAGGAGTCGGCCTGCCCATGAGCCAAGGGCAGTGTAGCCGGAACGATGAGTAGGCAAACTAGAGTGAGCCTTACGGCAAAAAGCAGTGGCCGTAGAAAATTGTTTGTTCGCATAGTTTGGTTAGGTAGCCCGTCAATGGGTACAAAGATGCAAAATTTGCAGCAATGTTGCATATATGTGAGCGCGGTTAGGCCCTTTCGAAGCGCCCAACCGCTGACCTCGAGGCTGGAAAAACCACCCAAAAGTATGATAACGCATTGCTAATTCCTGTTTATTTTAGAGGGTGCAAAAATTCCGATCTATGAAATCTACTATACGTTCTACCTTTTACCGGCCTGGTGTTCATTGCTTCTTTTTAGTAACTACATGTTGTTTATTGGTCACCACCATGCTCTATGGCCAGGATCCATTAGTGATCATGGTCCAAACCGACAATCCCGGCACGTCGGGTAGTACCCAATTCACTATCCCTACCGACCACAGCAACCACAGCTACGATTACGAAGTGGATTGGACCTACGACGGCACCACCTTTCAGGTGGAGGATGACAACGTAACCGGCGACATCACCCATACCTATCCCTCGGCCGGCATCTATGCCATTGCCATCCGGGGGCAGTTCCCGCAGATGTACTTCAATGACAACCCCAACAATGCCGTGCGTGCCAGCGATGCCCGCAAGCTGATCAATATTACCCAGTGGGGCGGAATCGCCTGGGAAGATTTTGAGTTTGCTTTTTTGGGGTGCCTCAATCTGACCGGCACCGCTAATGACATTCCCGACCTCTCCGGAGTAACCTCTATGCGCGGTGCTTTTGGCTTTTGCACCTCCATGGACATGGACATATCGCAATGGGATGTCAGCACCATCCAGAACTTTAGTTCTATGTTTCGCGAAGCCCATATCTTCAATCGGAGCCTCAGTGCCTGGGATGTCAGTGCCGGCACTAATTTCAGCCGTATGTTCGAGGAGGCTCGTCATTTCAATCAACCGTTGGGCGGGTGGGATTTTTCCAGTGCTACTAATTTGACTAACTTCCTATATAATGCGGGACTCGATATTGACAACTACGACAGTTCGCTTATTAACTGGTGGGCCTCTTCGCCTCCTACCGGCCTTACGCTGGGGGCTAACGGACTTAAGTACTGCAGTGCTACCCTGCTGCGCAGCTATCTCATCAATGATTTCGGTTGGACCATTAATGGCGATCAGCAAGACTGCCCACCTTTCGTGATGGTAGTCAAGACCGATAATGCCGGCTCCTCTGCTAATAATCAATTTACCATTCCTACTTTTTCGGGAGCCACCTATAACTATCAGGTCGACTGGGAATACGATGGTACCACCTTTACGCCCGATGATAGCGGTATCACCGGCGATATTACCCACACCTACCCTGCGGCCGGCACCTACACCGTAGCTATTCGCGAGATGACACCGGGCAGTGGGTTTCCACGCATCTATTTTAACAATGCAGGCGACAAGGAAAAACTGCTGGAGATTCAACAATGGGGGTATATCAACTGGCAAAATATGAATAAAGCCTTTTGGGGCTGCACCCAAATGGATATTACCGCCACCGATCTGCCCGACCTGGCCGGAGTTAGTGATTTCAGCTTTATGTTTGCCGAGTGTAGTAATATGGTCGCCAATTCCACTATACCAGACTGGAATGTCCGGTACATTACTGACTTTTCCGCCATGTTCCTCAATGCGTTGAGCTTTAATCAGGACATAGGGCAATGGAATGTGGAGTCTGGGACAAATTTCGGCTTCATGCTGAGCGGAGCGACCACGTTCGACCAAAACCTGGCCAATTGGGACCTCACCAGCGCCACCAACATGGGGAACTTCCTCGACAACAGCGCGCTCTCCGTAGCCAATTACGACGCCACGCTCAACGGCTGGGCCAGCTCGGGGAATTTCCCTACCTCGGGGTTAAGCTTCGGAGCTTTCGGTCTGGAGTATTGTCAGAGTGCTAATAACCGTGACTTTTTGGTGATCAATGGGTTCACACCTTCCGGTGATGCGCTCACGGGAGGATGCTTTATAGCGAATGCTCCCTTCGTCATACAGATCCAAACGGACAATAGCGGCTTATCGGGGTCCGATCAATTTACCATACCGACGCTCCCCGGAGGCGTGTACGACTATCAGGTTGACTGGGAGTATGATGGTACCACCTTTACCCCGGATGCGACGGCTGTCAGCGGTGAAATTACGCATACCTATCCGTCGGCCGGTACGTACACCATCGCTATTCGTGAATCAACGCCGGGGAGTGGGTTTCCGCAGATATACTTTAATAATACCGGCGATAAGGGAAAATTACTGGAGATTCAACAATGGGGCGATATCAACTGGCAAAGCATGAACAGAGCCTTTTGGGGATGCAACTTCATGAACCTGACGGCCACCGACCTGCCCGATTTGGATGATGTAATGACGTTCGACTACATGTTGGGAGATTGTGCCGCGCTGGTGGGAAATGCTTCCCTGGATAATTGGGATGTCAGTTCTGGCACTAGTTTCTCAAGTATGTTCCAGGGGGCTTCCTCCTTCAACCGGCCTATAGGTAACTGGGATGTCGGTAATGGCCTCAGCTTTTATGCTATGTTTCGCTTGGCAAATTCCTTTAATCAGGATATCGGTGATTGGGACGTCAGTAAGGGTATCGATTTTGGTTTAATGTTCAGTTTCAACGCGTCCTTCAACCAGGATATCAGTACCTGGGACGTTGGCGAGGGTACCAACTTTAGCAGTATGTTTCGTTCTGCCGGGGCCTTCAATCAAAATATAGGCTCCTGGAATGTGAGTAAAGGCACCGACTTTAGCAGTATGTTTTATGCAGCTAGCATTTTTAACCAGGATATCAGTGGGTGGAATACCGGGGCCGGTAAAGACTTTAGCAGCATGTTTCGGGAGGCTAGCGCTTTTGACCAAAATATTGGTTCCTGGGACGTCAGCGAGGCCACCGACCTGAACAGTATGTTTTTCGAAGCCTCCGCATTCAAACAGAACATCGGCTCCTGGATCGTCAGCAAGGTTACCAACTTTAACCGGATGTTTAAAGACGCTACTGCCTTCAATCAGGATATTGGTGGTTGGGACGTTGGAGCCGGTAGGGACTTTGCCGTTATGTTCGAGGGGGCGACCACTTTTAATCAGAATATCAGCAATTGGGATGTGAGTCAGGGTACGGACTTTTCCCTCATGTTTTCTGGGGCATCGTCGTTCAATCAAAATATTGGTTCCTGGAACGTCAGTCAGGGTGCCGATTTTTACGGTATGTTTGATGGCGCCACTGCCTTCGATCAAGATTTAAGTCAATGGGACATTACTCAGGCAGGAAACATGGAACTTATGCTCTCCAGTTCCGGCCTCTCGGTCGCTAACTACGACGCTACGCTCATCGGCTGGGCCGCGCAAACGGTACCCCATGATCTCACCCTGGGCGCTGACGGCCTGTCCTATTGCAGCGGGGAAACCGCCCGCAATGCGCTCATAAACACCTACGGCTGGATCATCACCGGCGATCAAATCGATTGTGGAGGCAACGGTAGCGACGTCTGTCCGGAGCATCGCTTCGTACTGCAGGGGGATATTGTCACCGACACCGTACTGAGTGCAGGCTCTACCCTGGAGAGCAGCGGCACGGTCACCATTACCGCCGGGCAAAATGTAACCTTCACCGCCGGGCAGACTATCATCCTTAAGTCGGGTTTTACCGCCGCCGGGCCGTTCTCCGCTCTCATTGAAGATTGTCCGCCCGTTATGGCTTCTGTAGAGGAGATGCCGACGACCGACGACCCGGCAGCCGATTTTGCTGCGCTGCCTGCCGGCAAAAACCAACCGACCATCAGTTTGCAGGTGTTCCCCAACCCCGCTTACGACCGCACCACTCTGCGTTTTGATCTGAGTGAACCTGGTACGGCCTCCCTGACCCTGCACACGATTAAGGGAGAAACCCTGCGCACGCTGCTGCGCGGCCACCGCCTCGAGGCCGGACGCCAGGAGATCAGCCTGCGCACGGCCGATCTGCCCCCGGGCCTCTACCTGGTGCGCCTGCAGACCAGGCAAAGCGTACAGACAGCCAAAGTGGTGGTGGCCCGGAATTAGTCCGCATGGGAAAACTGGCAGGCACTGATATCAGTGCCTGCCAGCTATGTTTACTCGCCCAGGGGTGGCATCTGGGCCTCGTAGTCGGTTTTTTGCTGAAAAGCACGGGCTACTTCTACCAGTACCGCCTCGTCGTAGAGGTTGCCGAGTAGAGTCAAAGAAGTGGGGTGGCCATCGTCATCAAAGCCGGTAGGTAAAGACAGAGCGGGATGGCCGGTCAGATTGGTGATGTAGAGTTGACGACTGCCCCGACTGGGCGTGATCAGCAGGTCGTATTTGCTGATTAGCTCGTGCATAGCTTCAATCAGGCGGCGGCGTTGTCGATTCGCTTGCAGGTATTCTACGGCGGGGATAAAGCGTGACTGCCGCAGGGAGTTAGCCCGGGAACCGTAGTCCTGCTCCACCATATCGTCGATTTCTCCACTGCGCACCAGTTCGTCAAAGAAAGCACCAGCTTCCGAGCGCAGTATTATGTCAAAGGTGCGCCAGGGAAAATTATCCGGTAGGGCGACCGAATCCATTTGCAGGCCCAGGTCGCGGAGGGTAATTAGCGCAGCATCGTCATTGCTGCCGATATCTGAAGAGTCCTGGGTAAAGGCGCCCTTAAGGTAAGCTACTTTGAGGGCGGATAAGTCACGATTGACATCCGGCATAAAAGGAACATCGACAACTGTACGGTCATACCCATCCGGCCCGTAGATCGCAGCCAGCACCAGCGCACAATCAGCGGCCGTGCGGCAGATAGGGCCGACTTTATCCATGGTCCACGACAGGCTCATTACGCCGGTACGGGGTACGCGCCCGTAAGTTGGACGCAGGCCGGTAGCCCCACAGCGGGTCGAGGGTGACGTGATGGAGCCCAGGGTTTCCGTACCGATGCTAAAGCCCACCAGCCCGGCCGCGGTGGCGGAAGCCGAACCGGCCGATGAACCGCTGGCACCTTGTTCCAGGTCCCACGGATTGCGCGTCTTACCACCAAACCACACATCGCCCCGCGCCAGCGAGCCCGAGGTTAGTTTGGCGATTAGTACTGCGCCTGCCGCATCGAGGCGCTCCACGACCGTCGCCGTATAGTCTAGTGCCTGATCGCGGTACGGCGCTGCGCCCCAGGTGGTGGGGTAGCCTTCCACGGCAAGGAGATCCTTCACTCCGTAAGGAATGCCGTGTAAAGGGCCGCGGTCGATGCCGTCGGCCAGCTCCGCATCCGCTTTTTGCGCCTGACGCATAGCCCGGTCGCGCGTAACGGTGATGACCGCTTTGAGCTTGTCGTCATAGCGTGCGATACGATCGAGGTATAACTCAGTGAGCTCTACCGAAGTGATATCCCCATTGCGCAGGAGTGCAGCCAACTGTGGAATGCTGTAAAAAGCGAGCTCATCGCGGTTAGCTGGCACCTGCGTCGTTGTGTTCTCCGGCCAATTCATTGCCTCGCTTTTTTGCGGAAGCTGAAAACCGTACGGACGCGGATCAAAAAAAAGAGGTGGCTCAGTGCGGTAATCAGTAGTATACTGACGCAGCGAATCGTACCCATCCCGGTTGCGCCCCAGGTAGCGATACATAGTGTCGATGGCCGTTTTGGAGAAATCCAGGCCGATCAATTTTTGGGCAGAACGCACGTCTTTTTTGGAAAAATCGGCATGACGGTAGGTGTCACAGGCCATCAGGGTTATGCCCAACAGGCCTAGCAGAAGTAGGGTGTGTTTGTTCATTTTTTTTGTTTTGGCTGTGGCCAAAAATAGAAAATTATCCCGGCAAAATCGTTCGTGTACCGGCAGTGTGGTGTCAAGGGCATGGCATCAGAGTGGATAGAAAACTGGAATCAGCCAGGTGGCGAGTAGCCAAAAGATAAGGTTTAGTGGCGTTCCTATGCGAAGGAAATCACGCCCAGCACTACCATAATACCAATCGCGACCACATCGACGGGCAGGGCCTCCCACACGAAGAAAACCACCGCGGCCAGAATAACCAGCAGTGTATACCATTGGTCCGTAGCTAAAAGAGTTAGTATATCCACCATATCTTTGATAAAAAGAAGAACGAGTCGATTTGTTAGATAGGGGGAATTATTCGGTCAGCTCCAGTACCTGACAAAGCTCTTCCTGTATGCCCGCGGCACGAATATGGGCACTGCTGGTAATGAGGTTATACAGGGAAGATCGCCCCCCGTAAATACGATGCGGTCGATCCACTTCAGCTCCGTGCTTTAATAGGATTTTGGCTACTTCTAACAGGTTGTCGGGCACTTGTTGCCGCCAGATTTCGATGCCATTTAAGGCGAGGTAGTGGATGAGTTCAGCCTGATGTCCGTAGGGGCTGTGCAGCGTGGTTAAATCGGGATGTTGCCGCAGTAAATGATCCAGTTTATGCACCTGGCCATTTACCAAATAATCCGCGGCCTGCTCAAATGCCGTATGAAAAGTACGGGATGCTTCCCTGACCTCCCGCCAATTGCGAAAACCAACCGTACGCGCTACGGCATGCTCAAAGTCGGCCCGCTCCACCTGCCCGAAGGGAATGTTATGGGTGGCCTGACCGGTATAATCCGGGTGCCCATTGCCCAAATAGGTGGCGATAGCAAGAATATGGTCAAGTTGATGTGCAACCAGGTCATCAACCAAAACCGTTAGTTGGGCTTCCACGGTAGGATAATCGGTATGCAGATGCTCGTTATGCAAGCGCTGCACGGCCCGCACGGAGGAATGGATATACATAAAAATGGTGTTTTCACAAAAATAGGAAATCTGTGTTAGCCGGCTTTAATTATTAAGGATAGTCAAAGAATTTTCTAAATTCGTTGTTTTACGCGAAATGCATCAAACCGGGCGTGACACAAGGCCCACGCACCAAGTATTATGAATCAGGAAAGTATTGAGAAATATCTGGAGATGGCCCGGGACGGGGTGATTGCCTACCTGCCCAAGATTATCCTGGGGCTATTGATCTTATGGCTGGGTTTTAAGGTAATCAGTCGACTGACGAAGCTGACGATAAAATCATTGGAGCGCATGGGGATCAGTGAGAACCTGCTGCCTTTTATCCGCTCATTTCTGGGGATCACACTCAAAATATTGCTTCTTTTTGTGGTTGCCGGTATTCTGGGGGTAGATTTATCGGCCTTTATTGGAATTCTGGCGGCTGCCGGGTTTGCTATAGGACTGGCTTTACAGGGGAGCCTGAGTAATTTTGCGGCGGGTATTTTAATTCTGGTTTTTCGCCCTTATCGGGTCGACGACTGGATTGAAGTGGATGGCAAATTTGGAAAAGTCGAAGAAATTCAAATCTTTAATACCATAATTGTTACTCCAGGATTAAAAACGTTGATTATTCCGAATAGTCAGATTGTGGAAGGTATTGTAACGAATTATTCGCGCAAGGGCTGTATTCGTCTTGAACTCAACGTCACCATGCCTTACGAAGAAAGTTATCCCCGGGTATCAGCTATTTTGCTGGAGGTCCTTAAAGGAACGCCGAAAGTATTGGAGGCTCCCGAGCCGGAGGTGGGGATCGAAACGTATGATTCCCATAGTATTGTTTTGGCCGTTCGCCCTTATGTTCATCCCGATGATTACTGGGAAGTGACGTTTGATGTATACCGTCGCATAAAGGAGGCCTTTCACACGCACGAAATCCGGGTCGCTTACTCGGAGGGTGTCGAAATTGGGGCCATTGGCTCGTAAAACAAAGTATCATGCAACGTTCACTAACCATTTTTTTATGCCTGTTTAGCGGAAGCCTGATGATGCACGCACAACATTCTTTTTTGGCGGAAGCCACCGAAAAGTGGGAAAATGCTATGGCCTACACGCTGGAGCTGGCGGAAGCGATGCCTTCCGAGCACTATGCCTATCGCCCGACAGAAGAGCAAATGACTTTTCAACAGCAGCTCTTGCATATGGCCAATAATGTGGCCTGGCTGACCCACGATTATCTGGGTGGCCCCAAAACAGAAGTAGACCGCGAGATGCCTGATGCCAGCAAAGAAGAAATACTGGCGGTATTGACCTCGACGCTGGAGCGGGCGCAGCAGGCACTGGTTGATTTTCCAGCGGACCAACTCGATGAGCAGGTCAACTTTTTTGCCGGGCCCATGAGTAAACGCAAGATTATTCTACTCCTCCATGACCACCTAACCCATCATCGCGGGCAGGCTATTGTCTATGCCCGACTCAAAGGCATTAAACCACCCCGTTATCGGGGCTGGTAAACCGATAAAAACAAAATTTATGGCACTACAACCTTTTCACCTCGCTTTTCCGGTTAAAGATTTGGCGGAAGCCCGCTCTTTTTACGAAGGCCTACTGGGCTGCAAAATAGGTCGTACCTCGGATCGCTGGATCGATCTTGATTTTTGGGGGAACCAACTTACGGCTCACCTGACGGAAGGGGGCGATTCGAAAGCACCCACCAATCACGTCGACGGTAAAGACGTACCTGTGAAGCACTTTGGCGCCATCCTGGAGATGGAGGAATGGAAAGCCCTGGCCGACAAACTAAAAGCGAACGGCACAGAATTCGTGATTGAGCCCTACGTTCGCTTTCAGGGGGAACCGGGTGAGCAGGCTACCATGTTTTTTCTCGATCCCTCCGGAAATGCTATAGAATTTAAGGCATTTAAAGATCGGGCTATGATCTTTGCCACGGAATAGCAACCATGAAAATGGCTTCCGCCAAAATGTTTTGGTGGAAGCCCCCTTCCCGTATTTCGTTATTTGCTCCTCGTCGAAAGGCCAATTAAGCGTTTTTAAACGTTTATCGGACGCTTTTTTGCTTCGTTTATACTCATCTTGCTGGTAGTTCCGATCGGATGGTTTGTAAATTATTTAAAATCCATATGAGTATGAATGTACGTAACAAAGTGACGTTGATTGGCCATTTGGGCCAGGATCCTGAACTCAACACGACGCCCAATGGGCACAAGGTTGCTCGTTTTTCCATTGCGACTAATGAATCGTATCAGAACCGGTCCGGTGAGAAAGTAGAGCAAACGGAGTGGCATCGCTGCGTGGCCTGGGGCAAGAAAGCAGAAGCCGTCGATAAGTACCTGCACAAAGGTAAAGAGGTTGCCCTGGAGGGCAAATTAAGGCATCGTTCTTACGATGACAAAGAAGGTGTCCGGCGCTATGTAAGCGAGATTGAAATGACTGGTTTCACCATGGTCGGAAAGAAATCGGAGGCCAGCAATGGCGTTTCGGCTGATGCCGGATAGTCTATCTGTTCTTTCTGACAATCTATTCCCAACATTAGACCGCATGCTGAATAATCAGGGTTAGAGTAAAGCTTACGACTATTTAGACTGGGGTTTCTTACACAGGAGATGGCCTGCCCGCACGGGATGGTTATCTCCTTTTTTGCCTGGTGATCGGGGCGCAGAGGTCAGTTTCCCGGGAAGTACTAGTTTCCCGGAGGACAGGGGCCTTCACTCCATTCGGTCAGTCCCGCATTTCCAGCCAGGCAGTCGTTAGCATACGTTTTACCATCGCATCCACAGACGGGCGCATATTCCCTGGTGCAGGGCTGGTCCGGTGTTATTTGGGATTCGTCGATACAGCCTTCCGGAATCGAAGCCGCTGCTTCTTCGCAGGTACCCTTTTGCCAGGAGGTGACACCACTATTTCGGGCCTGACAAGCGTTGGAGTAAGTCTTGCCGTCACATCCGCAGACCGGAGCGTACTCCATAGTACATATCGCATCGGGCCGAATAAGTGACTCATCGATACAATCATCAGCAATGGCGGCACCGTTTTTAGGCGTACAACTGGTCAGAGCCAAAACAAATAAGAAAAAAGAGAAAATATGGCGCATAAGGGTCAATTTACCGTGATACTGGTCATTTAGCCGGAAGCCATCTCAAAAATGCTTTTGCAGCCCGAAGGATAATTTTGAGGTGGCTTCTAACCAAAGCTACGGATTTTTACTTTTTCCTGCGACAGAATAGGCTTTGCTGTCGTCTTTACCACCTACCGAAAAAAGGAATAAGTACTCTTGACATACCTAAGTTTTTTAGGTATAATTGTATCATGAGTAAAAAGCTATACCGTGGGGCACTAACTACCGTCATTCTCTCCCTGCTGAAAGAAGAAGGGGAAATGTACGGTTATGAGATTGCCCAGCAGGTGAAAGGACGTACACAGGGCGAGTTCTCCATTACGGAGGGGGCACTGTATCCGGCGCTGCACAAACTGGAAGGTCAGGGCCATATCGCAGTTGCGTACCGGGAATATAATGGACGTACTCGCAAGTATTATAGCCTGACGGAAGAAGGTGTAGCGGAGGAAGCCGATCTACAGGCCGATCTGATTGCTTTTATCCAGAACATGCAGCATTTGTTAAAATTAAAGAACGCCTGACATGCCGAACCAAGAAGTTTCTCAAGAACAGATCGAGGAGTTGTTTGCTTTTGTACGCCGTAAGCGCGTACGCTACTACGACTTGCAGGTAGAGTTGGTTGATCACCTGGCGACGGGGATTGAGCAAACCTGGGCCGAAGCCCCTAAGATGCCCTTCGAACGTGCCCGCGATCGGGTGTATAAGGAATTTGGCATTTTTGGCTTTGCTCACGTTGTCGACGAGCGGCTAAATGCTATTCATCGTCAGGTATGGGAAGAGGCGTATGTTTTCCTGCGCTCGACCTTTACTTTTCCAAAAATCATCCTCACGCTCACCCTGCCAATTGTGATTGCTCAGTTGCTGATGGTAGCAACCAATGCGTTCGTAGTTCCCGGGGTTTTACTGTTGATTTTTTTGGGCATTGTGTTCTACTATCAGTGGAAAAGACCTGCTTTACGGCATAAAAAGATAAAATTTGCCCGTGTTGATGGTGCAAAGCAAGCTTTAGGCGTTCTGGCCGGATTCGCCCAAATCCTTTTGTACTACATGCCGCTGTTACTGGACAAGATAGCATCGTCGGGCGTTCTCCTAGCATCTTTGTCCGGAGTGATTGTTTATTTCCTGTATGTGATGCTCTACGCACTGACGGTTCACGCTGATCGGCGGGCACGAGAAGACCTACAAAAGCAGTTTCCACGCCTGGTCGCAGGATAAATTTGCCGAAAGGCCAGTAGTTGCATGCAACTTCCGATGTACTTTCCTGTCTTTGAGCATTGAATTAAACTATAAGCCAATAATATGAAGACAGTACTTTTTTCTTTTCTGACTTTTTCTCTGCTATTCTTAAGCAGCTGTAATTCTAACGCTCAGCGCTGGGGACGTGGCATTGAGGGGGAAGGACCAGTGGTGGAAAAAACATACGAGATGGATGATTTCACGGGTCTTGGTCTGGGCATACGAGCCACAGTATTTATTAAGAAAGGCAGCAGCAATACCGTCACCATTAAGGGACAGGAAAATATCCTGGAAAACATCGATATGGAGGTGGATGGCGGAAGCCTCAACCTCGAATTTGATCGCAACGTAAAAGAGGCTGAGCCGGTAGAAGTATACGTCGAAATGGATGAAATTACCGAGTTAGCTATTGGCGGGTCCGGCGATATCAAGGTAGAAGACCGGTTTATGGGGCTGGGGTCAGTTGAACTAGCTATTGGTGGCTCCGGCTCGATTGAGTTGATGGGCAGCGCCCAAAGCCTGGAAATCGCCGTAGCTGGCAGCGGCGATATAATCTGTGGCGAGTTGGAAGTAGCCGAGGCCGAAGTGAGTATCGCCGGTAGCGGCGACGTCATCATCCATGTAACCGATGATCTGGAGGTTAGTATTGCCGGTAGCGGCGATGTACGCTATAAAGGCGACCCAAAAGTAGAGAGTAGTATCATTGGTAGTGGCGATGTGCGCGCTATGTAGCTACCCTCCATCGGCCGTTCGGTCCCCGAGCCAAATCGAGGATCGAACGGCCGGTGACTATCTTAACTAATATAGCTCCAGCCTTTTCGCTTTTTTCCTTCTTGTTCGTAATACCATTTGATGGGGTGATGCTCCGGTCGTTCGAGAGCGGGGTCATCGTCAAGAACGCGTTGGGCCAGCTCGCGTGCGGTCTGCAGGATACGTCCGTCGCGGGCCAGGTCGGCAATGCGAAAGTTGAGGATACCACTTTGTTGGGTGCCTTCAAGGTTGCCGGGGCCCCGTAACTTGAGATCGGCTTCCGAGATTTCGAAGCCATTATTGGTGCGCACCATGGTTTGTATGCGCTCTTTACTTTCGTTGCTTAGCTTAAAGCTCGACATCAGCAGGCAGTACGATTGGTCTCCTCCGCGCCCGACGCGCCCCCGTAGCTGGTGGAGTTGGCTGAGGCCAAAACGCTCCGTATTTTCAATGACCATGACGGTAGCATTAGGTACGTTTACACCGACCTCAATGACGGTGGTCGCTACCATAATTTGGGTTTCGCCTTTAGCAAAACGCTGCATTTCGTAATCTTTATCATCGGGTTTCATACGCCCGTGTACAACGCTGACCTGATACTCCGGTGGTGGGAACTCGCGCGTAATGGCTTCGTACCCATCGTGTAGGTTTTTGAGGTCGAGTTTTTCGGATTCTTCAATTAATGGATAGACCACATAAATTTGTCGGCCCTGAGCGATTTGCTCTTTCATAAATCCGATGACGCGCAGGCGGTGATTTTCGGTACGGTGGATGGTTTTAACCGGTTTTCGGCCGGGGGGCAACTCATCAATAACGGAAATATCGAGGTCACCGTAGAGGGTCATAGCCAGGGTACGGGGAATGGGTGTAGCGGTCATCACCAGTACATGGGGTGGATAAGGGGTGTTCTTGCGCCACAATTTTGCCCGCTGCTTGACGCCGAAGCGGTGTTGCTCGTCGGTGATGGCGAGACCAAGATTCTTAAATACGACCGGGTCTTCGATGAGGGCATGAGTGCCAATAATGATGTGCATACGCCCCTCGGCCAACTCTTCCAGTATTTCCCGGCGAGCTTTTCCTTTGATGGAGCCCGAGAGGAAGCCCACCTTGAGGTCGAGCCCTTCCAAGTAAGTAGCAATGGATTGGTAGTGCTGCTGAGCCAGAATTTCGGTGGGAGCCATCAGGCACGCCTGATAGCCGTTGTCGATAGCCATCAGCATGGTCATGAGGCCTACAATCGTTTTCCCACTTCCCACGTCCCCTTGTAGTAGGCGGTTCATCTGTACGCCGGTACCCAGGTCGCGCCGAATCTCTTTCAGTACCCGTTTTTGAGCCCCGGTGAGCGTAAAGGGTAGCTTGTCTTCGTAAAACTGATGAAAATAGGCCCCCACCTTTGTGAAATTATACCCTTTGATGGCATCTTTACGCCGGTTTTTCAGCTTTAACAAATGCAGTTGCAGGAAAAATAATTCCTCAAATTTCAGGCGATTGCGGGCAGCCTGTAGTTCTTGCTGATTGCGAGGAAAGTGAATGCGCACCAGGGCCTCGTAGCGCGATGGCAGACGCATCTTTTCCAGGAAGTACGCTGGTAGGTTTTCGGGCAGATCAGCCGGTTGGAGTTTTTCCAGCAGGGCCTTCATCAGCCGGCGGCGAGTCTTGGTTTCCAGACCTTTGGCGTTCAGCTTTTCGGTGCTGGGATAGACCGGGTCGAAGGCCGACTTGCGCTGTTGGTTCTGCTCATTGACGGCTTCCATTTCCGGATGGGGCATATTGAGGCGCCCTTTAAAATCGTTGATGCGTCCGTAGGCCACGTATTCCTGCCCGACGACCAGGTTTTTTTCCAGCCAATGAATGCCGGTGAACCACACCAATTCAATGGCACCGGTGTCATCGCGTAGTGTTCCGACGAGGCGCCGCTTGCGCCCACCTCCAAGCGATTGCAGGCGGCGCAGTACACCTTTGATCTGAACGGCACCACTATCGGGGTTGAGGTCAGTGATGCGGTGAAACTGCGTTTTGTCGACATAGCGAGTAGGGTAGTGGATGAGCAGGTCACCAAAGGTGAAAATGCCGAGTTCTTTCTGTAACAACTCGGCGCGTTTGGGGCCTACCCCCTTTAAATATTCGACAGACGTTTTCAGTACGTGCGGCATGGATCGGCAGTCGGTTTTTTTCGGGACTGATGAGTGCTGAATATAAAGAGAAAATCGAAAATAGAGTTCATTCCCGGCCCGACGGTTTTCTGTCTTTTTTGAAGACGCAAGATTTTGTGTCTCTACGTGTTTTCGTCTCTCCGTCGGGCGCTTCTGTTGGAGACGCGACAATGTCACGTCTCTACATTCGTCTCTCCGTCCCTCTGTCCCTTCGTCTCTCTGTCCCTCCGTCCCTCTGTCCCTCCGTCCCTCCGTCCCTCCGTCTCTTCGTCTCTCCGTCTCTCTGTCCCTCCGCCCCTCCGTCCCTCCGTCCCTCCGTCTTTTTGTCGGAGCTTCTGGTGGAGACGAGGCACTGCCTCGTCTGTACGCTTTTTTGTGAGACGTTTTATATCTCTCCGTCCCTTCGTCTCTCTGTCCCTCCGTCCCTCCGTCCCTCCGTCCCTCCGTCTCTCCGTCCCTCCGTCTCTCCGTCTCTCCGTCCCTCCGTCCCTTCGTCTCTCCGTCTCTCCGTCCCTCCGTCCCTTCGTCCCTTCGTCTCTTCGTCCCTCCGCCCCTCCGCCCTTGACTGGACGGTTTTTCCTGCTTATCTTTGCCGGCCTTAAAACTACGCATTATGCCATCGGTACGACAAAGACAGGTAGAGGAGTTGATTAAGCGAAATTTTGGAATAGTCCTGCAAAGCGAGGGTACCTACGTTTTTGGCAGTAAGCCTCTCGTCACAGTAACTCAGGTTAAAATAAGCCCGGATTTTTCTCAGGCCAAGATTTACCTGAGTATTTTCAATACAGAACACAAACAGGAAGTCATCCTGGAAATGGACGACAACAAGAGTCGCCTAAAGCAGTCGCTGGGCGTACGTGTGGGAAGACAGATGCGGCGCGTGCCGGATATCGATTTCTACCTGGACGATACACTGGACGAAATGTATCGACTCAAGGGGCTGTTTGATCGACTCCACGAGAACGACCAAATGGGCAAAGAAGAGGAATAAACCGAAAAGCGCCCTACAGCTTATAAAGTCCTCTGACGCCAATGGCCCGGGCAATGTAGGTGCCGGCCCCCGCTTCGGCCTGTAAATTATTGATTTGGCGCGACCAGCGTACATTTAACCCGAATCGCTCGGAAAACCGAAAGGTAACGCCGGCGACTACCTGGAAGAGGTTATCGTTGTACAGCTGTTGGTCGCTGACATCCTCGCCAAAAATATCTTCTACGGAATAATTGATCAGGCGGGCGTAGGACAGCCCGGCCCCAACCTGAAACTTCCAGTCGTTGAAGTGCACCATAACTGGCGCTTCTACCAGGTTGAGTTGAATGCGTTCAAAAACTGCGGAAGGACTATCATTAAGGTTGCGGCTGGCCCCCTGTTGACTGTAGAGCATGCCGATACTCATTTCCCAGCGATCGGTAAAAATGGTGTGTACGCGGGCACCGGCTTGCAGGCCAATCTTGTTGTAGCCGCTTAGTTTGTCGCCGTCGATCTGCGATAAATTACCTCCGCCGACGAGGTACCCCTCAAAGCGACGTTGTGCTGTGGTCGGCGTACTATGAACGCACCAAATCAGGGTCATTAGTAAGAGAGTGGGCCACAAGCGGTTCATCATGATTCTGTTTTTGCGTAAGCGCAACCATACAGTTGCAGAATAATTCTAAATTTAGGGCCAAATTTTGGGAGCGGAAAGGAATAAGCCATGGGATTCAAATTTACCAGACATTTTTTAAAAAAACTGGAAGACCTCTTTGCTGAGTTGGACTACACCGTCCGCTACGAAAAGGGTAACTTTCAGTCGGGCTATTGTATTGTGGAAAACCGGCGCATTGCCATTATCAATAAATTCTACGATACCGAGGGGCGCATTAATGTGCTGCTCGATATTCTGGCTACCATTGACGTAGATCAGGACAAACTCAGCGAAAAAATGCAGGATCTTTACCAGGAGCTCCGCAAAAACTATTTTGCCACACAGGAAGAAGAATAAGCACCATCAAACGAGCACTTACGCTATTAGGTACAGGAACATCGCAGGGCGTACCGGTTATCGGGTGCACGTGCCCGGTATGTACGTCGCCCGACCCAAAAGATAAGCGCCTGCGCACGGCAGCATGGGTCGAATGGGACGGCTTCAGCATAGCCATTGATACGGGGCCCGATTTCCGACAACAAATGCTGCGCGCAAAAGTCAGTAAGCTGGATGCAGTACTACTAACCCACGAACACAACGACCACATCATCGGCCTCGACGATGTACGCCCCTTTAACTTTATGCAGTGGACCGATATGCAGGTCTACGCGCATAGGCGGGTGCAACAGGAGTTGCAACGGCGTTTTGCGTACATCTTTGCTGCCGAGAACCGCTATCCGGGTGCGCCCATGGTCAAACTACACACCATTGACCGCGATTCTGTACTCGAGTTTAACGGCCTCACCGTACAGGCCATCGAAGTGATGCACGGCGAATTGCCCGTCCTGGGGTTCCGCTTTGGCGACACCGCCTATCTGACGGATATGCGGACCATCAGCGATACGGAAATCGCTAAACTGAAGGGAGTGCGTAAACTGGTGGTCAGCGCCCTCCACCACAAAGCCCATCACTCGCACATGAATCTGGAGCAGGCTTTGGCCTTTGTAGAACGCATCGGGCCGGAAGAGGCTTACCTGATCCACTGTTCGCACCGCATGGGCTGCTACCGCGATATTCAACCCTGCCTGCCGCGGGGTGTGCAATTGGGATTTGATGGGTTGCGGGTGTCAATTTCCGATGGATAAATTCCTTGCCGACGTCAAAAAGGCCCTCCACGTTTGGGGGAGGGCCTTTCGTAAAGTGGCACACAAGTTGTTTCCAAAAGCTTTCCGGGGTGATTATTGCTTGTCGTAGGAAGCGGCAAAGGAGCTCTTACCACCTTTTTCCCTTACGGAAAACAGGTTTAAGACGTCCTGATGCCCCTCATGGGCTGCAATATCCCGGGCTGTTTCGCCCAGCATATTCAGCGAGGCGGGGTCGGCACCGCTGCTGATGAGTAAGTCGGCGAGGGGAGAATAGCCCAACTTTGCTGCCGTGTGCAGCGGCGTATTATCCAGGTGATCAGTCGTGTTGACCTGCGCTCCGTACTCGATCAATAGCTTTACCATGTCGTATTGGTTCTGTTCCACCGCCCGCGTCAGGAGAGGTTGTCCGATTTGGTTTTTCCAATTGGCATCCTCATAAGGCTGTTGGCTGCGGTTGAGTAGAATACGAGCCATATCGTACTGCTTGTCGCGTACCGCCCAAAATAGGGGGATTTCCTGGTCTATATTCGTACGACTGGGATCAGCATCATTTTTAATGAGTAGGGCCAGCATGTCGAGTTGCCGGGTGCGCAAAGCCTGAAAAACAGGGGTTTCTCCCTTTGATAAATGATTGACCCGGGCCCCTTTGTCGATCAGTTTTTGGGCGATAAATAGATCGCCATTCTCAATCGCCAGCCACAGGGGCGTTTCGTCGAGATCATTTTTTAGAGCCGCTTTCGCGCGCTGCATAACCAGGGCGATAATTTCGGTATGTCCTTGCTTGATGGCGAGGGTAAGGGGTGTTTCCCCCGCTTCGTTCTTTAGGTTGATCACGGCCTTGCGGCAAAGCAGACGGACCATGTCGACGTCTTCTTGCAAAATAGCCTGGGTAAGCGCCGTTTCTCCCTGATCGTTGTGGCGGTAATACACACTGTTATTAGCCAGCGTATCCGTCATCCTGGTGTCGCCATTTTCTACCGCAGCGAATATCAAGCGCACGCGCTCAGATTCGGTGATTTCGTCAGCTCTTGGCGGCGGCGTTGGTTGTGCCGGCTGTTCCAAGGTGGAGCTATTCGTCGATGCGGTGGCTGTTTGTGTATTAGTTTGTGCGGTTAGCGGTAGCATCAGCACCGTAAGCGCAGCCGCGCTTACCAGCGTTCTCATAGATTGTTGCATGTGGACTTCCTGATTTGATGAAGTACAGGTGCTGCATGTATGCGATTTACGTGGGCGTGATAGTTGGTGTTAATAATGCCTCGATTGGGTAGATTATTGTACATAAGACTCCCTGTTAGCCGAAAAGTAGTATTTAATATATTGGCTACCAGGTTTTTAGATAGAGTGTTAAAGTGGGTGTGGCTTACGCCAAAAAATTGTGTACCTTTCGGTAAAAGAAGAATTAACGCTATGTCAAAGCTTGATTACCTGACTATTATCATTGTTGGGGTTTGCCTGGCTGCCGTGGTATTCATTATGATTAAGGTAGCCGATTTGGGAAATACCCAAAACCCATTAAGTCCAGCTCCACCACAAGAACAACGGGAAGAACCGGCAGAACCGGCTCCGGATGACACTTATACTCCACGGGGGGAACAGGCCTCGGATGATCGATCTTCTCGCCGTGCGGATAATCCAGTGATCGATTGGGAGCAGGAGGAGGACAGCGCAGAAGATGCCCTGCCGGATCTTCCGGAAGATCAGTACCGCGAGCCGGATACTCCGCCTAATTCGACCTCTACCTCCGGCGATTATATGGTGTTGGCCGGTAGCTTTCGGTTGCGCTCGGGAGCCGAAGCAGAAGTGCAGCGTCTTAAGCGGTTAGGCTACGAAAATGCCGAAGTAACCCTGTTCAATAACGGGGCCTTTGCCGCCGTTATGGTCGACCGCTTCGGTGATTTAGCGAAAGCGGAAAGATTAGTAAATGAGCTACAAACCCGACACAGTGTAGCTGCCTACGTCCACGAAAAAAGAGGCGAGAACTAACTACTTGTGCTCAAAGTTTTCTTGCCAGGCCAACATACCTCCGGTTAGGTTACGGACATTCTTGAATCCAGAGGATTGCATGTAGCGCTGTATTTGTCCGCTGCGTTGTCCGCTGCGGCAATACACTACCACCTCGTCGTCGGTATGCTTCTTTAGCTCTTCCAGGCGGGCCGGTATTTCCCCCATTGGGATGAGCTCGCCACCAATATTGTATGCTTCGTGTTCAATTGGTTCGCGCACGTCAATAAGGACAAAGGAGCCATCTCCTTTATCCATGCGTTCTTTCAGGTCTTGTACGTTGATATCCATGTTATTGTGTTGTTTGGGTGTATTGCCAATTGGTTTGCATTATGCTCTGAAATACAAAATCTTACGCTATGGAGACGCAATGTTTTGCGTCTTTACAGGGCGGGGCGTGGCCCCGGTTATTCGCAGCCTTCCGGTCGCTGGGACTGCAGATATAGATTCACGGCCTGTCCTTTATCGATTAACGTGCCGGCCGGGGGGTCTTGTTTCCAGACGTAATAATTATCCGGGGTGCCATTAGCCCCTTCCACGCGGCCTACAACCAGTTCGCGGCCGGTGATATTGAAGGAAGCTTCGGAAAAGCGGAGGCAAACCAGATTAGGCACCTGAGCCTGCCCCGTATCGCGAATGGTGATCACCGCACCGACCGTACTCCCCCGGGCAACTTTCACCTTTCCGTTTTCCAGTTGTTCCTGATCATAGCGCTTTCCGTCAATCATGAGGTAGAGAATCGTGTTTTCTTCCAGGATACGGTCGAATTGCTTATCGCGTACCACGAGGTCGATATCGAGACGAGCTAATTTTCGCCGGTACTGCTCAAACTCATCGGAACCCACCAGGGAGGGCAGGGGTACTTCCGGCGGGGTACCTCGCGTGATGGTCAGGTAAATGTTTCGATTTTGCTTAACCTGGGAAAATGGCCGGGGCTCCTGAGAAATGACCTGATTGGGAGGCTGGTTTAGCAGGAAGACGGAATCCATGACCACAATAGAGAAGGATCGCTGTCGCGCCTTCTTGCGTGCTTCCTCTATCTTCATACCCCGGTAATCGTGCACCTCTAGCGTTTTTCCGTGGTGCGTATACAGATTGAGTGATCCCTTGAGTAGGAAAAAAAGAACGGCCAGGAAAACGACCAGGACGCCCAGGTTTCTCAGAAAGACGGGCGAGGTCAGAAAGGCCCATACCTGTCGGCCAAAATTGCGCAGCCGTTCAGCAATAGGTACTGCGGTTGTCTGTTCTTTTTTGTCAGGAGTGGTTGCCTCTTCTTCGTTAATAAAGTCCTCTTCGGAGGATGAATCAGGTGTATTTGCCATCACTTCGGGTGTCTGTTGCGCAGCTTGGGTAAGCTCCCGATAGCGCCGCGCAAATTCGAGAATTTTATCGATAAACGTGTGTGGAGGATATCCCTGCAGTGCCGCCTGATGAAAAATGGCGGTTGCCGGGGTCATACCTGGCAGGGAATTCACCTCTACAATAATTGTCTCCACGCTATTATCCGGAAAAATACGCACAAAAGCATCAATGCGCGCATAACCTTTGACGTTTAGAATGCGGGCGGCGCGTTCCAGGTCTTGTTTTACCTGACGGGAAATTTGCTGGTAATCTTCTTCCTGAGTGGCAAAACGGGCAGGAGTGATGTTCTGTCCTTCTCCGGCCAGGAATTTTTCTTCGACCGACAAGACCTCGCCACTAGACAGCGCTTCGGAGGGCTCGAATACCTCGTAGCGCACACTGCCATCCTCATTTATATGAGTAAGTAGACCGCCGGTGATTTCCAGAAATTTACTGGCACCGTCCGCGGTGATGCGCTCTTCAAAGAGGATTTTATCCTTGACGGGGAATTCCTCTTTTGGCGAAAGCCGTAATACCTGGCGCGCTGCCTCTCCGGTAGCACCATGAGGGCGGAACATTAGCCGGCAATAAGCTTCTAATTCTTCCCGCTTATTTAAGACCATAACGGCCGAGCTACACCCATCATCGACGGGCTTGGCAATTAGCGGATAGACCAGTGTTTGTTCTACCTTTCGGTAAAAAGCGCCTGGGTCAGATTCAAAGGCAGACCGCTTCAAGAGAAGCTGTTGCGTGACGGAGAACCCATTGCGCTTTAGGGTCTGCAGGGTTTGGTATTTATTAATGGTGATCGAAGAGGAGATAGCTCCCGAACCGTTGTACGTAAGATGCAACTCATCGAGGGCCGATTGTAGGGAACCATCTTCGCCGGGTCGGCCGTGCAGGGCAATAAATACCTGATCGACAAGCTGTGGCAGGTCAGACAAGGGGATGTGCTGAGGTGAGAAAATCATCTCCTGAGCCGCGTATTTCCGGGTAATCGCTTTGCCTTCTTCCTTAATCTGCTCCACTACGGGGTGTAGCTGCCATCCTTTGATTTTATCACGGATATCATCGGCATTGTCTTTGAGTAGTAAGCTGATCGGCAACTGATAAAGTTCAAATTCCCCTTTCTTAAGTCCGGACAGGAAAATGGGAATAGGCAGGTATTCTTCGGAGCTGGCCAATTTTTCATAAAGATTACGGCCACTTTCCACCGAAATGTGGCGTTCAAAAGAATAGCCGCCCAGGATAACCCCAATTTTTTTCTTCTCGGCATTTTCCTCTTTCAGTTGCTGCAATTGCTCGTCGAGTAAGGAGCATACCGCCTGATAGCCGGCCTCTTGCGGTTGCTCAGCCATGCGTTCCTGAAGGGACGTGCGTATGATAAACGATAAAAACTGCGATGGATTAAGGCCGATTTCGGCTGCCTGATGAAAGAAAAAAGACGAAGGCAGCATACCCGACGTGGTATTGGGGTCATTCAGGAAAATGCGGTCTTCCGAGGTGATAAAGCCATCGATGCGGGCATAGGTTTGAAAGCCGAGCTCAGAAAACAGGCGTTCACACTCCTCCCGGATAGCATTAATCTTTTTTTCCGGCAGGGCGATGGGAGTGACTTTTCGGGAACGCCCCGGCATATACTTCGCTCGATAATCAAAGACTTCTCCACCTTTTACGATCTCGGTGGGGGGCAGGGCCAGGCAGCCGCCGTCTTC
>Ga0102940_1000581_pt1 | contig 25044 bp, 14 predicted proteins | sample SalPonR2_C_D1_MG_FD_78215 | JGI IMG/M metagenome (GOLD analysis project Ga0102940, IMG submission 78215) | Salt pond soil microbial communities from South San Francisco under conditions of wetland restoration - Salt Pond MetaG R2_C_D1_MG | ecosystem: Environmental > Aquatic > Marine > Intertidal... | reverse complement strand
GCGTGCCCTGCGCCAGGCCGCGATGGTTTCGCGGGGAATCGGGAAGTAGCCGTTGGTGACTCCGGGCGCGCCGGCGTCGTCGTCCGGTTCCAGGTGAACGTGCCAGCCGTCGCCGGGCGCAATCTCGACGAGGTCGTCGATCTCGAACAGATCGTCGCGATGCACCGATTGCTTGCCGGTCAGCAGCTCCCGTTTCGCCGCCGCCTTGACCTCCGCCTTGTCCGCGCCGGCGTAGAAACCGTAAGCGTGGCGTTCGCCGAACTCCTCGGCGACGTATCCGCCGATGTTGATGAAATACAGCCGCTGCCTACCTTCGGCCGGCGTCTTTTTCAACGAGATCCGGAAACCGGGGACCCGGTCGAGTTCGGCCCATGCATCGACGTGCAGGCCGTCCGGCGAGCCGAACCATCGATCGAGCAGCTGGTCGTGGGCGCTCTCCAGCGAGCTTCCGACGGCAAAAACCACGTCGTGAAGCTCCACGCTGCAACCCTCTGCCCGGCCGCCCAGGCAGACGGCAAAAAGTCTTGCGGATTCCGGCTCTGTAACAGGCATTGCAAACCATGGTCGGGAATTGAACGACCACAATCATGCCATCGTCCCGCCGGCGGCGTATGAACGCATGCCGCGACAGCTCCCTGGCCGAGCCTGCGCAGATTGCGTCGAACTTGCCGATACGGTCACCGAGTCCGGCGCATTAGTGCCCGGGGCCTGATCGACGGGGATATGCCGGTTTCGAGGCTGGTTCATCAAGCCCTGACAAATGTCGTGAGAGCGCTGGAAGTCATTGCCAGGCATGCGATTCTCCCAATAATCGACCTTGATTTTAATGTAGGCGGAATATATCTTTGGTGAGTGTGATGGCCATGATTTTTTATCCGAACAACCGATTGATCACGTTTTTTACTGCGCGCAAGGCCAATCCGCCGGCGCCCTGCATCGTCCATACAGGTCTCTTCGACTCGGCGCGCAACGAGCGCTGATCCAGCAGGCCGGGAGTATCTCCATGAATGAATTGTCCGATTTCGGCCGCGGCGGTATCGAGAAGCAGCCCACCGGCATCCAGGGTTTCGACGAAATGCTGGGCGGCGGGCTTCCGGCGGCCCGGACGACTCTCGTCGCAGGCGGGCCCGGCGCCGGCAAGACGGTGCTGACCCTGCAGGCGCTGGTGTACGGCGCGCGCGAGCTTGGCGAGCCCGGCATCTTCGTGGCGTTCGAGGAAACCGCGGCCCGGCTGCAGGCGAACGCGGCCGGCTTCGGCTGGAATCTGCCCGAGCTGCAGGATCAGCACCTGTTCTTCCTCGATGCTCAGCCGCAGCCGGAATGGGTCCAGTCCGGACAGTTCGATCTTGACGGTCTGCTGGCCGGGCTGGACCAGCGGGTCAAGGAGATGGGCGCGCGCCGGATCGCCTTCGACGCGATCGACGTCGTGCTGGCGCTGATGGACGACCGGCGCGCGATTCAGCAGCAGGTTCACCTGCTCCACAACTGGCTGGCCGAACGCCAGCTCACGGCCTTGCTGACCTACAAGCTGGGCGCGTCTTCGCGACTGGCGGCGCAGCTCGAGTTCCTGGAATTCATGGTCGACTGCTCGGTCAAGCTCTCGCACGATCCGATCGATGGCGTGGCTCATCGCAGCCTGCGCGTTGTCAAGTGCCGCGGCACGGCGTTCGAGGAGAATCCGGCGCCCTTCGTGATCGGGCGCAGCGGCCTGCACGTGGCGCTGTCCAGGGGCCACGAATCGCCGTCCCCGCCGGTGTCGACGGAACGGGTGTCCAGCGGCGTCGACGGGCTGGACGAGATGCTGGAAGGCGGCTACTTTCGTGGTGCCGGCATTCTGATCACCGGTGCCCCGGGCACGGCCAAGACCACGCTGGGCGGCGCCTTCGCCCGGGCGGCTTGCGAGCGCGGCGAGCAGACCCTGTTCGTCAGCTTCGATTCACGCGTCGAAGAACTGGTGCGCAACCTCAAATCGGTCGGAATCGATTTGCAGCCGGCTGTCGACGAGGGTCTTCTCGAGATGGTCACTGCGCGGTCGGTGAGCGGCAGCGCGGAAAGTCACCTGATGGGTATCCAGCATGCCACCCTCGAGCATGAGGCACGCTGCCTGGTGATCGACCCGGTGTCGGCGCTGGCCAAGGAAGGCAACCAGCGGTTCGCGCACAGCGTCGTCGAACGGCTGATCGACTGGGCCAAGAACCAGGGCCTGACGCTGGTGTGCTCCAGCCTGATCGACCGCAGCCGTACGGCGCTGGAGGGAACGCCGCTTCAGGTATCGACGATTGCCGATACATGGATCCACGTCGAATATCACGAGCATGCCGGCGAACGCAATCGCGGGCTGTCGATCATCAAGTCCCGCGGTACCGGCCATTCCAACCAGGTCCGTGAAATGCTGCTGGACGACGAGGGCATCAGACTTGCCGATGTTTACACGGCCGGCGGCGAAGTGCTGATGGGCGCGATGCGCTACGAGAAGGAACGCGAACAGCAGGCACGCGACGCCCGGCGCAAGAAGGATCTCGAGCGGCGACGGTTGGAGCTGGATTGGGAAACGGCTGCCCTCGAAGCAAGGCTCGAGGCGGTGTCCCGGGAACTGAAAGCCAAGAAGGCCGAACAGCGGCAGCTCCTGGAAACGGAGGAGGAACAGGCCGGCAAGGCGGAGGAGACGAGCAAACAGGTGCGCAAGATGCGCGGCGGCGATGGCTGAGGCGTTGTCCATCACGCTCTACTACGCCGGGCGCTCGCTCAATTCCGCGCGGGCGCTGAAACAGCTCGAGCGAATCGGCCTCGAACACGGCCTCGATCCGGATGCCGTCGAATACGTCGACGTGTTCGACCAGCCGCAGCGGGCGCTGGACGACCGGGTCATGCTGACGCCGGCCCTGCGAATCGCTTTCGGCGACGAGACTTCGTGGCTCTTCGGCGACCTGAGCGACACCAGGGCACTGCTCGACGTGTTGAAGCGCGCATCGCCGGATCCGGCCTGATGGCAGACCAGGCAGGCCAGCGGGATTCGATGCAGCGGCTTGGCGAATTGATCGCCAAGCTCGACGAGGTGCAGCGCGAGATCCAGGCGCTTACGCAGGACAAGGTCGACGCCGTGGTGTTGCCCGACGGGTTGCCGTTCCTGCTTTCCGGCGCCCAGACGGCGCTCCGCGATCACGAGCAGCAGCAGCGCGAACACGCCGCCCAACTGGCCGGCATCATCGACGCGCTTCCGGCCAAGATGGTTCTGCTCGACGACAGCGGCGAAATCGTCGCCACCAATGCCGCATGGCGCAACGAGCGCCCGGACGGCTCGCCGCTGCCCGTCACCGACAGCGGAGACAACTACCTCGAAATCTGCGACCGGGTCGAAGGGCCGGATGCCGACACCGCTGCGGCCAGCGCGGCCGGCATTCGAGAGGTGCTGGCAGGCGACGGGTCCAGGTTCTCGATGGAGTACGAATGTGGAGCGCCCGGCGGCGATACCCGGTGGTACCGGCTGCTGGCCGCGCCGTTGCCGGCCGATACCGGGCCGCAGGTCGTCGTCATGCACATCGACGTGACGATGGAGCATCGAGCCCGCGTCTACGCGCGCCGGGAAGAGCGGTATTTTCGGCAGCTTTTCGACAGCAGTCCGGTGCCGATGTGGCTTTACGACCGGAAAACGCTGCGCTTCCTGGAGGTCAACCGGGCCGCGATCCGCCAGTACGGCTACTCGAGAAGCCGTTTCCTGGAAATGACCATTCGCGACATCCGTCCGACTGAAGAGGTGACGAGGCTCGATTCGCACCTCGCAAGCGTGCCGCTGGCCGCCCATCACAGCGGTACCTGGAAGCACCGGCGCGCCGACGGCGCGGTCATCGACGTGGAAATCGCTTCCGACGTGCTCGACGTCGAGGAAGGCGATGCGCGCCTGGTCGCGGCCATCGACGTCAGCGAGCGAATGCGCATCCGCCGCAGCAAGGAGGCCGAGTCGCGCGTGCTTTCGGCGATCTCGAATCGGGAGCCGCTGGGCCGGATCCTCGGCCTGGTCGCCGCCGCGCTGGAACAGGCGGCGCCCGGCATGCTCGCCTCGGTTCTTCTGCTGACGCCGGACGGCCGGCGAATCCGGCAGACCGTGGCGCCCAGCCTGTCGCAGGAATTCATGCGCGCCATCGAAGCCATGGATATCGGCCCCGATGCCGACCCGTGCGGCATTGCCATTCATCAGGGCGAGCACGTGAGCGTCGAAGATATCCGCTCCTCGCCGCTGTGGGCGGGGCTTTCGGACCTGGCCGGGCAGATGGGCCTGCGCGCAGCCTGGTCGCTTCCAATCCTGGATTCCGGCCGGCAGGTCGTCGGCAGCCTTGCCCTGTATTACCGGGAAGCTCGAACGCCGGCGCCGTGGGAGCGCGAACTCGCCGAGTCCTTCGCTTCGCTGGCCGGTCTTGCAGTCGAGCGCCAGCGTCAGGATGAAGCCCTGGAGACCAGCGAGCGGCGACTGCGCAAACTGTTCCGCGAGGCGGCCACCGGTATCGTGGTAGTTACCGAAGCGGGAGATTTCGAGCAGGCCAACGGCGTTTTCGCCCGGTTCATCGGCTGTGCCGAAAGCGAACTGAGAGCGTTGAATTATCACGACCTGACGCACCCGGCCGATCGTGAAGAAGTGCTTACGGCGATGCGCTCGCTGCTGTCGGGGGCGAGCCAGGCCGAGACGCTGGAACACCGGTTCGTGCCCGTGGGAGGAAGCGAGGCGTGGGGGCGCGTGCGCCTCTCGCCGCAGTCGGGGCACGACGGCCGGCCGTCTCGACTGATTGGCATCATCGAGGACACGACCCTGCGCAAGCACGCCGAATTGCAGCTGGAACGCGCCACTGCGCTTCAGCGGATTGCCGGGCGCATCGGCCGCGTCGGCGGCTGGTCGCTGGATCTCGAAAAGGATCAGGTGTTCTGGTCCCCGGAAATCTTCGACATCCTCGAATGGGGCGACGAGCGAATTCCGCCGCTTTCGGAAACGCTGAATCTTTACCCGTCCGAGGATCGGGTCCGCGTGGAGTCCGCGATCAGGCGCTGCCACGAAGCTGCGATGCCGTTCGATCTCGAGGCGGAAATCGAGACCTTCAATGGTCGCCGGCTGCAGGTGCGCGTGGCCGGCGAGCCCGAATCCGGTCCCGACGGCCGGGTGGCGCGGGTGATCGGCGTGTTCCAGGACATCACTGGACAGAAGCGCGCCGAGGCCCAGCGGGCGGAGTTGGCGAGCCGGCTGGAAAACGTGCTGGAGAACATGTCCGATGCGTTCATGCTCGTCGATGCCGACTGGAACATCACTTACATCAACCGGGCGTGCGAGCGGGAGCTTGCGTCGTCGCGTGACTCGCTGCTGGGACAGACCATCTGGGACGCATTCCCGGAGGCGCGCGAGACCATGATCCGGGAGCAGTACCAGCATGCCGTCGAGACCGGTACGTCGGTGCACTTCGAGTTCTTCTACGCGCCGCTGGACGACTGGTTCGAGATCAATGCCTACCCGTCGCCGGAGGGGCTGGCGATCTACTTCCGCGTGATCACCGAGCAGCGCCGGATGCAGGAACAGTTGCACCAGGCCCAGCGCATGGAGTCGGTCGGCCAGCTGACCGGCGGCATTGCGCACGATTTCAACAATCTGCTGACCGTCATTCTGGGCAACGCGGAACTGCTCGTCGAATACCTCGAGGACTCCGAAGGACTGGAGCCGATTGCCCGAAACATCGGCGAGGCAGCTACGCGGGGCGCCGAACTGACGCGGCGGCTGCTGGCGTTTGCCCGGCGCCAGCCGCTGGAACCGGAGCCCACCGACGTCAACCGGCTGATTCGCGATCTGGAAGAACTGCTTCGGCGCGCGCTGGGCGAACAGTGCGAAATCGAAATCTCTCACGGTGCAGCGTTGTGGCCGGCGATGATCGACGGCAGCCGGTTCGAGAACGCCCTGCTGAATCTCGCCATCAACGCACGCGATGCCATGCCGGATGGCGGGCGGCTGACCATCGAAACGGGCAACGTGCGCATCGACGACGAGTACAGCCGCCACCATCCGGACGTGGTGCCCGGGCAGTACGTACTGGTTGCAGTTTCCGACACCGGCACGGGCATTCCGAAAGAGATGATCGACAAGGTGTTCGAGCCGTTCTTCACGACCAAGGAAAAAGGGCGGGGAACCGGACTCGGTTTGTCCATGGTCTACGGTTTCATCAAGCAGTCCGAGGGCCATGTCCGCGTTTATTCCGAAGCCGGCGAGGGTACGACGGTGCGGCTGTACTTGCCGCGGGCGCCCGTGGAGGCCACCGTGCCCCGGGAACCTGAACTTCATTCAGAAACGAGCCGGGGCGAGACGGTAATGGTCGTGGAAGACGAATCATCGGTGCGAGACCTGGCAGCCGGCGCGCTGGTGCAGCTTGGTTATCGAGTGTGCAGTGCATCCAGCGGACGCGAGGCGCTGGACCTTCTCGAGCAGGACGTCGAATGCGATCTGCTGTTCACCGATGTCGTGATGCCTGGCGGCATGAGCGGACCCGAACTGGCCGAAGCGGCAAAGAAGTTGCGGCCGGGGCTGAAGGTTCTCTACACTTCCGGCTATACGGAGAACGCGATCGTTCATCAGGGGCGCCTGGAGCCCGGCGTGCACTTGCTGAGCAAGCCTTACCGCCGCGACGAACTGGCGCGTCGGGTACGGCGGGTTCTCGACGACGGTTCAACGGCAGAAGGCGGTCACGAAGATGGTTGATGCCCACCCAGCCGCCAGCGGTAGCGGTTTCCGGGCGCGCAGTGTTCACGCGCCAGTCGCGGCGCTGCTGTCCGCGCTCCTGCTGGCCGTTTCGGCATTGGCGGAGCCGTCTGATCCCCGCCCCCTCATCGTCTCCGGTTCCGGTTGGATCACCGATGCGCCGACCCGCCTTGCCGCGGCTTCCGGCTTCTTCGAAGACGGCACCGGGCGAGCCATCGTCGTCGAGGTGGCCGAGTCGGGCAAGGCGTCGCTGGAGAAAATGAAAGCCGGCCGGGCCGATTTCTCGCTGATGGCGGGCGTTCCGCTCGCCATGGAGTTGCTTCGCTTGCATGACCAGGGGACACCTCGCCACGAGTGGCCGGTCGTTCTGGCCTCGATCGGGTTTTCGGACTCCACCCATCATTTGATCGCCGGCAGTGGAAGCGGCATCGAACATGCCCAGGATCTCGAGGGGCGCACTCTGGGGTTGCTTCTGGGCAGTTCGGCGCACTATTGCTGGGACCGTTTCGCCGAATTCAGCAGCATCGATCCCAGTTCCGTTCGATTGGTCGATCTGGCACCCGGCCATCTGGAGGAGGCGCTTGCGGCCGGCCGCGTCGACGCGGTCGTGACCTGGACGCCCTATAGCGAGCGCATTGTGGCCGGGCTCGGCGCCGATGCTCGCCGGTTCCCCCTGGAGACGGATTCCATCAGCTGGCTGTTGGTCTCCACGCGCGCCGTGATCGACGAAAATCCGGCAGAAATCCAGCGAATCCTTCAAGGGTATGCACGGGCGATCGAGCTGCTTCAGGATGATCCTGCGCGCGCGCGCCAGCTTCTGGCCGATCCGGCGGGCTGGGAGAAAAGTGGCCGAGTGTCCTGGAAGCTGGCGCTGGACTGGCCGGTACTGTTCAACATCGAGCAGAAGCTGGATTGGAGCGCTGCGTTACAGGGGTTGGAAAACCCGCAACTACGCCCGCGGGATTACATCGACCGCGAGCCGCTGCAGCGCTTCCGGCCGGCAGCGGTGACGCTGCCCCTGTGGATTTCGGAAGAAGGCCGCGACCGGTGAAGCTCAAGCGACTGGCAACAGTGAGCCTTGCCCTGGCGTTCGTGACCGGCGTGGTCGTGCTCGGCGCCGGTAGCTGGATCTGGCACGAGGCGCGTCAGAGCCGGGACGAAGTCGAGGCGCTGATAGATGTGCGCAACGGGGCTTACCGTATCGATGTCGCGATCCGCTATCTCAACCACCTTCGCGCCGAACCCGATATCCTGCGCGGCCTCGTGGTCCAGGCAACGGCCCTGGAGGCAATGCTCGAAGACGAGTCGCATCCGCGCGTCGAATCTGCGCGACTGCACCTGGATAAAATCCAGTCGCTGGCGGCGCGGGCGCTGACCGGCATTCGAGCGGGCCAGGGCATCGAGAATCCGACGCTGCGGCCTTTGATCGACCAGCTGCGCATTCATGAATCGGGTGCGCTGGAATCGCTGCACGAGATCATCGATGACCACAATCGGGAGATTGCTTCCATCGTGCCCCGTTCGCTGGCCCTGTTGCTGGTGTTCGCCGCGGTCGTCGTGGGCCTGGGTTGCCTGGTGTTCTGGATTGTCTTCTTCCGCATTCGGCGCCCACTGGCCGAATTTGGCGACTTCGTGTCCCGATTCGGCGAAGGCGATTCCGCTGCGCGCATCACCGTGACCGGTACGGACGAGCTGAGCGATGCCGCCGCGCTGTTCAACCAGGCTCTGGACCAGCGCGAACATTACCAGGTCAGGCTGAAGGAGCGCATCAAGGAGCAGCGCTGCCTGTACGCGGTACTGGAACTGACGACCGACGATCGACGACCGGTGGATCGGATTTGCCAAGAAATCGTCGAACTGCTGCCCGATCACTGGCTGCACGAGGGCCGGGCGATGGCATGCATCGAGGTCGATGGTACCGGGTACCGCAGCCCAAACTGGATGAACCCGGCCTCGTGCATGTCCAGCCCCGTTCGGGTCAAAGAAGAAGAGGTGGGGCAGGTAAGTGTCGCCTACGATCGCCGGATGCCGGACCAGCCCGGCGGCGAGGGGCCCTTCCTGGCCGAGGAACGCGCACTGCTGGATTCGATCGCGACGCACATCGGGCGCATGATCCATGGCCGGAAGCTGAGCGAAAGCCTTGCGCGAACCCAGCGCCTGCAGGCTGTCGGCGAGCTCACGGGAGGGGTCGCGCATGATTTCAACAACCTGCTGACGGTGATCCAGGGCAACGCTGAAATGCTTGGTGAAACGCTGAAGACCCGCGATCCCGACGCCGCCGAACTGGCCGGTATGATCGATTCGGCGGCCCATCGGGGAGCCGAACTGACCCAGCGGCTGCTCGCGTTCGCAAGACGCCAGGCGCTGGAGCCGCGTGCGGTAGAGGTCGGTGCACAGCTCGAAGAAATGCAGGGCCTGCTGCGGCGGACCCTGGGCGCCGACGTAGAGCTGGAATTCAAGACCGACCCGGACGGCTGGCCGGCCTTGATCGATCCGGCCCAGCTCGAAACGGCGGTCCTGAACCTGGTCGTCAATTCCCGCGACGCCATGCCTGCCGGCGGCAAGTTGACGATCGAGACCCGCAATGTCTCGCTCGGCCGGGAGTACGTCGATTCCGCTCCAGAAGTCATGCCCGGCGAGTACGTGCTGGTGGCGGTTTCCGATTCTGGCTGCGGGATCCCGCCGGCGGACAGGGAACGCGTGTTCGAGCCGTTCTTCACGACCAAGCAAAAGGCGCGGGGGACCGGTCTCGGCCTGTCGATGGTCTACGGCTTCATCAAGCAGTCGCACGGCCATATCACGCTGTATTCGGAGGTCGGCGAGGGCACCACGGTGAAGATGTACCTGCCGCGCGCAGTCGAGCGCGAGGTCGAGAAGCGGCCGAAAGCGGTGCAGACGGATATCGAGAGCGGCGATGCAACGATATTGCTGGTAGAGGACGATGAACTGGTGCGCCGCTACGCACGCGACCTGCTGCAGTCGCTGGGCTACCGGGTCATGGCTGCGAGCAACGGCGTGGAAGCGCTCGAAGTTCTGGCCGGGTCAGAACACATCGATCTTCTGCTGACCGACGTCGTCATGCCCGGCGGTATGAGCGGTCGCGACGTGGCGGAGGCCGCCGAATCGATGCGCGCCGGCATCGGCATCCTGTTCATGTCCGGCTATACGGAAAACGCGATCGTCCACCAGGGCCGTCTGGACCCGGGTGTAAGATTGTTGAGCAAACCCTTCAGAAGACGGGAACTGGCAAGGAAAGTGACAGAAGCACTGGCAGACTCGCGCGGGGAAGATATATGAATGAAACCCGAAATCAACGATTATTGATCGTCGACGACGACGAGCTCGTGGGTCGCACGATCGAACTCATCGCAAAACGGGAAGGATTCGACGTACGGGTCACCTGCGATCCGGAGCGGTTCCTGGACCTGATCGGCGAATGGCGCCCTGATGTTGTTGCGATCGATCTGGTCATGCCGGGCATGGACGGCGTTCAGGTGCTCGCCGAATTGGGCAGCCGGAAGTTCAGCGAAAGCGTGATCATTACCAGCGGCGTCGGCCACCGGGTGCTTGATGCGGCCGGTCGCTCGGCGCGCGAGCACGGCCTGCACATTGCCGGGATTCTGTCCAAGCCGTTTACCCGGGAAGATGTCCGGACGCTGCTCAATCGCTGCGGCATCGACGGCGAGCCTGCAGCCGCCGTCCAACGGGCCCGCGCGCCCAACGCGCCTTCGATCGATATCGACGCGCTGCGCACCGCGCTGGAGGAACGGCAGTTCTTCCTCGAGTATCAGCCGAAGATCAACTGCGCCGACTGTTCGCTTGCCGGGCTGGAGGCGCTGGTCCGCTGGCGTCACCCGGAACTTGGCGTTATCTACCCGGATCGTTTCATCGAGCAGCTCGAGGAGGAGGGGCTGATGGCCGATCTGACCGGCCAGGTCATGGACATGGCGCTGGCGTGGTTCAGCGGATTGCGTCTTCCCGAGGACAGCGAATCACCCGTCATGCTGTCGCTTAACATGTCCGCGCGCTGCCTCGAGGACGAGGTGCTGGTCGATCGTTTTGCCCGGCGCTGTCGGCGCCACGGCGTCGACCCCAGCCGGATCATCTTCGAACTGACCGAAACCAGCGCGATGCGCGACCCCCTTCGGTCGCTGGAACTGCTGACGCGCTTGCGGGTGATGGGCTTCCAGCTCTCGATCGACGATTTCGGCACTGGCTTTTCTTCGATGCTGCAGCTTGTTCGCCTGCCGTTTTCCGAAATCAAGGTCGACAAGTCGTTCGTGATGTCGGCCGAGACCTCCGAGGAATCGCGCAACGTGGTGCGGTCGATCGTCGAACTCGGCAAGTCGCTGGGAATCATGACCACCGCCGAGGGCATCGAGTCGCAATGGGCGCTGGATTTCCTGCGTCCTCTTGGCTGCGATTTCTGCCAGGGGTATTACATCAGCCGTCCGGTGGATGGTGACGCGATTCGCGAGCGCTGGGACATCTGACAGCGTGTGTCAGCGACCGTGGCTGGGTTCGAAGCTCGAACCATCGAAGTGCCGCATCATCCGAATGTATTGCCAGGTGAAACCGGGCCATAGCGTTGTATTCCTGCCCGACTCCGGGTGAAGATACCAGCTGGAGCAGCCGCCGGAATTCCAGACCGTTCCTGCCAGCTTGCGATGCAGCCACCGGTTGTAGTCGCGCTGGACGCCTTGCTTGACCTCCAGGACCTGCTGGCCCGACGTGCGCCGATATTCAATCGCGCGCAGCACGAACTCGATCTGGGCTTCCAGCATCAGGATCACCGAATTGTGGCCCAGCGCGGTATTCGGCCCCATCAGCAGGAAAAGATTCGGAAAGCCGCTGACCGCGACGCCGCGCCAGGCTTCCGGACCCTGCTTCCAGAGTGCTCCGAGATCGGTCCCGTCGCGCCCGGTTATCATTCCTTCGGGCACGGGATCGGTCGCCCGGAAGCCGGTGCCGAGAATCACGACGTCCACCTGGCGCCTGTTACCGTGCGTATCGATGATCCAGTCGTCCTCCAGGCGATCGATGCCGCAGTCGATCAGCGAGACGTTCTCGCGCATAAGCGCTGGATAGAAGTCGCTGGACAGGATGACCCGCTTGCAGCCGATGTCGTACTTCGGCTCCAATTTTGCCCGCAGTTTCGCGTCGGGCACCTGTCGCCGCAGGTGTCGTCGGGCCAGCCAGCGATGAAAGCCGGCCAGCCGGTTGCTCCAGGCAAGCCCGGGCACGCGCGCTTCCGAAATCAGCCAGATGCCGAAACGCGCCATTTTCTGCAGCAGCGGAAACCGCCGGTACAGGTTTCGCCGGGTCGGGCCGATTGCGGCGTCGGGGCGGGGCAGTATCCAGTGCGGCGAGCGCATGTAGACATCGAGCGCCGCGACCCGCTCGGCAATGCCGGGGATGAACTGGGCCGCCGAGGCGCCGGTACCGATCACGGCAACGCGCTTGCCGGCCAGTTCGACCGAGTCGTCCCACTGCTGCGAGTGGAACACCGGGCCGCGAAACTGTTCGAGACCCGGAATTTGTGGCCAGGCAGGTCGCGAAAGGCCCCCGATGGCCGAGATCAATATGTCGGCCGACCATGTCTTGCCGTGGTCGTCGGTCAGCCGCCATATCGCCGCCTGCTCATCCCATCGGGCGTGCTCGATACCGGTGCCGAGCGCCAGGTGAGGTCGAACGCCGAAGTGCGCTGCGCAGCGCTCCAGGTAGGCCTGGATCTCGGCGCGCGGCGCAAACCGCCGGGTCCAGTCGGGGTTGGGTGCGAATGACAGCGAATACAGGTGAGACGGCACGTCGCAGGCGCATCCCGGGTAACGGTTGGCCCACCACGTTCCGCCCACGCCGTTCGCACGGTCGAAGATTCGAAAGTCGCGCTCGCCACGATCGGCATGACTACCACGAGCAAGGCGTGCGCCCAGGCCGATACCGCCGAAGCCGGCGCCGATGATGGCGACAGAGACATGGTTTGTAGAGGATCCATACATGGACGGCATTGTATCCGGCGTGGTCGTCCCGCCACCCTGTGGGACGGGATTGCACTTTGCATCGGCTTCCAATAGTCTGGCGGCATTCGACGTTGCTCGCCGATCGTCGTATGTCATATTGATCGCCGTGCCGTTCGCGATACGGATTGCGTTATTCCGGCTTCGTCTGACAGGCGGGTTCCGCGCGAACCTCTCTTGTTCGCTATGCTTCGGTAGCGAGGGCTCTCACGGCGCCGCAGTACGCAGATTGGTGAACAAGAAGAATCAAAACCAGGTGGGCAAGTGCCGGACATGAATGAGAAAGCAGACTGGCGAGCAGGCGAAGACAGGGTTCTCGCCGAACAGAACAGGCACCTGTATGGCTCGCTGCCGAGCATTCTGGTCATTACATCGCTGGTGGCCGTGGTGCTTGTTGCAACGCACTGGAATATCGTGCCGCGCATGCCGCAACTCGTCTGGCTGTCGGTTTTCGCGTTGTTTTCCATTGCGCGATTCGCCCTGTTAATGGCCTATCGCGGCGAGTACCCGCTTCCTGAAAGCAGTCCAAAGTGGTACGCGAGATACCGGAATCAGACCTTTATTTCCGCCGTTATCTGGGGTTCAAGCGCCTGGGTATTCTTTTCCCCGGACGCGCCTCACGACCAGGCGCTGCTGACCTTCGTCGTTGCCGGACTGGGTGCCGGCGGCGTGGTGAACCTGGCGGCGCGCTGGCAGTGCGCATGGCTTTTCCTGCTGCCGACCCTGCTGCCTTTCGCCGCCAGGTTCCTGATGCTGGATTCCCCGTTGGCGCTCGCGACTGCGGTGCTCATCGTGCTCTACATCGCAGCCCTGATGTCGATGAGCGTGCAGCTTTCGCGCAGGACGCTCGGCCACATCCAGGCTGAGTTGCAGCAGGCCGAGCTGGCGGAAATCGCGCGGCGTCAGCATCAGCATTACCAGTCGCTGGTGGAATCCACAACGGCAATCATCTGGGAAGGCGACCCGGAGACGCTGGAGTTCAGATACGTCAGCCCGGAGTCGGAAAAACTGCTGGGCTATTCGCCGGACCAGTGGACTTCTGATCCACAATTCTGGCAGCGCCACATTCACCCTGATGACCGGGAATGGGCTCTGGATTACTGCAGCAGGGCGGTCCGGGACCGGAGGCGGCACACTTTTGATTACCGCATGATCGCTTCGGACGGTCGAATCGTCTGGTTGCGCGATATCGTCAACGTCGTGATCGATGACGACAAGCCGGGGAAACTCGTTGGCGTGATGATCGACATCAGCGAACTGAAGGAAATTCAGGGCGATCTCGAATACGTGTCGGGGCTCCAGCGCCTGATGGTTGACGTGTCCCGTGACCTGTTCGAGGCAACCGAGACGACGCTGGACAAGGTGCTTTCGGAGACGCTGGAGAAGATCGGTCGCTGGTGCAAAGCGGATCGCGCCTACCTGATCCGGTTTTCGCCGGACCTGAGCCACTACAGCAACACACACGAATGGGTCGCGCCTGATATCACCGCGGAAATCCACAATCTGCAGAATGTTCCCTCGACGACCATTCCAATGCTGCTGGCCAGACTCAAGCGCAAGGAGCGCGCCGTGCTGCCGGACGTGGCTGTGCTGGATGAGCGCTGGATCGCAGAGAAGCGTCTGTTTGCAGAAGAGAGCATCCAATCCCTGATCAGCCTGCCGATCTTTTCGGCCGAGCGACTCGTGGGCCTGATCGGGTTCGATTCGGTACGTGAACAACGCGACTGGAGCGACGAGGAAGCAGCGCTTCTGCAGGTCCTGGGCGACCTTACAGGCGTGGCGATGGAAAAAATGGAAAAGGAGCGCCAGCTGCGCGCCAGCGAGGCGTTGCGCGCGCACGCCGAGGCACTGGCCGGCATGGGAAGCTGGGAGTGGACGGTGGGTTCCGACGAGTTCATGGCGTCGACCGAATGGCGCAACGTGACCGGTTGCGGCAACGGCCCACTGACCCGTAAGCAAGTGCTTGACATCACGCCGCCCGACGATCGCGTGCGGGTGATCGACGCGCTCGAAAGAACCGCCGAAACCGGGGAGTCCTACAATGTCCAGCATCGAATAATCAGGCCGGATAATGGCGAGCAGCGATGGATGGAAGTGCATGCCGAGCTGATCGACCTGGGAGAAAAAGGCAAGAGCCTGCGTGGATTCGCGCAAGACATTACCGAGCGCAAGGCGACCGAGAAGAAGCTTTTCAATCTGGCCCACTATGACAGCCTGACTGGAATGCCCAACCGGATGCTGGTTCTGGATCGTTTGCAGCAGGCGCTCAAGCGGGCCCGCAGAAGCGGCAGCCAGGTTGCGGTGCTGTTTCTGGATCTGGACCAGTTCAAGAAGGTCAACGATACGCTCGGCCACGATGCCGGTGATCGGACATTGATGGATGCGGCCTCGCGTCTGCAAGGTTTATCCCGCGAGCGCGATACTGTGGCGCGCATCGGCGGTGACGAGTTCGTGATCGTGCTGGAAGAGTTCGAGCGCGTATCGGACGTCATATCGGCGGCCAGCAAGGTGATCGATGCCTTCCACCAACCCCTCATGGTATCGGGCAGGGAGTTTATGCTGACCGTCAGCATCGGCATCGCATTGTCGCCGCATGACGGTGCCACGGCCCACGATCTCCTTCGCAACGCCGATACGGCCATGTACCACGCGAAGAACAGGGGGCGGGACGGTTACCAGTTCTTTACCCGCTCGATGAACGATGCCGTCGAACGCAGGCTGGCGCTGGAGGAGGCGCTGCGCGGCGCGATCTCGAGGCAGGAGCTCTTCCTGCATTATCAGCCGCTGGTTCGACTTTCGGACCGCGTCTGCGTCGGCGCCGAAGCGCTGTTGCGCTGGCGCCATCCGGAACTCGGTGACGTTTCGCCCGACGAGTTCGTGGACGTCGCCGAACAGGGCGGGCTGATCCAGGAACTGGGTGAATTCGTGATCGATCGGGTCGTCAAGCAGGTGGCCGAATGGCGCAGCCGGCTGGCACCCGATTTCTGTGTTTCGGTGAACGTATCGCCGCGCCAGTTCCGCGATCCGAGACTTGCCGAGAAAATCATCTCGGCGATGAAAGATGCCGGGCTGGACGGCGACGGCCTGGAGATCGAAGTGACCGAGGGCGTCCTGTTGCCCGGGCGGAAGGAAGTCGATCATACGTTGAAGACGCTGCGTCGAAACGGGGTGGGTATCGTGATGGACGACTTCGGCACCGGCTATGCGTCGCTCAGCTACCTCCGCGATCATCCATTCACGAGCCTGAAGATCGACCGCAGTTTCATCGGTAATCTGGACACCGATCAGCGCCAGAGACAGCTGGTGGTTTCTGCGCTCAGACTCGGCCAGGCGCTTGGGATGAAGGTGGTCGCCGAGGGCGTGGAAACCGAAGCGCAGCTCGAGGTGCTTGTCGATGAGGGCTGCGAGCTGGTCCAGGGCTTCCTGTTCAGCAAAGCGGTAGCGCCTGCACGCATCAGCGAAATGCTGGCCGCACATAAGCCGTGAGGGCAGGGACCCGCAGCCGGCTCAATCGGCCCGAATCTGTTCTTCGGCGCGCAGATCGGCCTGGATATCGAGGTAGGCGCTGATCAGGTTGGACGAATACAGCGCGCCGACGAGCTTGCCGTGATCATCGACGACTGCGACGCTCTCGCCGTCGAACCTTTTCAGCCGCTGCATGGCACGCCAGATGCTCAAATGCTCCAGCATTACGACGTCGTCGCGGTTGCGTAATTCGATTGCGGGCTGGCCCGGGTCGCCGCTCAGCACATCCCTGACCAGGACGCTGCCCTGATAAATGCCGTTGCCGTCGATCAGAAAGGCCTGGTGCAGGTGGCGGTCCAGCATGGCCTCCCGTGCCTGCTCGACGCTGGCGTCGTCGCCCAGCGAGATGAAGTTGGTGCTGACCAGCGGCGCGATATCGCGCCACTCGAGGATTGCCTTGGTTCGGCCTGCCGAAAGGTCCAGTTTCCGCTGCTTGAGCTGCCGGTCGAACAGGCATCGCCCGAAAAGCCGTGAGACCATCGAATTGGATATCGCCACGCTGGCAAGCGCGGCAATGGTCAGCGTGTAGCTGCCGGTCAACTCCATGACGATGACCACCGCAGTGACCGGCGCGCCGATGACCGGAGCCGTGACCGCAACCATCCCGCAAATCGCGTAGATAGCCGAGCTTGTCACCGGCAGGCCCAGCCCCTGATGGAGCGCAACCCCGAATACGGCGCCCAGCAGGCTGCCGATGACCATCGCGGGACTGAATACGCCACCGGTAAAACCGAGGCCGAGGCACATCGCGGTCGCCAGCAAACGGGCCGACAGGATCAGCAGCAGGGCACCTACGGGCATCATCGCGCCGGTCGTGACCGAAAGCAGCAAGTCAAAGCCCATGCCCATGACCTCGGGCAGCGCCAGCGCCGCCAGCCCCAGCACAAGACCGGCCAGCGCGGGCTTGAGCGCATCGAAGCGGCGAATCCGGCCGGCCGCCCGGGTTGCGAACAGGATGGCGTGCATGAAACCGATCGCCAATCCGGCGCCGGCCACCCCCAGCATGGCGAACAGGCCGAACTCCCAGAATTGCGGCGTACCGATCTGCTCGATTGCCAGCAGTGGCTGACGCACGGTCAGCGCGTTGCCAACCACATAGCCGACGATGGAGGCCAGTGCAACCGGCGCGAAGGCGCGCGGTGCGAAATGCCTCAGGATGATCTCGTGGGCGAAGAGAATGCCTGCAATCGGTGCGTTGAACACGGTTGAAATAGCCGCCGCCACCCCGCACGCGATCGCGATGTTGATGGTGGTGATATCGCTGTGGAAAAGCCGGGCGAGCGCGCTGCCGAGACTGCCCCCCATGTGGACTAGCGGGCCGTATTCGCCCACGGCTGCACCGGATCCCAGCGAGACCAGGCTCGAAGAAGCGCTGGCCCATGCCGAGCGTGCCGGCAATTCGCCGCTGCGGGTCTGAACCGCAGCGATGATTTCGGGGGGGCCATGGGCCGCGTGCGCGCCGGCGAAGTGTCTGATCAGGCCCACGACCAGGCCGCCCACGGTTGGCACTGCAAGTGTCGCGATCACAAGGGTTCGGTCATCGAGCATGCTGCGGCTGGAAGGCGCGATCAGCAGCAGATCGTTGAGCTTCACGACCAGGGCCACGAACAGTTGCGCCACCAGCGCCGAGAGTACGCCGACAATCAGCGGCAATGAGACGGTGCGTGCGGATCTGGTCCAGCGGCTGTCAGGCATGCCTCAGGCGCCTGCCAATGATCTCATTGGCAATCGTGCTCGATCAGGCGGCCGGACCGGGCATGGACGTATTCGGTGCGTCGGATTCGCTTCCACGGAGGCAGTGTACCCATACCAGGGAACCTCCGAACAACCCTGCGTGCGCGCTGGATCAGTTGGAACGGTGCAGCGTCAGGAAATCGTCGACGGTGCTTTCCACGTGCATGCTCAGAGCTTCGACGTCGCGCGGTCGATGGACGTGGTAAAGCGTTCGCACCAGGTCCAGCCCCATGAGCATGCCGAGAAATTTCTCGGCGCTGCGAGCCGGGTCCTTGCAGCGCAGCAGTCCGGATGCATTTGCCTTGTCCAGCCACTCGGCAAGCCGGTCGCGGGTTGCAAGCGGGCCGTGCCGGAATATCGATTCGCGACTGGCCTGGGGCATGCCGGTGGACGCGCCAAGCGCATGGATGAAACGGATGTGGTCGCTGCTCAGCAGGAAACGCGTCAGCCGACAGCCGAAATCGATCAGGGCATGCCGTAAATCGTCGACGTTGCCGGGCGTGACCCGAAACCGGCCCCCCATCGACTCCGATTCGTTCATCGCAACCGCGGCCAGCAACTCGTCCCGGTTGGAGTAGCGCCGATACAGCGTAGGTTTGGCAACGCCGGCTTTCCGGGCTACTGCTTCCATCGTGACCGCCTGCGGCCCGTTTTCAAACAACAGGGTCCGGCCGGCGGCGAGAATATCTCGATCCTTGCTGAGGTCTACCGGTCTGCCCGGGCTTGTCTTCACCATTCATCGAGTATATTCGATTACGATACGAACCCGTTCACAAATATACCGGGTTGTTATCGATGAGTCGCATCGCACTCTGCCTGCTTATTGCAGCCTTGGTTGGCTGTGCCAACGAAGACGATGCGCCGGCACCTGATTCGGCGAGGCTGGTAATGACAAGCCCGGTGCGTGCGGCCGATCCGCATCTTGCGCGGCTTTCCGGCACGGTCAGGGCCCGCTTCGAGACCCCGGTCAGCTTCCAGGTCGATGGCCGGATCCTCGAACGCCGGGTCGATGCCGGGGACCGCGTAGAACCGGACCAGATATTGTTTCGACTCGACCCCAGGGACTTTGCGCAAGCCGTATCCGTGGCACGTGCCGATCTGGAGGCCGCGCGCGCCGAACTTGAAACCGACAAGGCCGAGACCCGGCGAAACCGGGATTTGCTGGACCGGGAGTTCATCAGCGAGCAGGTATTCGAGCGGGTGCAGCTGGCTGAAAAGAGCGCTCGCGAGCGCGTGGATGCCGCCCAGGCGCGTCTCGAGCAGGCCCGGAACCGTCTCGGCTACACCGAGCTTGCTGCCACGCGCGGCGGCACGCTGATCGAGGTGACCGGTGAGCCGGGCCAGGTTGTCGCGGCCGGACAGCCGCTGGGGGTGATTGCCCAGAGCGGCGATTCGGAGGTCGAGGTCTTTTTGCCCGAGCGCTTCGGCGTGCCGCAGTCGGGTCGCGTGGTGCAGGGTGGGACGATCATGGGGAAGCTTTCGTTGCGCGAGGCCGCGGGGGCCGCCGACCAGACTACTCGCACCTGGAAGGCACGTTACTCGCTCAGCGGAACCGATACGGAAGAACTCAACGCCACGGCGAGCAATGTCCCGCTGCGACTCGGATCGGTGGTCAAGGTGGCGCTTGACGCCGATGGCAACGGCGGCGACGTAGTCGAAGTGCCAGTAGGGGCGATCAACGAACGCGGGCAGGGCCCCCAGGTCTGGATCATTCGCGATGGTCGGGCCGAACCGGTGCGAATCGTGCTGCTGGACATGGATGCCGAAAACGCGCGAATCATGGGTGATCTCGAAGTCGGGATGCAGGTCATTTCGCTGGGCACGCACCTGCTGCAGTCCGGCATGCCGGTCCGCGAGCTCAAATAGGCAATACCCGGAATGCCCATTCCCAATCTATCGCGCCTTGCGGTCGACCAGCGCTCGGTCACGCTGTTCTTCCTGTTGTTGTCGATCATCGGCGGCACTTATGCTTTCGTCTCGCTGGGCCGGGCCGAGGATCCTTCTTTCACGGTTCGGGTAATGATGGTCTCTGCCGAATGGCCGGGTGCGACCGTACAGGAGATGCAGAACCAGGTCGTCGATCGGCTGGAGAAGCGGATCCAGGAGGTCGAAAATCTGTACCGGATCGAAGCATCGGTGCGGCCGGGCCGGGCTGACCTGATGGTCGAATTCCACGACTACACCCATTCAGACAAGCTTCCGGAGCTTTTCTACGAGGTGCGCAAGCGAATGTGGGACGAACAGCCCAGGATGCCGCGTGGCGTGATCGGGCCGAATGTCAACGATGATTTTTCCGATGTTTATTTCAGCCTGCTGTCGCTGACCGCACCGGGCCTGCCGATGCGCGACCTGGTGCGGGTGGCCGAGGACGCTCGTGATCGTCTCAAGCGCGTCGAGGGCGTGCAAAAGGCGCTGTTGCTGGGCGAGCGCCAGCAACGCGTGTTCGTCGAGTTCGACAACGCCGACTTGGTCAACCTGGGCATTTCTCCGGAGCAGATCTTCGACGCTATAAATGCGCACAACGCGCTGACTCCGTCCGGCCAGGTCGATACGGCCGGGCCGCGCGTCTACCTGCGCGTCGATACCGATGTGTCCAGACTCGATCAACTGCGCGCGGTGCCCCTTCGTTCCGGTCAGCGCCTACTCCGTCTGGGTGATATCGCGACCGTACGGCACGGCTACGAGGACCCGCCTTCGTTCATGATCCGCGCCGATGGTGACGACGCCCTGGTGCTCGGGATTGTCATGTCTCCCAATACGAATGGACTCGAATTGGGCGAACGCCTGGCTGAATTCATGGAGCGCGAGCGCACCAGGCTCCCGCTGGGCATGGAATTGAATGTGCTGACCAATCAGGCCGAGGCCATTGCGCAGGCGGTCAACCTGTTTCAGCTGAAGTTCCTGATCGCGGTACTGGTGGTGATGGGCGTGAGTTTCCTGGCCATAGGCTTCCGGGCAGGGCTGATCGTGGGTATTGCCGTGCCGCTCACGCTGGGATTGACTTTCCTGCTGATGAAGGCTGTCGGCATGAACCTCGACCGGATTACGCTGGGTGCGCTGATCATTGCGCTGGGATTGTTGGTCGACGACGCGATCATCGCCATCGAAATGATGCTGGTCAAGATCGATGAAGGGCTTAAACGGGTCGACGCCGCCGCGTTTGCGTGGCGAGCGACCGCAGCACCGATGCTGTTCGGCACGCTGGTGACCGCGGCCGGCTTCGTGCCGATTGGCTTTGCCCAGTCCGGCGTGGGCGAATACGCCGGCAATATTTTCTGGGTGCTGGCATTTGCGTTGATCATTTCCTGGATCGTGGCCGTCACATTTACGCCTTATCTGGGCGTCTCGATCCTGCCCGAGTCGGGTGCCGGCGGTCTGTCGAGCCATTCTTCGGCCTACGAGACCCGGGCCTACCGTCGGCTCAGGGCATTGATCGAATGGTGCGTGCGGCGCCGGCTGACCGTCGTCGCGGCAACGCTCGGGGCGCTTTTGCTGGCGGTCGGCGGGATGGCCGGACCGGTCGCCAAACAGTTCTTCCCGGGGTCTGACCGGCCCGAGGTCCTGGTCAGCATCTTTCTGCCCCAGGGCTCGTCGATAGGTCTCACGGATCGCGTGACGAGACAGGTAGAGGCCGTGCTGCACGAGATGAAAGACGTGCGCTCGCTCTCGGCCTACGTCGGCGCCGGCGCACCCCGCTTCTTCATCTCGGCCAATCCCGAGCAGCCGGATCCGGCGTTTGCCAAGATCATCGCGGTGACCGAAGACGAGCATGCCCGCGACAGGGTCATGCAGGCGCTTGAGCGGCACATTGCCAATGGAGAATTCCCCGAAGCGCGGGTGCGCGTTTCGCAACTGCTGTACGGGCCACCGGTGATATGGCCTGTGGAATTTCGAATCGTCGGAGAGGACCAGCAGAAGCTGCGCCGAATCGGCTACGAATTGCGCGAGCTTATGGAGGCGCATCCGAATATCGTCGATCCGCACCTGGAGTGGGACGATCGGGCGCCGGCAGCTTACCTGAACATGGACGTCGAGCGACTGCGGCTGATCGGCCTGACGCCGCGCGATGTTGCCGAGCAGCTGGAATATCAGAGCCATGGGCTTGCCGTTGCCCAGATTCGCCAGGACATCAGAACCGTGGAACTCCTTGTACGTGGATTGAGGGAAGAGGGTCCTGTCGACCCGATGGGCCTGGAGTTGAAAACCGAGGACGGCCGCAAGGTGGCGCTGTCGCAACTCGGCGAACTGGAGATGCGCTTCGAGGAGCCGGTAATCTGGCGCTACAACCGCCAGCCTTTCCTCGCTCTTCAAGCCGATATCGCCGGGGCGCAGCCCAACGATGTCACCAACGAACTGTGGGCGAGCATGGTCGAACTTCGTGGCTCGCTGCCGGACGGGTACAGAATCGACATCGGCGGGTCCATGGAGCAGTCGGGCAAGGCCGATGCCTCCATTCAGAAGCTGATGCCGCTGATGGTCGCGCTGATGCTGATCTTCATCATGCTGCAGATGCGTTCGTTCTCCGGCATGGTCATGGTCGTGGCCACCGCGCCGCTGGGCCTGATCGGGGCGGTGCTGGCGCTGCTGGTATTTGGTCAGCCGTTCGGATTCGTCGCGTTGCTGGGTCTGATCGGACTGGCCGGCATCCTGATGCGCAATACGCTGATCCTGACCCAGCAGGTCTCCGACAACCTGGCCGACGGCCAGCCGCCGTTCGAGGCCATCGTCGAGGCCGCCGTGCGCCGGGCGCGGCCGGTGGTCCTGACCGCGCTTGCCGCGGCGCTCGCGTTCGTGCCGCTGACCTTCGACAGCTTCTGGGGGCCGCTGGCCTACGTGCTGATCGGCGGCGTGCTTGTCGGCACCGCGATCACGCTGCTGTTCGTGCCGGCCCTGTACGCGCTGTGGATGCGGCCCGGGAAGCAGGATTCTGCCTCCTCTTGAGGATGCAATGTCAAACAGCGATTACCACGAAGGTCACGAAGAACACGAAGAGAAAAGTCAAGTCGGAGATCCTTCTCGCGCAAAGAGTGTCACCGGTTTCCTCGTGCCGGATCGCAAGCCGCCAAACAGCGATTCAAGGTTGCTATCGAAAGCTCTTTATTTTCCTTCGTGCTCTTCGTGCCCTTCGTGGTTGAAACGCTTTTTCTAACCCCGGCTTGGTCATGACCCGGTCGTCGCAGTAGAGCGGGTCATGACTAAGCCGGTTTCACGGCAGTTGCCGCATACCCACGCGGGTACACTAACCCGTCATGAAAACCGCACCTGCAGCAATGGCGGCTACGGCCCGGCGCAAGCGGATCTTCCGCGAGCGGCGCGCCAGTCGGCGAAAATGGCTACGAACGGCGCTGTTGCTTTTGCTGGCGGCATGGATGGGCATGGCGATCTGGCACCGCTACAAGCCGTTGCCCGAAGGCCTGAGCGTTGCCTCCCCGATGCGGGCGCCGGACCACGTACGTTTTCTGGCCGACTACACCTGGACCGATGCCGCGGGCGAGCGCCATGTCGACCAGCACATCTTTCCCAGGGTGCTGGAACTCATCGGCCAGGCCGATCGGCTGGTGGTCATGGACATGTTCCTGTACAACCACTTCGCCGGCGAAACCGGCGGCGACGACACGCGGCCGCTTTCGCGAGAGGTCACCGAGGCGCTGGTCCAGCGCAAGGCCGTCCGGCCCGGGCTTCGCGCGATTCTGATCACCGATCCGATCAACAGGTTCTATGGCAGTCTGGAACTTCCCCAGTTCGAGCGCCTGCGCGCATCCGGGGTCGAAGTCGTGATCACGGATCTGGACAAGCTGCGGGCTTCCAATCCCGCCTGGTCCGGCGTCTGGCGGCTGTGCTGCCAGTGGTTTGGATCGACCAGCGATGGCGGATGGCTGCCCAACCCGGTTGGCACCCAGGAGGTCACGCTGAGAAGCGTTTTCCGGCTGCTGAACTTCAAGGCCAATCACCGCAAGACGCTGCTGGTCGATTCGGGCGACACCTGGCTCGGCATGGTGACTTCGGGCAATGCCCACGATGCGTCCAGCGCGCACAGCAATATCGCGATTGAATTTTCCGGTGCGGCGGCGCTGGACCTGCTGAAGACCGAGCGCGCCGTCGCCGCGTTCTCGGCGCCAGAACTGGACTGGCCCGAAGTGCAAGCGCCGCCCGAGCCGGCCCGGCAACAGGGTAGCCCGGGACTACAGGTGCTCACCGAGGCCGAAATTCGCGATGGCGTGATATCCATGCTTGATACGTCCGGTGCGGGAGACTCGGTAGACCTGGCGATGTTCTACCTGTCCCACCGAGACATCGTCGAGCGCCTGGTGGCCGCGCGCGCCCGAGGCGCCGGCGTGCGCGCGCTTCTGGACCCCAACAAGGACGCTTTCGGCCGCCAGAAGAGTGGTATTCCGAACCGTTCGGTCGCTGCCGAACTGGTGGATGCCGGGATTGAGGTGCGCTGGTGCGACACGCACGGCGAGCAGTGCCACGACAAGCTCATGTTGGTGCGCTACGCCGCCGGTCAAGCCGAACTGATTGCCGGGTCGGCCAATTTCACGCGCAGGAATCTCGACGACCTCAATCTCGAAACCAACGTCCGCGTAACCGCGCCGGCCGACTCGGAAATCATGCGCCATACAGCCAGCTACTTTGAACGACGCTGGACGGAGCCGGGCGTGCGTAACTACAGCGTGCCGTATTCGGCATACGCGGCCGAAGGCTGGTTTCGGTACTGGCGGTACCGGTTTATGGAATTCACCGGGTTGTCGACGTTTTGATCTTTTTGGGCCTGGCGGCCCGGCGGTTGATGGTGGCGCCTTGGCCGGGTGCGGCGGCTTTTAAATCAACTTCAACTTCAACTTCAACTTCAACTTCATTTCGCCCCGCGCTGATGAGGGCACCCTTCCGGGGTGCGGGCGGCTTTCAATTCAACTTCAACTTCAACTTCAACTTCATTTCGCCCCGCGCTGCGCGCGACCTACTTTTCACAAGCGCCTTGAACCCGCCTTGTCGACCACCCGTTCTACTGCGTCGCCGCCAGGGACAGCATCTGGGGCGTTT
>Ga0102940_1000579_pt1 | contig 25106 bp, 11 predicted proteins | sample SalPonR2_C_D1_MG_FD_78215 | JGI IMG/M metagenome (GOLD analysis project Ga0102940, IMG submission 78215) | Salt pond soil microbial communities from South San Francisco under conditions of wetland restoration - Salt Pond MetaG R2_C_D1_MG | ecosystem: Environmental > Aquatic > Marine > Intertidal... | reverse complement strand
TATTCATTGTGGTTTCCTGTTTTTATTTCATCAAATGAAGATGCTTACACTACCAATTTTAAGCGCATTTCAGTTATTGTTCCCGAAAAGTTTTCATGTGTCCTCAACGGCCAACAACTTGAAGAGAAAATTAATAACAGCAAACGCATTTCTACCTGGAACCCTGGTTACAAGAATATTAAAAACATTCAATGTGTGGCTGCACCTTTTCAGACAACAACGAAAAAGCATATAAAATTTTATCACCAAACCGACGGCAAAAATAAATCACGTGTAATTGCATTTATCGACTCACTACAGAATTTTTACTCAAATACTTATCAGGAACCAGATCAGAATCAAAAAATTCACCTTGTAGAAATGCCTGAATATGGCAACATATCAGCAGGTAACATGATTGGTATAACCACTGAGGTAATAAAGAATTTTAATACCGCATTATCGGCCAGGGCAACCATAGCTCATGAATTGGTTCACGACTACGTGCATATGCCTGTACAGAAATCAAATCCCATGTATGCCTTTATAATTGAAGGGTTTCCGGGCTTTTTCCATCTCTATGCGCTTGATCAGTTGTTGCCCGAAAAGGAGTTCAGTCTAAAAGCATATATGAAAAAAATTAAGTCTGCTTATGTGGAAAAGCAGAATACAGGAAAAGACCGCTGGAATAATGAGCTTCCTGAAGAAAAACCGATACTTGCCATTCAGGCAGATGAAATTGGAAATTATAAAGACCGCTTTATTCTTAACGACCGTGTAAGACTTTTCCTTTATGATTTGTACCTCAAAATGGGTGAAGAAAAGTTTGAAATATTCATAAAACAAGTTCTAACTGACGCAATAACGCAATACGAAGACTTTGCGGATGCAGTCACAACATTTTTGCCCGGTTATGAGCAACAGGTACATTTCTGGCTAAAAACTACTGACGCGGTTTGTACAAAAAAATAATAGCACCTCCGGCATAAACCGAAAGTGCTGTTATTGAAAGTATAATTTGATCGGCCTTTTATATTGAATTACATGTGATGAATGTAATTGTCGACAAGTTTGGCTAATTCCTCATTTTTACCATACAGGCGTTCGCTCAGGTCTTTATCCTCGTATGCTTTGAGATGATCTACAAATCGATCAATCACGCCTGCTGGAAAGATGCCATTTGCCTCAAACAGCGACCTTGTAGCTTCAAGTTTATCGGCAGATTCGTAGCATGAGGTAGGTAAACCTTTAAGTTGCTCAAGTTTATCTTTGTGCTCCTCATCAAATATATTCACATCCATATAAAGCTCCTCGGCAACTTTCAATCCATCTTTCATCTCCAGACCATGCTGTGCAGCCACGATTATGCCTGCTACAAAATGGTATAAATCGGCAGAACCATCTCCGGAACGCAACTCAACGGTTTGCTTCACTTCATTAACGGCCTTTAGGTTTTTATCCTGTGGGTTCTCCAGTGCAGCCATTTTATTCGCTTCACCAAGCCATCCAAGTGGCACCCTTACGAGAACTGAACGATTGCGATCTCCCCAGCAAATATTTGTAGGAGCTTCCTGGTGTGGAACCAAACGCAAATATGATGTTGGTATGGTATTGCCAAAAGCTGTCAAAGGCTCAGCCAAATCAAGTATTCCGGCTATCATCTTACGTGCATCATCACTAAGCTTGCCATCTTCAACCATCATATTTTGACCGTCTTTTTCAAGCATCATATGGATATGCAGCCCACTACCCGCCTTTCCAACAGTAATTTTTGGAGCAAAGCTGAGCAATAAACCATATTCATCTGCCAGCATGCGGAGAATCCATTTAGCCACTACCATTTGGTCCACTGCATCTTCAGCAGGTACAGGCAGGAATTCAATTTCCTGTTGTTCGTATATATTTTTATCGTCGGTAAAATTACCAACTTCGGAGTGCGCATATTTTATTTTACCACCAGCCATGGCGATTAATTCCAGTGCCTCGTCTTTAAACGCCTGGAAATTACTAAAAGGGCCTGACTCGTGATAACCTGCCTGATCGCGTGCAGGATATAAATTACCCATTTCTTTAGGCATAATGAGATAGTACTCCAGTTCGCCCATGGCGCGGAAGGTATATCCTGTTTTCTCCTTGAAAGATGCCTGAGCTTTCTTTAAGATATATTCTGGTGCACTTTCAAGTGGTCTGCCCTCATTGGTATAAAAGGCGCATAAAATATCAAGACTCGGTCGGTCACTAAATGGATTTACAAATGCCGTTTTATAACGTGGAACAACATATAAATCTGATGATCCTGCCTCTACAAAAGAGAATAAGGAGCTACCATCAACGCGCTCGCCTGAAGTGAGTATGGAGTCAAGATGCTCTTTACCGGTTATTACGAATGTTAAAGTTTTTAAACGTCCGTCTTCGGCAATATATCGGAAATTGATCATTTCAATTTCATTATCCTCCACAAACTGAATGATATCATTCTTGGTAAACTCACAAGCGGGTTTTTTGAGGTATCTTACCAGCTTGTTGGGATTCAGGGAAATTTCACAATCTCTCATGGGATGTAGTTTTATAATTATTGATCGATAATTTCAAACGTTTGCAATCGGGGCGAAAAAATAAGGCATCTCAGCCTAATTTGCTTTAAAAATTACATTTCAAAAATAGTAGACAGAATTGTAATTACCAATGAAAACTAATTAAAATAGAGCCCGAGTGCTATTAAACAGTTTTAAATTTAATGCTTTCCTTTGATCATTGGGACAAATGAAAAGTTTCCATAGCTTGATTTTACAAATTCACCATCTTCCTGCTTCTCCCATCTCTGCATTTCCTGTATACTCCCTTCTCCTATAGGGGCAACAATATAACCGCCCGGCTTTAACTGATCCAAAACTTTTTCGGGCATAAATGGTGCTCCACAGGTAATTATTATTTTATCGTATGGGCTGTAAGCCTCTTTCCCTTCGTATCCATCTCCCAGGAAAAACTGAATACGCTTATATCCCATTTTATCAATTATCTGTTGAGATTTTTTATATAAATCACGGTGGCGTTCAATGGTATAAACCCTTGCACGCATAGCAGCCAAAATAGCCGCCTGGTAGCCTGAGCCGGTGCCAATTTCAAGAATTTTGTCGCCCGGTTTCACATCAAGTAACTGAGTTTGGAATGCAACGGTAAAAGGCTGCGATATGGTCTGACCCGACCCAATGGGGAAGGGCTTATCATCATAAGCATGCTCGGTAAATGCCGAATCAAAGAAAATGTGCCGGGGCACTGCACGCACAGCTTCCAGTACCTTTTCATCAGAAATACCCTTATGGGCAATCTGTTTTACCAGCTGATTTCGCATACCTTTATGTCTGTAGGTGTCTTCCATAATAAGCCTTTTGGGAAGGACGAATATACAAAAAAGCAAGGCAAAGCAGAATAAAAGCCGAGAAACTTATGGGAAGATTTTAAATACCTGCAAAACAGCGTTAACAGATCTTTAACAAAAGTATACAACAACAAACGCACTTTCAAATCACTGAATATTAACACAATATGCAACCCAACAAAGAGTAGCGGGCAATACCAATATAATTGCCTAAAATACAGACACTTTATGTAAATTTTCATAAATTTGGTGTTATTACTGCATTAGCCTATGTTTGAATCTTACGAATTAACGGATAAATATAGCCGTCGTCGTGAAGTTGTTTTTATCGTGTTAGCAGGATTATTTCTTGGAACACTTGCTATGTTAAATATACTCGGCATTTCCAGGCAACTTGATCTGTCTTTTACATTCTTAGACTTCAAAGTACCGGTGTACCTTTTTGTGGGCATACTCCCCTACCCGATTACTTTCCTGTGTACTGACTTTATTAGTGAACTTTATGGAAAAGAACGTGCAAGGGCCGTTGTAATCACTGGTTTGTTGATTAATATTTGGGTACTTTTTATTATGTGGATTGGCGGAGCATTGCCCATAGTTCCCGAAATGGAGCCGGGTGCAGTGGTGCCTTCAATGGATGACCCCAGTTATGCTTTTTATGAAATCAGAAGGCTCACTTTCGGTGCTACATTAGCCTCAATGATTGCCTATTTAACGGCACAGTTTGTTGATGTTCACATCTTTCACTTCCTTAAAAAACTCACCAAAGGCAAACACCTGTGGTTAAGAAATAACGGCTCTACACTTGTCAGCCAACTTGTAGATAGTATCTCGGTAACATTAATCACATACTATTATGCAAAAGCCATAGAAATAAAAGAAGACAGCATTTACCATACTTTACTTGTGCTTATTGTATCAGGGTACATATTCAAATTATTGTCAGCCCTGATCGATACAATTCCATTTTACATCGGAGTGAAATTTTTATCAAAATACCTCGATATCGATCCAAATAAAAAATACCATACACAAAAAGAATAATGTCTGTTATTTCTAACATATCAAGAATACTCAATATTAGGCCTGAGGAGCGAACAGCCGTATTTTTGCTCCTTGGCCAAACTGTCTTTCTAGGAGTTTTTCTGGCGCTATTCGATATATCCACCACCTCGCTATTCATCAACACCTTTGGAGAGTCAATGATTTCGAGAGCATTTCTTGTATCTGGTATTCTTGGTTTTGCTCTCTCTGCAGTATACTATCGCTTGCAATCCGTATGGAAATTCTCAAAGCTTATTATTCTTAACCTGCTAACAATTTCGATCATTACTTTTTTGCTTCGTAGCTCCTTCTACCTCAGCGAAAGCGAAGGATTAATTTTCACTGCTTTCATTTTAATGGGACCCTTAAATCTGCTCGGAGTAATAGGTTTTTGGGGAATGGCAGGGCGCCTGTTTACATTAAGGCAGGGAAAAAGACTTTTTGGATTAATTGACGCAGGTCAGATCTTTGGTATGATTCTGATTAGTTTCCTCGTGCCTGTGCTGTTGAACATACTCAATACAAGCAAGGATTTACTTTTCATCAGCGCTATCAGTGTATTTTTGGCATTTATTATTCAAATGGTCATTGTTCGCAAGTTTAACCTCGATCAACAACATAATATCGAAAAGGCTGAAAAAAAACTGATGGTGGCAGACTTGTTTCGTAATCGATATATCAGATCCATGACATTTTATGTCGCTTTCTCGGTGCTGGCTGCGTTTTTCATGTTCTATATTTTCCTGCCTACAACCAAAATGTTATACCCGGGCGACAGGGAATACACCGTTTTCCTTGGCATGTTTACAGGTACGCTCATGATCTTCACAATTCTGATTAAAACTTTTGCATATGATAAAATCACAAAGAACTATGGTCTAAAGGTAAGCTTGTTGCTACCACCACTTTTATTAGGACTTTTTGTATTACTTGGTATTGCTGCCGGAGAATTCTTTGGCATTTCCCCCGAATCAACAAGTTTCGTTTTATTTTTCCTCTTTGTGGCACTGGGAAGACTATTCTCAGTTTCATTAAAAAATGCTATTGAGACCCCCTCACAAAAAATTCTTTATCAATCGCTTGACAAATCGATCAGATACAAAGTGCAGGTAGCCATTGACGGCATGGTAAATGAAAGTGCTGCCGTACTGGCAGGACTTGTGCTTTTCGTAATGGGAGCCCTCGGTGTCTTTAATGTAATACATCATGCCTACCTTCTAATTGCTATTGTTGGAGCCTGGGCTACCATTGCCTATTTTGTTTACAAACAATACAGAGCCTCATTGGGGGCAACCCTTGAGACCGAGACCGAAACCATAGTTCAGAAAAAAGCTGAAAAAATAAACCAGGACCTCTTAAATTATGAGGGTAAAACAAAAGAAGGCAAAAGAAAAAAACTACAATTAATTAAAGAATCAGCGCCAACTGAACTAACTGGTTATTACAGAAAATGCTTGTTGTCAAATGATCAGGATCTGCAAGATTGGATTTTGTCCGACATTGACGATAATATTGTATTTGAGCTTATTCCTGACCTTAAAAAATTTGCAACCAATACAAAAGACCAAAAGTTAGGCCAAAAGGCAACCCATATTGCAGGTAACCTTGAAGAAATGCTAGAGTTATACAAAAACGAGGCTAAAATCAAAGCACTTGTCGAATCAGCCTATCCTGAAGAAAGGATAAAAGCTGCTCGCATTATAGCGCACTCAGAAACCCCAACTCTGGCAAGATACATTATTATTTTATTACGCGACTATTCTCCTAAGGTAAGAATTGCAGCAATAGAAGCAGCCGCGAAACTAAAAGAACCCAATAGCCGGGCCGTAATTATTGACTTGCTGGCAATAGATCAATACAATCTTCATTGTTTTGAAGCCTTGAAAAAATATGGAAAAGATGCTCTAGACGAACTTGAACAGTTTTTCTATAAATCTGGCCTTGAGCAATACATACAACTTCAAATTATTGAATTATTTGAGTCAATTGGTAAAAAGGCGACCAATTACCTGATTAATAAATTAGAGCTCACCAACCAGGAGATTATTAAACAAACCCTGAACGCCCTTATTAAAATTAACTACAAACCAAGAAACGAGACTGAAAAACAAAAACTGATTGATCTGCTAAAGGAACAAATCAGGGTAATAGCCTGGAACATGAATATCAGCATAAATCTCTCTGTATCTAGACATGGCACATCACTGATTAATGCTTTTGAAGCGGAGAAAAAAACCGTGGAAACAGAAATTCACACAATACTCGAAATAATTTATAATAAACAATCGCTGGCCCATGTAAGGCAGAATCTCGATCAGGCTACCTCAGAAAGTATCAGTTATGCAATTGAACTGCTTGATTTATTTGCTGATGAAGAGATAAAACCACTATTATTCACTCTTTTCGAAGATATTTCGGAGAGCGAGAAAGTCAGAAGATTCCAGGATCAATTTCCTTTGAACAGAATATCAGAAGAAAGCCTGGTACTCGATATCATAAACCGGGATATCAATTTCATTTCCAGATATACAAAAGCATGTGCACTGAATTCGCTATGGGGAAAAGAAATTGCAGCCAGTGCAACCACAATAGCCCAGGTCTTTAATAGCGATATCCTGTTAAACCAATTGGCCATTAAAACGCTGGCAAACTCTGACAAAAATAAGTATCATGAACTACTGCAGAGGCTGGACCGTCAGGACAGACTTGAGCTTGAAAAAACAGTAATGAAGAAAACTAATCAAACCATTTATGAAATAATTAACCAGTCAAAAGATTTTGAAATATTTAAAAATCTGAGCAGCAATGAGGTGAGCAATCTAATTGAACTATCTGCGGTTTACCCATTAAAAGAAAATGATGAGTTAAAATTTGAAAGCCCCAAACTCGACTTTATTATCGTCATTAGCGGAACCGTAGAAACCCAAAAGAACGATATCAAAACACAATATTATCAGGGTGATGTAATCGCAACGCATGATCATGGTGATCTAAACGAACTAAAAATTAAGGCAAAAGCCCGTACAATTGTGCTTTATGTTCCTTTTATACTTGCAAACAGATATATGACAAGTCAGGAGTCACAATCATCATTAATATCAAGAATTATTTAAAAAACATGGACAATAAAACTAACAAAAAAAGAAGACGTTACACGACAATATTTAAGCAACTGATATTGAATGTAATATTTCCGGTTGTTGTTGCTTTGGTTGCGCTAGCCAGCCTAAACTACTACCAGACTCAAACAATTCTTCACGATGCAAACCAAACAAAAAACTACATCATCTCCAATGAGATAAAGCACATCATGGAACTTCAGGATGTGGGTTTGGAGGCCATTGAGGAACAAAAGAATCAAAATCTGAAAAAATACAGCTATAAACTGGTGGAAGAATACTTTCCCGACACAAAAAAAATAGAAGAGGCAAATTTAAAAACCATTCGCAAAGAGCTTGGTATGGACCCAAACTACTACGATATTTATATCATAAACAAGCAGGGCATCGTAGTCAATACAACTTTTGAAAAAGACTTGAACCTGAATTTTTTCGACTTCGGTGAAGAGCACAAACAATATCTTTTAAAAATATTTGAAGAGGGAGAATTTGTCAGTGAACGATTTGCAATTGAAGCCTCTACAAAACGATTAAAAAAATTCACCTATCATCCAACGCTGGATAATAACTACATAATTGAATTAGGCTCCTACTCGCCAAAAGCTGATAAGCTCATTAACCGAATTCAGAATATCCTGGAAACCATTGCTGAAAAAGAAGCCAATATCATTTCAGTTGATCTTTTTATAAGTGAAGAAAAACCTTTTTCACTGACCAATAATACCATCAGCTCCCGGGATTCCATAATGTTGAGTAAAACATTCGCATCAAAAGATACCAATACCATTAAAGTGCCAACCGACACTGCGGCACTGTATTACGAATACATATACATGGAAAGGGAAAACACCGACCTGTATAAAAAATCAGTTATAAGGATTGTATCGGATCGGAGTCGCGACAAACAAATTTTATCTAATGAACTTATTAAATCCATAAGCATCTCATTGGTCACCATATTGCTTGTTATCATTATTATTTATTACAAAACCAGAGTAATAACCAGTCCAATTAAGCGCCTTGTAGCAAATGTTAATCGCATTGCCAAAGGTGACCTTACCGACAGGGCCCTTATTGAAGGTAGCAATGAAATAGCTACGCTTTCAAAACACTTTAACCGCATGATTGAGCGCATTGAAGAGTACTACAATGTACTTGAACAGAAAGTGGCTGACCGAACAAAAGAAATTGAACAGCAAAAAGAAGAAATTACAGCCCAGCGCGACTCTCTTGCAGATAAAAATCAACGCATTGAGCTTGCCTATAAGAAAATTGAAGAACAAAACTTACACATTACCGATAGTATTAAATATGCCGAGCAAATTCAAAAAGCATTGCTTCCACCGGAAAAAGTACTTTTGGATAGCTTTCCCGACTCCTTTGTACTCTTTAAGCCCAAAGATATTGTAAGTGGTGATTTTTACTGGACAAGAAGTATAGAGGATAAACGCATATTTGTTGCTGCCGATTGCACAGGCCATGGCGTACCCGGAGCATTTATGAGCCTCCTTGGCATATCATCACTTAACGAAATAGTGACAGCCGACAGCAGTGATGATGCTGCCAAAATACTCGATCGCCTGAGAAAATATATCAAGAAATCGCTCAGACAAACTGGAAAAGAAAAAGAGCAAAAGGATGGTATTGATCTGAGTCTTTGCATTTATGCCCCAGAAAAGAAAAAACTGCTTTGTGCAGGAGCCAACAATTCAATTGTGCTGATCAGAGATAAGGAAATAGAGCTAATAAAAGCAGATCGAATGCCTATTGGCATTTACAGAAAAGAACACCCGTTTACTAACCATGAAATTGATGTCAGGAACGGAGACATCATATACATGTTTTCTGATGGATATCAAGATCAATTTGGTGGTCCGGAAGGCCGAAAATTCCTTGCTAAAAACTTCAGAAAGTTATTGCTGGAAGTGCACGAACTACCCCTGGAACAACAGCGTAAAGAGATAGATATCACCATCAAAAACTGGATGAAAGACGAAGAACAGGTAGATGATATTCTGGTAGTTGGATTAAAATTGTAAAACAACAAATTATGGAATCACAAAAAATATTTGTGAGTTGCGCTACCCACAGTGAATTGGTTTCTGAAAACTGGATTAGAAAGTTCTCCAATACAATCCGCTTACTGATAGAAAACTATATGGGTAAACCGGTTGAAATTGCCACCAGTTTTGATCAAAACAAAACTCCGTTTATCAATAAGGCAAACATAATTTTAATGGTCGTTTCATCTGACTATTTCGAGGACAAAGGCGTGCGTGAAGAACTTGACCTGTTTTACAAAAGAGCCAATGACCCGGGCACAACCGTTTATCAACTTAATTTTACCGACAAACCTGAAATCTCCCAAAACAAAGATTTAAAAAGTAGTGTTTACAACTTTGACCTGGAAAACCCATTTGGCAAGGTTGATCTTAATAATCAAGATGATTACGTTTCAGAAAAATCTTTCTGGTTAAAGCTGGTAGATTTCTCAATGAGCATTTGTCCTGATTGCTATACAAAACCAGCAGTAGACAAAAAGGTGCTGATAGCCGAAACCGGCCCAGATCTGCAAGACGCCAGGGATTCTATAATTCGTGAACTACAACATAATGGTTACAGCGCCATCTCACCTTTTCCAGACGGCTTAAAAAACAATATCGAAGTGCAGTTTGAAGAAGCATGCAAACAGGCCGACATTATTGTTCATATTGTTGGTGGCGAAAAGGCCCAAAAAGTTAATGGCCACGACATCATAACCCTACAAAACAACATAGCTTCTGATTTCTGTCAAAAAAATAAAAAAACAAACCGCCTAATCTGGATTCCTGAAGACTTGCTTATTAAGGATGAAAACCAACGCTTACTTATAGAAAAACTTAAAAGAGACAATACGGCTTTGCAAGGGGCAGAAATAGTACAAATGCCTATAGAGACTTTTAAGGATATTTTATTACACAGAGTAAAAAAGAAAGCAAAATCAAATCATGCAGATGAAAGTAAACAACACAAAGTTTACCTCATTTACCATCAAAGTCAGGGAAAAGATGCAGCGAGTTTAAAACAACAACTTAAACAAAAAGATCTGAACGTCATTGATCCGCTAATTGCAGAGCACAAAAAAGAGCTTCTGTTTCATCACTGGCAAAGCCTGATTATTTGCAATAGCGTAATACTGCTATTCAACAAGGAACATTCTGACTGGCTCGAAAGCAAGAAAAAAGATATTATAAAAGCCACCGGCCTGGGTAGGAATAAACCAATTGCAAACAGAATATTGCTTGTGGAGCCGGGCGACAAACCGGAGAGCTCCCTAAAAAAAGAATTTAAGATTGTAGAAAATAACAAACAAGCACTTGATACTTTAGCCAATGATTTGATTAGCAACACTGAATTATAGCATATGAGTTCTAATTCCAACAACAACAAAATGTTCAATCCCTTTCCGGGGCTAAGGCCATTTACCACGTCTGAGAGTCATCTGTTCTTTGGACGTGAAGGTCAAAGTGAGGAAGTATTGAGCAATTTATCGCAGAACAGATTTGTAGCGGTTGTGGGATCTTCCGGAAGTGGGAAATCTTCGCTTATGTATTGCGGGGTTGTACCTATTTTATACGGAGGCTTCATCACCGAAGCAGGCTCAAAATGGAAAATTATTTTATCTCGCCCGGGCAACGACCCTATTGGAAACCTGGCCAAAGAAATTGCCGCCCAGTCAAGCGAAGATAATTCAGACACGGGCTATAATCCCAAGCTCATAAGAGCCATATTGGAAAGTAGCTCAAACGGGTTGGTTGAAGCAATAAAACAAACCCAAAGCCATGATGATCAGAACTACCTCATACTGGCTGATCAATTTGAAGAGCTTTTCAGGTTTAGAAAAAAGTTTGGAAATGAAAATGCCGTAAATGAGTCATTTGCATATGTAAGGCTGATAATGAATGCCATCAAACAATCACATGTGCCCATTTATGTAGTAATGACTATGCGCTCAGATTTTATTGGTGAGTGTGCACAATATCAGGAGCTTACCGACATGATCAATACCAGCCATTACCTTATTCCGCAAATGAACAGGGATAATTTCAGGCTGGCTATTAAAGGGCCGATTGCCGTGGGTGGCGGAAAAATTTCAGAGAAACTCGTGAACGAGCTTCTGAACGACCTTGGCGATAACCCTGACCAACTCCCAATTCTTCAACACGCGCTAATGCGTACCTGGGATTTCTGGATAAAACATTCCGGAGGAAAAGAAGAGCTGGATGTAGTGCATTACGATTCTATTGGCCGTATGGAAAAAGCACTTTCCAATCATGCCAACGAAGCCTTTAATGAGCTGTCGCCGGAGGAAAAGGTGATATGTGAAAACATGTTCAAAACCTTAACTGAAAGAGGAAATGACAACAGAGGAATACGACACCCATCCAGTGTAGAAGAAATAGCCTCCATTGCCAATAGCGATGAAGCAACGGTGATAAAAATTATTGAACATTTCAGAGCTTCAGGACGCTCATTCTTAACCTCAGCCGACAAAACACTCAAGTCCGAATCTATCATCGATATTTCGCATGAAAGCTTAATGCGCATTTGGGATAAACTAAAAGTTTGGGTGGATGAAGAAGCCATGGCCATTCAAATGTACATGAGACTTTCGGAAGCGGCTGCCATGTACCAGGAGGGTAAAATCGGACTGTGGCGTCCACCTGATTTGCAGCTGGCCCTTAACTGGCGTAAAGAGAAACAACCCACCCTAACGTGGGCCAAGCGCTTTTCTCCGGCATTCGAGCGAGCAATGGTTTACCTCGAAACGAGTGAAAAAGCACATCTTGCCGAAGAAGAAAACAAAATTCGATTACAGAAGAAAGCCCTTAGACGATCACGCATATTCGCGATAGTACTTGGTTCAGCGGCAATTATTTCACTGGGTTTTATGGTGTATGCCATTACCATGCAGGCCGAATCGAACAAACAGCGCATTATTGCCGAGCAGCAAAAAGAGGAGGCTGAAAAACAGCGCAAAGAAGCTGAAACACAAAAAGAACTTGCCCTGAAAAATGAACAGGAAGCTGAGGAACAACGCGAAATTGCTTTAAAAAGCGAGAAAGAAGCGCGCGAGCAAACTAAAATTGCAGAAATGCAACGCAAAATAGCAGAAGCGAACCTTAAAGAAGCAACCAGGCAAAAAGAAATTGCTACAAAGCAAACCCAGGAAGCTCAAAAACAACGGCAGATTGCAGACAAGAAGTCGAAAGAAGCACTTGTAGAAAAAAACAAAGCCGAACAGGCACAAGAGCGAACCAAAGAACTTCGCATGCTCTCTATTGCTCGCTCCATGGCTGTTAAATCAGCACAAATGGAAGAGAAAAAAAACCTCAAAGCACTATTAGCATATCAGGCCTACCAATTCAACAGAGAATACGGCGGCGAACAGTTTAATCCAGATATTTATGATGGTTTATATTATGCCATAAAAGCCAAAAACAGCCCGGAATACAATACCTTCAGAGGCCATAAAGATGCTGTGAGAGCTCTAAAGTTTAAACCACAAAACCAACATAACCTATACAGCGCAGGTAGCGACGGATCAATCTTACAATGGAACATTGAAGACAGTCTCAAAGGCACCGAAACGATGTATACTAATGGTGAAATCATCAGAGATGTGGCTTTTAGCCCAAATGGGCAATTCATGGCCATTGCCGACGATAATTTTGAAGTTAAACTTATCAACCTGAGCAACCAGGAAGACTCACTATTATACCGTCATAAAAATATCATTACTGCGTTGACTTTTGCAGACAACCAAACACTTATATCATCAAGCACTGACAGTACAATAATTATCAATGACATATACAGCGGCGAACAAAAAAAAGTGCGCGAGAATGCCCAAATCTGGGATCTGAAAGTGGCAAACCAAATGAAACGTATGCTATACCTTACCAATCAGCCTGCTGCAGTTTTAATGGATTTGACAAATCACCAAAAAGACATCTTTTATACCGGTCCAAACACTTTTTATGCCGGAGCAATAAGTAAAAACGACAGCTTGCTCGCCCTTGGCGGTAAAAGTGGGTCAATTGCCATATTCACAATGCATAATTCAGAGCTCATTAAAGAGCTCAATGCACATAATGCCAGAATAAACGATATAGCTTTTAGCCAGAATGACAAATACCTGGCTTCTGTGGCTTTTGACGGCACAGCCCGCATTTACCAAACTCAAAATTTCGATAAAACACCTCTGGTAATAAGAGATTATAGCAGCTGGGGTATGGCGCTTACCTTTAATGACAAAAGCAATGAACTATTTACATCCTATGTCGATTCAAATATTAAACGCTGGGACCTGGATTGTAAAATAATGGCCAACAAGCTCTTGCCACACATACAGCGTAAAATGACAAAAAAAGAATGGGAAACCTATGTTGGAAAAGATATCCCGTATATCAATACAATTGAACACTATAAACAATAAAACAGCATGGCACCACAAAATAAAAATACCAGCACAATATCAAGGTTTTACATGCCTGTTGTAATGTTGATACTCATTTTTACAACAATTTCCTCTAATGTTTTTGCCCAGCAGCAATGTACACAAAAGCTAAAAGAAGCAGAGAAAGCATATGATGAAGGCAGAATAGAAGATATACCTGAAATGCTGGCTGGTTGTATTGACAGAGGCTTCACAAGAGAAGAAAAAATACGGGCCTACAAACTCGTTATCAATGCGCATTTGTTTAACCAGGACCTGAACCAGGCATCTCAAAAAATGCTTGATTTCCTGAGGTTCAACCCGGAATATATGCCCAATAAAAATAGCGAACCAGCTGAATTTTTAAGCCTTTATAAAAAATTCGAAACCCTTCCTTATTTATCGCTGGGCGTTTATGGAGGTATCAATTTCTCCAATATCGCGGTTATAAAACCGTATACCATCAGCAGCACAAGCAAAACCACATACGAACATCATGCGCCCGGCTTCCAATTTGGTTTAAAATTCAGCAGACCTGTTTATAAAAACATTGAACTGAATGCAGAACTTGGATTTTTAAGACACACATTTCAATATACAGAGGAATCACTTGACTTCAGTAAATTAACCATTACTGAAAACCAGGATCAAATTTTCCTGCCCATTTCAGGATCATTTGTTTATCCGATTAAACAGTGGCACCCATTTATAAGCTTGGGGCTCTCTGCAGAGTACCTGATTAATGCTACAGCAACGCCGGAAAGAACCTATGTGCAAAACACACAGCAACCGGTTTCAGGAACCGATATCGAATTAACCGACATGAGGCAAAAAATCAATATCTCATTATTTGCCGAAATTGGTCTGAGATACAAAATACCCCGGGGATACTTCTTCCTCTCGAGCCGTTACTACCACGGTTTATTAAATCAGGTCAATGAAGATGAAAGATACAGCAATGCTGAACTGAATTACATTTACTACTATATTGATGACGACCGGAGGCTGAACAACTATGCCTTTAGTGTAGGATATATGTATATGCTTTATAAACCAAAAAGAAAAAAATGATTAACCGCATGCAAAAAATAATCACGCTTTTACTCATTCTATTCATTGCCATCAGCTGTGAAACAAATGAATCAGGCAATACAGCAGATAAAGATTCATTCATGCGACTTTATGGCGACTCATACCTTGATGAAGGTCAAAAAGTATTACAAACCCATGATGGAGGTTACCTATTAATTGGCTCCATGGCCGATGAAAATGAATTAAGCGACATGTATGTGCTAAAAACCAACAGCACCGGCGATATAACCTGGCATGTTACAGTAGGTGATTCATTAAACGATTACGGTTCATCTTTTTGCATATCAGTAGACCAATCGGTACTAGTTGCCGGTACAACGACACTTGTAACCAACAATAATACCAATGCACTTGTAGCCAAAATTTCCAGCAATGGAAATGTACTTTGGGAAAATAATTACGGAAGCACCAATAACGAACAAATAAAAGATGTGATTGAAACCAGCGATGGAGGCTATATGCTAACCGGCTATACCAATGCAGCCGGGCAGCACGACATCTTTCTCATTAAGATATCGGCTACAGGCGACAGCCTCTGGTCAAAAACATATGGTGGTTCAGAATTGGATGAAGCTCACTCAATATGCCACAGCCACAATGGCGGATATATTCTGTTCGGAAGCAGTGAAAGTTTTATAGAACCCGGACAAGCATCTACTAACATGCTTGTGCTTGAGGTGAATGCCAATGGAGTTCCTATTGACCGTAGTACCTTTGGTGGAGAATTGGATGATTTTGGGCGTGCAGCATGCAAAACCAGCGATGGATATATTTTTACCGGCACAACCAATAGCTTTGGAACTGGTGAATCTGACATTTTTGTTGTAAAAACCACTACAAATACTCACGACATAGAATGGAGTAAGGCTTTCGGAGGTACAGAAACCGAGAAAGGAAACTCAATTGTGCAACAAATGGATGGAAATATCATGGTTGCAGGAGAAACAGACTCCTATGGAAATGGGAGTAATGATGTATATCTGATATCCATCAATGACCAGGGTAACCTGATAATGGAAAGAACATATGGAAGTACGGCCGCAGAATGGGCCAACTTTCTTACGCAAACCTCTGATGGAGGCTTCATTTTTACCGGCGCCTCATCACACGGCGAAAACAGTATGATTACGCTTATCAAGGTTGACAAAGACCTGGAGCAGCATTAACTAAAAACCACCCATAATGTCATAAAGCATTATGAAATAAAAAACAGCTACTATGAAAATATTCCTACTCATAATCAGCGGATTACTCATTTGGAATACCCTTTCGGCACAAACCATTTCAGATGCAGCATATGATTCTAACACAGGAGCACTTACCATAAACGGTTCTGGTTTCAATAGCGGTGGATCTGAAAATATATTTCCAACCAAAATAACCATTAAAGGGTACAATGGCACAACTTATACCCTGACCAATGCGACTCCTGTTGGAGATGCAGGGCCTTTATCAGGAACCCTTGATATAGGAGGCATCGACAGGGCCTACCTGAATAGGTTGCTTGATCAGAATGGCACTACATCATCCTCGTCTGATGATTATGAGCTCATAGTAGACTCACTTTGGAATGAAGGCGGTTCTGATTACCAGGATGGTATTGCTATTACTGTTTCCAACTTTGCAGCTCCCGAAATTACCACTGCAGAATATAACTACAACTCAGGTAAATTTGTATTTACATGCACCAACCTGGCATCTGATATAACCTCAAACGATGACATTAACGTAAGTCATTTTATAATTGAAGGTTTTAACAATAACACCTACACACTTGGCCCATCAACATCTGATTTGGAAGTCACCAATTCAACAAGTTTCACTTTATATTTAGAGGGCGATGATAAATCCGGTGTAGATGACCTGCTTGACCTCGAAGGTACTGCAGCCTCCGATGGCACAACATACAATATCAACGCAACAGAAAACTGGAACAATGCATCTACAGCAACAGATGCGGACAACACAACGCCAATAACCGTAAACAATGTACCTTTACTTTCAAATGCGCAAGCTACAGACGCAGAAATTTGTCCAGGCGAAAGCACCACACTGCAAGCTAACCCTTCAGGTGCCACCGGAACATACTCCTACGCCTGGTCATCCATTCCATCAGGTTCTTATCCAAACAACGAGAACCTAAGCGTTTCGCCTACCGAAACTACAGCCTACTACGTAACAGTAACTGATGGAACAAAAACCCATACATCAAATGTTGTTGTATCAGTAAATCCATTACCCGAGCTCTCCAGCACCAGAACACCAGATCCGATTTGTTCCGGCACAGAGTTTAATTACACGCCTTCAAGTAACCAAAGTGTTATTTCTTTTGAATGGCATCGAGATGATATTTCAGGTATCAATGAAGGAACATCGAATGGAAACCTTTCAATATCTGAAACACTGACCAATTCAACCAACAGTCCGGTCACTGTGAAATATTATTACGAATTGACATCAAATGACGGTTGCGTAAACACTGACTCCATAACCTTTGATGTTAACCCTATTGGGCAGGTCAATGATGTTACAGACCAAACCGTATGTAATGCAAACAATACCGTTGATATTAATTTTTTAACCGTTAATAGTGGCGGCACAACCAGTTATGCATGGAGCAACAATGACAATTCAATCGGTATTGCTTCATCTGGCACCAGCAATATTGAATCCTTTACAGCTATAAATAATGGAAACGCGCCTAAAATTGCCACACTTGAAGTTACACCAACTTTTATAAATAGTGGAGTAGGCTGCACTGCCGCAACCCCTAAAAGCTTAACCATTACAGTAAACCCATCGGCTCAGGTCGATGATATAACAGACAAAGTGGCTTGTCATTTGGAAACAATTCCCGAAATTGCATTTAGCACTTCAAATACCGGAGGAACAACCACCTACAGCTGGTTAAGCACAGATAATATAGGTTTCGGAACAAACGGGAATGGAAATATTGCTGAATTTACTGCCAACAACTCAGGCACAACCCCAAATACAGCTACCGTAACGGTCTACCCCGAATATACAAACAACAGTGTAACATGTAATAGTACCACTAAATCCTTCAATATTACAGTGAATCCCAATGGCCAGGTAAATGCACTAACAGACCAAACACTCTGTAACGGAGAATCCACCAACTATATCAATTTCAGCACAAACAATTCCGGTGGCAGCACAACGTTCAGCTGGACCAATAACACACCTGCAATTGGGCTTCTATCTCCTGGTAATGATGACATTAATAGTTTTATTGTAGAAAATATCGGCGCAACACTGGTAAGCGCCAAAATAAAAGTAACCCCGAAGTTTACCTACAACAGTAAAGAATGTGCCGGAGAGCCGGATTCACTAAACATCAACGTTAATCCTTCACCTGATGTCTCTTTCTCTATGCCCCAATCAACATACAGCAATAATGCTCCTGCAGATACCATCAGAGGAGCAACTCCTTACGGGGGAATCTTCTCTGGCCCCGGAATAATTGCAAGCGACAGCACATTTCATCCATCAAGTGCTGGCGAGGGCACACACACCATTAGTTACACATTTACAGATGCCAACATCTGTTCGAATACAGCCACCAACACAGTAAATGTTGTACCACCAGGTGGATCAATTATTGGATTGGATCCATATTATTGCGATTATACGCAACCGGATACAATTATTGGCCGGCCGGAAGAGGGTGGAACGAGCATATGCGCTGGTTGTGGCTTTGAATCAGAAAGCTGGCTTATACCTATCGATGATACAACCGCCATTATCGATCCAACTACTGCTCCAAAGGGAGATGTAACGGTTACTTATAAATTTGATCAAGGCGGAACGCTTTTCGATGTTGTAAGAACAACAAAAATTCACCAAATCAAAAACATCACAAGTTTTAGCGGTCTCAAAGATAATTATTGCATCGACGGAGATACAACAGAGCTTAATGGCTCCCCTGCCGGGGGAAGCTTTACTGGGAATGGCATCACAAACATAAATATTTTTGATCCTGTAACGGCAGGCATTGGAAATGATACCGTTAAATACATTTACACAATTGCATCAACCGTATGCAGTGATACTGCTATAAACATTGCCACAGTGCACGACCTGCCAGCACCAACATTTAATGCTCAGCCTCAATATTGTGAAAATGGTAGTCCTGTAAGTTTAACAGGTGTACCTTCTGGAGGAACTTTTACCGGACCAAACCTGTCGGGAACAAATCCTGTTACATTCACACCTACCACCTCTATTGCAGGAATAAACACGATAAGCTATACCCTCACTGATGCAAACAGCTGTACAAACACTTATGATCATCAATTTGAAGTTACACAGGTAGCAAATGTTGGCATTGAATCGATTGATGCAAACTATTGTATAAATGGCGATACTGTAGAATTAAGAGGAGAAGTGGCCGGTAGCTTTGTCGGAAGCGGAAACTTTTCAGGCGCAGGAATAACCGATAATACAGCAAATGACGGGCTGGGAAATTTCATTCCTGCAGATGCCGGCACTGGTGGACCATTTAATATTACATTTACCTACACAGATGCCAATAACTGCGTAGCTGCTTCCACTGAAGCGGTTTTAGTGAGAGAATTACCCACTGTATCTATCAACAACCTGGAAAACCTTTACTGCATAGGATCACCCGACGAAGTAATTACAGGCGTACCGCAAAACAGCAACGGTTCTTTATATACGCAGGAAACCCCAATGACCTTAATAATTATGGCGACGGAACAGCCAACTTCAGACCTGATCACATAAACGATACAGGATTCATAACGTATAGCTATATTGACGATTACGGCTGCGAAAACAGCTATAGCCAAAACGTAACGGTTGCTCCTCTCCCAACCGTAAATTTTGAATCAGATTCTGTGCTTTGCCCCAATGGTAGTCCAATTCAAATTATTGGAGAACCCCTCGGAGGATCATTCACAGGGCCCAATATTACAGGTACAGATACAGCCACATTCACACCATCAACAAGTTTAATTGGAACCAACGATATTACTTATAATTACACAGATGCCAATGGATGTACCAATTCCTTTACCAGGGAAATCCAGATCAATGCATTACCCTTGCTGAGCATTGAAACAATTGCCTCAAGTTATTGTGTAAACGACGATTCGGTGCTCGTCAGAGGAGAAGTAAATGGTTCTGTTTCAGGCGAAGGGTATTTCTTTGGAAACGGAATATATGATGCCGACTCTCTTGACGGAGCAGCCTATTTCTACCCTGACTCTGCAGGAATTGGAGGGCCGTACCAAATCACATATACCTATACCGACACAAACAACTGCGTAGCTTACCTCGACCCACCAGCTAATTTACAGGTACGCTCACTGCCCACAGTAAGCCTCAGCGGGTTAAGCGATATTTATTGTGAAGGCAGCCCGGCCTCATTAATTACCGGAATCCCCAACGATAACCCCGGGGAATTTGCTTACCAGGGACCAGCCCTGAATCTGATCGACAATGGTGACGGAACAGCAGACATCAGACCCGACTCAGCCACGCAGGCAGGTATCGTATCTTATGCTTATACAGACAACTTTGGCTGCCAAAATACCGCTTTCGATACAATTAAAGTATCGGCGCTTCCGGAGGTAGGTTTTACAACTTCCTCCTATTGCGTAACCGACACCATATTCTTTTACGACACTACCCTATCTGAAGAAGAAATTCTCTCATGGTCGTGGATTTTTGACGATATAGCTTCAGGCAGCAATACATCTACCGAACAAAACCCCAATCACTATTACGAAACAGGTGGCAACAAAGAAATTATGCTTGAAGTAACCACCATCGATGGATGTAACAATTCACTTACAAAATCAATTGAATTGAATTCAGGCCCAAGCATAGATTTTACCTGGGACAATGAATGTGCAGGAACCAGCTCAACACAATTCATAAACCTATCGGATGACACAACCCAGGTTTTATGGGAGTTTGGCGATGGAAGTACTTCCACAGAAGTTAATCCAAACCACAATTACAGTGAAATAAACACGTATGATGTCACTTTACATGTGAATAGCGCCTTCGGCTGCCAGGACTCACTTATAAAAACGCTGAATATAAGACCTTATGTGAGCAATTATCCATACCTGCAAGATTTTGAGGCGCAACAGGGCGGTTGGAACATCGACGTAAATATGCCAACAAGTAGCTGGGAGTTTGGCGCTCCTGAAGGGGTGATAATTAATTCGGCCTTTTCAGGTACAAATAGTTGGTGTACAAACCTTAAAGGAAGTTACTACAACAATGAACTATCTTCAATTACGAGCCCATGCTTTGATTTCAGCAACATGGATAAACCAATGATAAAGATGAATATCTGGAGTGCAACTCAGGAAGATATGGATGGTGCCGTTTTACAGGCCAAAATCGTAAATGAAACTGATTGGTTTAACATAGGAGGGCTTAATGAGGTGATTAACTGGTACAACGGTGTTGGTCTTCCGGGTAACCCCGGCGGAAGTTATAATGTGGGTAGCTACGGTTGGACAGGCATAGATACCGCATGGAAAGAAGTACGCCACAAACTGGATGAATTAGCAGGTAAAGAAAATGTGAGACTCAGGGTTTCATTCGGATCTGATAATAGCGGAAATACCGATGGCTTTGCTTTTGATGACATTTGGCTCGGGGAAAGATCCAGGCAGGTAATTGTAGAATCTTTTACAAATTCAGGTTCTGCAGGAAGTGCCAGTGTTAACCCTGACTTCAACACATTAATGGCTCAAAAAGCAACTGACGCCATTGATATTCAATATCACACCAGTTTTCCGGATTTTGATGAACTAAATGACCAAAACCCCTCAGATCCAAGTGCCCGTTCAACTTACTATGGCATAACAGATGTACCCTGGGCTATAGTAAATGGAAATATAATGCATACTTCAACTACACAAGTGATCAATAACCATCAAAAGCTTGATGAGCAAGCCCTGCTTGACCCACTTTTCAAAATAGAGCTGGAAACAATTAAAACCGAAAATCAAATTGAAGTAATTGCTGATATAAAATCAATGCAGGAACTAACTAATTATGAACTAACAGCACAAGTATTAATTACTGAAAATGAGATAACTGAGATTACCGGAGAAAACGGGGAAACAGAATTTCTCAGTGTATTAAGAAAAATGTTACCCAATGCCGGTGGTACAAACCTCCCCCAAAACTGGAATGCAGGCCAGACTGAACAAATAAGTTTCTCATGGCAATTCGAAAATGTATATGACCCTGAAAAAATAAATGCCGTGGTATTCATACAGGATGAAACAACACAGGAGATTTACCAGGGAACTTCAGACGATTCGGCATCGAGCCAGAATGGAATTGCTCATAATTTGATTTCCATGAAGGAAGAAGATGGTTTTATTATTTATCCAAATCCTGCAAGTGCCGAGATAATGATTCTTCTGAAAAATCAACTACAATCGACCGGTACAATGAATATTTACAATACGACAGGTAAAATCATCGATCAAAAATTAATTGAACCCGGAGTATATAAGTTTCCAATGCGGGTAGGTCATATCAAATCAGGACTGTATGTAATTCAACTTATAGAAAACCAAAAAATAATTGATACAAGGCGCTTTATTAAACTAGAGTAGTTTCTCATAGCTGACAATAAAAAAACGGAAGGAGCCTTGCCTTCCGTTTTTTTTTGCTAAATATATTGTTGAGATTAATCAGTATGGATTTTAAACATGCCCATGTCTTCAATCTCAAAATTCTTAATATATGCTGCTTTTTCGGCATTTTCGGCATAAGCCATCTTAAGGAACACTTTAGTGCTCTGTGCATAACTTTCGTCGCGCATAGTATCAAGCAATAAAAGCCATCCCATAATTATATTGCCGGCCATCTCTACCATTCTTCTTGCCTGCAAGTCAATGTAATCATCTTCTTCAGCTTGCTCATTCACTTCTTCCACAATGCTGACAACATTTTCGTACTCAGCTGTCATCTCCATTAATCGACGTTTGAGGTGTTCGTATTCTGGCTTAATGGCAGTTTCCTCATACGCTCTGATTTGCTTCAGGAACAAGCCGGTTGTTACACCACGAATGGCAGCTACAACCTGCAATTGCGATGTACCCTCATAAATTGTTGTAATGCGGGCATCGCGGTAAATGCGCTCAATAGGATAATCTTTCATAAACCCTGATCCACCATGAATCTGAAGGCTATCGTAGGCTATCTGGTTACTATATTCACTTGAAATAAGTTTGAGCAAAGGCGTAAATGCATCAGACAGACGCGTATAGTGCTTCATTTCCTGACGCTCCTCTTTTTCGAGTTTACGCTCCTCTGAAAGGTGGGTATAAGCTTTATACACATCGACGAACCGTGTTGTTTCGTACAACAGTGCGCGCACAGCTTTCACACGTGCTTCCATGTTGGTGAGCATTTCGTATACAGCCGGAAATTTATCAATAGTTTTACCAAACTGAGCACGTTCTGCAGCATATTCAAGGGCTTCGCGATAAGCAGCTTCCGCAATACCTACCGATTGAGCACCTACTCCAAGGCGTGCCCCATTCATAAGTGACATAACGTATTTGATCAGTCCCATTTTGCGGGTTCCAATCAATTTGGCTGGTGCATTATTAAACACAAGCTCGCAGGTTGGCGAACCCTTAATACCCAGTTTATTTTCGATACGGCGTACATTCACAGCCTGATCTTCCTTATCATAAAGGAAAAGCGACAAACCGCGGCCATCTACAGTCCCGGCTTCAGAACGTGCCAGTACGAGCGAGACATCAGCATCCCCGTTTGTAATAAAGCGTTTTACACCGTTGAGGTACCACTGGTCTTCCTGCTCATTGTAGGTAGCTTTAAGCTGTACCGCCTGCAGGTCGGATCCGGCATCGGGCTCGGTAAGGTCCATTGCTGCTGTAGCACCCTCGTTAAACATGGGTAGGTATTTATCTTTTAAATCATCAGATGCAAATTCATGAATGGTTTCAGCGCAATCCTGTAATCCCCAGATATTAGCAAACCCGGCATCGGCACGTGAAACAAGCTCAGCTGCCATCACGTAAGGCACCATTGAAAAATTAAGTCCCTTATATTTTCTTGGAAGCGACATGCCAATCAGGCCTGCTTTAGTTAAAGCTTCATGGTTTTCAGCTGTACCGCGGGCATATTCAACCCGGCCATCAACCACTTTTGGTCCGTCCTGATCCACGGATTCGGCGTTAGGACCAATGGTATTGGCACAAATATCACCTACAATTTCCAATACTTTATTGTAGTTGTCGAGTGCATCTTCAAAGTCTGCAGGAGCATAATCAAATTTTTCATGATCGGCATAATTATGCTCTTTCAGGTCTACGATCTTTTTCATCAGAGGATGCTCCAGATGAAATTTAAGATCTTTATTATCTGTATAGAAATTAGCCATTATATTCAGGTTTTTTTATTTCGTATTTTTCTTATATGCTTTAATCATACGGGGTATAATTTCAGCCACATCACCATTTATCACGTAATCGGCAATTTGGTTGATGGGTGCATTTTCATCTGTATTAACAGCTATGATCATGGAAGAATTTTCCATTCCGGCACGGTGCTGAATCTGTCCGCTAATACCACAGGCAATATAAATTTTTGGCCTTACAGTTACTCCGGTCTGACCTACCTGACGTGCATGGTCGGCAAAACCAGCATCGACGGCAGCGCGTGAAGCAGCGACTTCGCCACCGAGCACTTCAGCCAAATCATAGAGCAGATTAAAATTCTCGGGCGAACCCATTCCGTAACCACCGGCAATAATAACCTGCGACCCGGTAAGGTTTACCTTACGTTTTTCCATGTGGCGCTCCACAATACTGATCACAAAATCTTCGTCTTTCAGCGATTTCGATACATCAATATTTTTGACTTCGCCTTTGTATGCTGTATCTACAATTTCTTTTTTCATCACACCCTCGCGAACAGTAGCCATTTGCGGGCGGTGCTCAGGGTTGATAATTGTAGCGATAAT
>Ga0102940_1000577_pt1 | contig 25121 bp, 29 predicted proteins | sample SalPonR2_C_D1_MG_FD_78215 | JGI IMG/M metagenome (GOLD analysis project Ga0102940, IMG submission 78215) | Salt pond soil microbial communities from South San Francisco under conditions of wetland restoration - Salt Pond MetaG R2_C_D1_MG | ecosystem: Environmental > Aquatic > Marine > Intertidal... | reverse complement strand
GGAAAGCCTTCGCCAGAGGCTCATGGAATACTACAAGAAGACGTCGCCGCTGATCGGCTACTACTATGCCAAGGGCGATCTGCGGACGGTCGACGGACTGGGCTCGATCGACGAGGTTTCCGCGGAAATCGACGGGCTTCTGGGACAGGGCGGATAATCCCTGACCCACCCTTGACGCGCCGGTCGATACCCCCTAGTTACCCGCATCTCGCAAAGAGAATCGCTTGGTCGCGAGGATCGCACCCCGCCTCACAAGCCCCCGAAACAGAACAGAGCCCGGCGGCCTCAGCGTCCCGGGCTTCCGTTGTGAAAAAAGGTTCTGGAGCTACGGAACCGCAACGAAAGGAAGAGACCACGTGGCACGTATCGCCGGCGTAAACATCCCGACTTCAAAGCGGGTGCCGATCGCCCTCACCTACATCACCGGTATCGGCCAGTCCTCGGCCAAGACCATCTGCGACGCCGTCGGCATCGACACCGCCCGCCGGGTCAACGAGCTTTCCGACGCCGAGGTGCTCGCGCTGCGCGAACACATCGACACGAACTACATGGTCGAGGGCGACCTTCGACGCGACGTTCAGATGAACATCAAGCGTCTGATGGACCTCGGCTGCTACCGCGGCCTCCGTCACCGCCGGAACCTCCCCGTGCGCGGTCAGCGCACGCACACCAACGCGCGCACCCGCAAGGGGCCCGCGAAGGCAATCGCCGGCAAGAAGAAGTAAGGGGAGGCACGAGACATGGCTCGCGAGAAGACACGCGTGAAGAAGAAAGAGCGCAAGAACATCGCCGCCGGCGTGGCGCATGTGAACTCTTCCTTCAACAACACGAAGATCCTGATCTCCGACGTTCAGGGCAACGCCATCGCCTGGTCGTCGGCCGGCACCATGGGCTTCAAGGGGTCGCGGAAATCCACGCCCTACGCCGCCCAGATGGCCGCCGAGGACGCCGGACGGAAGGCGCAGGAGCACGGTGTGCGCACCATCGAGGTCGAGGTGCAGGGACCGGGCTCGGGCCGCGAATCCGCGCTCCGCGCGCTCGCGGCGGCGGGATTCACGATCACGTCTATTCGCGACGTGACGCCGATCTCCCACAACGGCTGCCGTCCGCCCAAGCGCCGTCGCGTCTGACACGGATCCAGATTGCCGCGGGCCAGGGATCGTCCCTGGCCCGCGACCACCATTTTTGAACCTCGGGCGTCCGCCGCTACGGACATGGGCAGCGGACAGGAATTGAGGAGACAAGCATGATCCACAAGAACTGGCAGGAACTGATCAAGCCGACCCAGCTTGACGTCAAGCCGGGCAACGATCCCGCCCGCAATGCGACCGTGATCGCCGAACCGCTCGAGCGGGGCTTCGGCCTGACGCTCGGCAACGCCATCCGCCGCGTGCTGCTGAGCTCGCTTCAGGGCGCCGCGATCACCTCGGTCCAGATCGACAACGTCCTGCACGAGTTCTCGTCGGTCGCAGGCGTCCGAGAGGACGTGACCGACATCGTCCTCAATCTCAAGGGCGTCGCGATCCGCATGGAGGTCGAGGGCCCGAAGCGCCTGTCGGTCTCGGCCAAGGGACCGCTCGTCGTGACGGCGGGTGACATCTCGGAATCGGCCGGCATCGAGATCCTGAACAAGGATCACGTGATCTGCCACCTCGACGAGGGCGCCGAACTCTACATGGAGCTCACCGTCAATACCGGGAAGGGCTACGTCTCGGCGGACAAAAACCGGCCCGAGGATGCGCCCATCGGCCTCATGCCGATCGACGCGATCTATTCGCCGGTTCGCAAGGTGAGCTACGATGTGCAGCCGACCCGCGAGGGGCAGGTGCTCGACTACGACAAGCTCACGCTCCGGCTCGAGACAGATGGCTCGATCACGCCGGACGACGCGGTGGCCTATGCGGCGCGCATCCTACAGGACCAGCTGTCGATCTTCGTGAACTTCGACGAACCGGAAAGCGCGACGGCCGGCGGCGATGAGGAAGGGCTCGAATTCAACCCGCTCCTTCTCAAGAAGGTTGACGAGCTCGAGCTGTCGGTGCGCTCGGCGAATTGCCTCAAGAACGACAACATCGTCTACATCGGCGACCTCATCCAGAAGACCGAGGCCGAGATGCTGCGTACGCCGAACTTCGGCCGGAAGTCGCTGAACGAGATCAAGGAAGTGCTCTCGGGCATGGGTCTCCACCTCGGAATGGACGTCGAGGAGTGGCCGCCGGAGAACATCGAGGACCTGGCCAAGAAGTTCGAAGATCAGTTCTGAACGGATCGGACCTCGTAGGAGACCCGCGCGGTTTCCACACGGGGTCCATACGCTGGATACGGGCATCCCGCCCCAAGGAGAGCGGTCCTCACGCAGGGGCCGCCGGACAAAGCAAAACACTGAAAAAGGATTTGAAAAATGCGTCACGGAAGCGGCTATCGCAAGCTGAACCGCACCCACGAGCACCGCAAGGCCATGTTCGCCAACATGGCCGGCTCGCTGATCGAACACGAACAGATCAAGACGACCCTGCCGAAAGCCAAGGAACTCAAGCGGATAGCGGATAAACTCGTCACCCTTGGCAAGCGGGGAGATCTCCATGCGCGCCGTCAGGCGGCGTCCCGGCTGAAGCAGGATGCCCACGTGGCCAAGCTCTTCGACATCCTGGGCCCCCGCTACAAGGAGCGCAACGGCGGCTACGTGCGCGTCTTGAAGGCCGGCTTCCGCTACGGCGACATGGCACCCATGGCGATCGTCGAACTGGTCGACCGGGATCCCGATGCGAAGGGCGCGGGCGACCGCGAGCGCGTGGCGGCGGAAGACGCCGCGGCGGACATGGAATAGGTCTCCGCAAGTTCGGAAGACTGTGCAAGGGCCGGCATTCGCCGGCCTTTTCAATTGACGGGTGTGTCCGCGAAAAGCGCCTTCAACGCGATCGCGTCGAGAATCCTGTCCGATACTTCCGCGCCTGACCGTTGGGCGGCGCTCACGCGGAGAAACGCCGCGAGCTCGTTGATGTCGTCGTTCGACAAGTGTTCCAACTCGCGCAGGATGTTCGGTTCTGGATCGTTCAAGACTATTCTCCTCGCGTGCGCGAACTTTCCCCCAGGACGCACTTTATGGTTGCAAGCCGGGGAGACAACCTGTCTAAAAGGATATGTCTCGCTCGAACGAACTGAACGCTCTCCTGGTCGATTTGAAGAAGCGCTCTCCGCGAGGTTATGCGGTCGGACTTCACATCCGGTTCGCTGCGCCGCTCATTACCGCGCACACCTATGACGAGCGGTGGCTTCGCATCTACACCTCGCGCGCCTACGCGCTGAGAGACCCGATGGTGTTCTGGGGATTGAGCTACCAGGGAACGACCCGGTGGAGCGAGATCACCCTTCCCGATCCGTTCGAGATCTTCGGACAGGCAGCCGGGTTCGGCCTCAAGTTCGGCTGCGCCGTCGCATGCGGTCCCTTGACGTCGAGAACCATCGTCGGCTGCGCGCGCGAGGACAGAGAGTTCGAAGACGAGGAAATCGAGCACATCCAGGCCATCGTCTGGCAGATGCACGACCTCGCTCAGCCTCCTGAAGAGCTCACTAAGGCTCAGGTCGAGGCACTGAAGTGCATTGCGGACGGAGACCGGTACATTGCCGCCGCGGCAAAGCTCGGGATCTCCGAAAGCGCGCTGAAGGCAAGGCTCGCATCCGCGAGAGAGCGCCTGATGGCGCGGACAACGCCGGAGGCGATCCAGCGAGCGAAGGATTACCGGCTGCTCTGACGGTCGCCGTCCTGCAAGGCACTGAAGTCTTTCAACCTAGCAGGAGGCTACAATGCAAGTGACGACTCTTTCCTTCGGCAACATGCACAACCATGGCGAGTTGCTCTCGAACATGTTTCGTGCGAGACATGAAACGTTCATCCAGCAGCACAACTGGGATCTGCCGGAAGCGGACGGAATGGAATATGACCAGTACGACACTCCGGCGAGCCGCTGGATCGCCGTGCACGAATTCGGCCACGTCCTCGCCGGCGTCCGGTTGACGCCGACGACGGCGCGCTGCGGCATTTACTCGTACATGATCCGTGACGCGCAGCTGGGGCTGCTCGACGCGATTTCCTCCAATCTTCTCTACGACGAGGCTCCCGTGGCGAGCCACATCTGGGAGTCCTCCCGGATCTTCGTCTCGCAGCGGGTCCCGGCCCGGCTCCGGATGCGCGTTCAGATCAATCTGATCGGAGAGATGTGCCGTGCGGCGCGCGACCTCGGCGCGACCTCGGTTCTGGGCCTGATCCCCGAAAACGGTCCGCGGTGGGGGCGCCGTGTCGGACTCGATATCGACGTGGCCGGGCCGGTTCTGGAGTTCGGTGACGGCACGACGCCGAGCCGCTGCATCATGATCAACCTCGCCGGCAAGATGCACTGACGCAGACCGCGGGGCCGGCGCTTCGGCACCGGCCCCGAATCCGGCTTTTCGGCGGGCGGGCGGAGGAATAGGTTCGTCCCATGACCGATCTGTTCGACACAGCGCCCGCGTCGGAAGGCGAAGACAGCCAGCGACCGCTGGCCGACCGTCTGCGGCCAAAGCGCATCGCCGAGGTCATCGGGCAGGACAAGCTTCTCGGCCGCGACGGCCCGCTCGGCGCGATGCTGGCCGCAGGGCATCTGTCCTCGATCATCCTCTGGGGGCCGCCCGGCGTCGGCAAGACGACGATCGCGCGGTTGCTCGCCGCCGAGACGGATCTGCATTTCGTCCAGATCAGCGCGATCTTCACCGGTGTCGCCGACCTCAAGAGGGTCTTCGAGGAGGCGAAGCTGCGTCGTCGGAACGGGACGGGCACGCTTCTGTTCGTCGACGAGATCCACCGCTTCAACAAGGCGCAGCAGGACGGCTTCCTGCCGTACATGGAGGACGGAACGATCCTCCTCGTCGGCGCCACGACGGAGAACCCGTCGTTCGAGTTGAACTCCGCGCTCCTTTCCCGGTCGCAGGTGATGGTGCTCGAGCGCCTGACGCTCGCCGATCTCGAGAAGCTGGCGCAAAGGGCCGAAACAGCCCTCGGTGCGCCGCTTCCGCTGACGGGGGAGGCACGCGAGACGATGCTCGGGATGGCGGATGGCGACGGGCGCGCGCTTCTCAACATCGTTGAACAGGTGGCGGGGTGGGGGCTGACGGAGAAGATCGGTCCTGACGCGCTGGCGTCCCGGCTCCAGCGGCGGGCAGCACAGTACGACAAGTCCGGCGATGCGCATTTCAACCTGATCTCGGCGCTTCACAAGTCGGTGCGCGGCTCCGATCCGGATGCGGCCCTCTACTGGTTCGCGCGGATGCTAGCGGGCGGGGAGGATCCGCGCTACCTCGCCCGGCGGATCACCCGGATGGCGGTCGAGGACATCGGCCTTGCCGATCCGCAGGCGCAGTCGGTGTGCCTCGACAGCTGGCAGACCTACGAGAGGCTCGGCTCGCCCGAAGGCGAACTCGCGCTCGCGCAGGCGGTCGTCTATCTCGCGCTCGCGCCGAAGTCGAACGCGGCGTACGGGGCCTACAAGGCCGCCGTGGCATCGGCGCGAAAGACCGGATCGAAACCTCCGCCCAAGCATATCCTGAACGCGCCCACGAAGCTGATGAAGGAACAGGGATACGGCTCGGGCTACGAATACGATCACGAGGCCGAGGACGCTTTCTCGGGCCAGCACTACTTTCCCGACGACATGAAGCGGCCGGTCTATTACACGCCGGTCGAGCGTGGTTTCGAGCGCGAGCTGAAGCGCCGGCTCGACTACTTCTCCAAGCTCCGCGCCAAGCGGTCCGGTTGACAACAGCCGCGACCAGCCCCAAGGAACGCGCATGTTTCCGGCCCTTCTCCAGGTGGCGCTCGGCGGCGCGCTCGGCGCCTCGGCGCGGTATCTGACCGGCATCTGGCTCGTTCGGATGGCGGGCCACACACCGTTCCCGTTCGCGATCCTGACCGTGAACGTCGTGGGCTCGTTCCTCATGGGCGTCTTCGTCGTGGCGGCCGCCCACAAGGGGCTGACGCATCTGTCGCCCTTCGTGGTGACCGGCCTCCTCGGCGGCTTCACGACGTTTTCGGCCTTCTCGCTCGAAGCCGTCACGCTCTATGAACGCGGCGACCTGGCCGGAGCGGCGCTCTACGTGAGCGCTTCGGTCGTTCTGTCGATCCTCGGCCTCATGGCGGGGCTCTGGATCGCGCGGGGCCTCGTCGCATGACCGGTGTCCAGACGATCGAAGTGGCGAAAGACGAAGGCGGGCAGCGCCTGGACCGCTGGTTCCGTGCGCGGTTCCCGCACGTCCCGCAGGGGCGCATCGAGAAAATGTGCCGCAAGGGCGAGATCCGCGTCGACGGCAGCCGTGCCAAGGGCAGCACCCGCATCGAGGCGGGGCAGGCGATCCGCATCCCGCCGCTTCCCAAGCCCCATGAGACGCCGCCGCGCGTGGCGGACGCGCCGACCGCCTCGGATGCCGAGATGATCCAGAACGCCGTTCTCTGGAAGGACGACCACATCATCGCGATCAACAAGCCGCCGGGGCTTCCGAGCCAGGGTGGCAGCGGGCAGGGAGCGCGGCACGTGGACGGTCTGGCCGAGGCGCTGACGTTCGGGCGGTCGGAAAAGCCGCTCCTCGTGCACCGTCTCGACAAGGACACCTCCGGCGTCCTGCTTCTCGCGCGGTCCAAGCGTATTGCGCGGCGGCTCTCCGAGGCGTTTCGCGCACATGAGACGCGCAAGATCTACTGGTCTGTCGTGGCCGGCGTGCCCCAGCCCCGCATGGGGACGATCCGTTTCGGCCTCGTGAAGGCGCCCGGACGGGGGCGCGGCGGCGAAGGCGAGAAGATGATCTGCTTGCTTCCGAAGGACGTGGACACGACGCCCGACGCCAAGCGGGCGACGACGGATTACGCCGTCCTTTCCGCGCTCGGCACGCGGGTGTCCTGGGTCGCGCTCGTCCCGGTGACGGGGCGGACGCACCAGCTTCGCGCGCACATGGCCGAGATCGGTCACCCGATCGTCGGCGACGGCAAGTACGGCGGATCGGGTCAGGAGAACCTCGGCGAGGGATGGGGCGCGCAACTGGGTGGCGAGGTGAGCCGCAAGCTCCACCTGCACGCCCGCTCCATCCGCTTTCTGCATCCCATCACGGGGGAAACCGTAACCGTGACCGCACCATTGCCGGAACATATGTCGCGGACCTGGGCGATGTTCGACTGGCACGCGGCCGAGGTGCCCGCCGATCCGTTCGAGGAAGACGCATGGGAAGATCTGTGAACCGGGAAGGCGGGGCGTGACCGGCTGGGCGGCAAAGCGCTTCTGGGCGACGGTGGAGGTCAGCCACGCCGAGGAGGGATTCACGGTGCTTCTGGACGGGCGCTCCGTCCGGACGCCGGGGAAAGCCCTGCTCGCGGCGCCGACGCAGGCGCTCGCCGAAGCCATGGCCGATGAATGGAGGCGTCAGGACGGGGCCATCGATCCGGCCACGATGCCGATGACAAGATATACCAATACCGCGATCGACCGGGTCCGGCCCGAGTTCTCCGCGGTCGCGGACATCGTGTCAGCCTTCGGAGAGACCGATCTGCTGTGCTACCGGGCCGAATCGCCCGCGGAACTCGTCGCGCGTGAGGCCGACGCATGGGATCGGCTCCTCGATTGGGCGGCGACCCGCTTCGAGGCGCGGCTCGTCACGACCGTCGGCGTCCTGCCCGCGACGCAACCGGAAAAGAGCCTTGAACGCCTCGATGCGGCGGTCCGAGGCGCCACTCCGTTCGAACTGACCTCGCTTCACGACCTCGTCAGCCTTACCGGTTCCCTCGTGCTCGGGCTCGCGGTGTCCGAAGGCGAAAGGCAGCCCGAGGAAGCCTGGGCCCTCTCGCGAGTGGACGAGGAGTGGCAGATCGAGCAATGGGGGCGCGACGAGGAAGCGGACAGAACCGCGGAGCAGCGTCGCCACGCCCTGCTAGAGGCGGCGCAGTTCCTGCAATTGGTCAGACGCGTCGGCTAGGCGCGCAAGGCTTGTGCCGGAGCATTCGTGAACGGATGCATATTCGTGCAGTTGCTTGATTCATTGGCCTTCAGGGTTGACCTCGAAGCGGACTTCCGCCCAAAATCCCGGAGTGTAGGGTGAACCCTGCGAAATCGCCCCCGGTCGAAACGACGATCGGAAATAAGCGTCTGCCTGGCAGGCGCAATAATCAGGAAGAGGTAAACATGAAAAGAACCGCATTTATTGGCGCGCTGACGGTTGCCGGTCTGGCCGCTGGACTGTCTTCCGCGGCCACTCTGGAAGACGTGAAGGCGCGCGGGAATCTGAACTGCGGTGTGAACACGGGGTTGACCGGCTTCGCCGCGCCGGACGCAAGCGGGAACTGGGACGGCTTCGATGTCGCCTATTGCCGCGCGGTGGCCGCAGCGGTCCTCGGCGATGCGACGGCGGTCGAATTCGTGCCGTTGACGGGTCAGACCCGGTTCACGGCGCTCGCGTCGGGCGAGGTCGACGTTCTGTCCCGGAACACGACCTGGACCTTCTCGCGCGATGTGGACCTGAAGTTCGAATTCGTCGGAATCAACTACTACGACGGTCAGGGCTTCATCGCTCCGCGCGCGCTCGGCGTGACCTCGGCGAAGGATCTCGACGGCGCCACCATCTGCATCCAGACGGGCACCACCACGGAGCTGAACCTCGCCGACTACTTCCGCGCGAACAGCCTCAGCTACGAGCCGGTCCCGATCGAGACCAATGCCGAAGCGCTCCAGCAGTTGCTCGCCGGAGCCTGCGACGTCTACACGACGGATGCCTCCGGTCTCGCCGCGTCGCGCGCGACCTTCGAGGACCCCGGTGAGTGGGTCATCCTGCCCGAGATCATCTCGAAGGAGCCGCTCGGACCGCTCGTCCGGCATGGCGACAACGAATGGGGCGACATCGCCCGCTGGACGCTCAACATGCTCATCGCGTCGGAAGAACTCGGCATCACGTCCGCCAACGTTTCGGAACTTGCCCAAGGGACGAACAATCCCGAAATCAACCGGATGCTCGGCACCGAAGGCAATCTGGGCGAGATGATCGGCCTCGAGCCCGACTGGGGCGTCACCGTCATCAGCGCCGTGGGCAACTATGGCGAGATCTTCGAAAAGAACATCGGCGAGAACACTCCGATCGGCCTCGCACGCGGTCTCAACGCGCAGTGGACCGACGGCGGACTGCTGTACTCGCCTCCGTTCCGGTAAGACCATGACGAAGGGCGCGGGAGCACTCCGCGCCCTTCTTCCGAGTGCTCGAAAAGAAATTGCAGATTGGCCGCGGTGGGACATCATCTCCCGACCGAGAGAGGCCGGCATATTCGAATCAATCGGGGAAGTTCCAGATGGCCGACGTCACCCAGCCGCCTTCCGAGAGCTTTCGCCTCAGTCAGTTGATCTACGACACGCGCTACCGGTCGCTCACCATTCAGGCGGTGGCCATGGCGCTGATCGTGCTCATGCTGTCGTGGCTCGTTTCTAACACCGTTCAGAATCTCGAGGCGCTCGGCAAGGATTTCGACTTCGGGTTTCTGGGCAATCGCGCCGGTTACGACATCAATCAGCGTCTCATCGAGTACGACTCGGGGTCGACCCATGCCCGCGCCGCCCTGGTCGGAATTCTCAACACGCTGCTCGTCGCGTTTCTGGGCTGTATTCTCGCAACTGTCCTCGGGGTCATCGCCGGCGTTCTACGGCTGTCCACGAACTGGGTCGTCGCGAAGCTGATGTCGGTCTACGTGGAGGGCTTCCGGAACGTTCCGCTGCTTCTCTGGATCATCGTGATCTTCGCGATCATGAGCGAGAGCATGCCGCGCCCCAGTGATTTCCGAGCGGCGCCAGACGGCACGCCTGAGGCGTCGATGCTGCTCGACGACAGCGTCGCAATCACGAACCGCGGCGTCTACATCCCCCGGATCGTCTTTTCGAACTCGCTGGGGGGCAATCCTCCGGCAGTGGTGGAGGAAGAGGCGACAGGCACGGCGGCGACCGGAATGACCGGCTACGGCGGCAGCCGGATCGCGACGGGCGGCGCAGGCGTGTCGACCGGTCAGGACGAACCTGCGGCCGCGGCCCCGACGGTGGCCGCCCCCGACGCCGTCGAAGCCTCCGGCGCGCCTCTGCCAACATCGTCGGGGTACGACTGGCTTCTGATCCTCGGCGTCTTCGCGGCCTCGGCCTTCGGGGTCCGGACCGTGCGTTCCTGGGCGTCGGCCAAGCAGGAGGCGACCGGCCTCCGGCCCCGGACGTGGTGGATGCAGATCGCCCTGCTCGTGGTGCCCGTCGGCATCGTGTTCTGGGTACTCGGGGCGCAACTGGCGAAGCCGGAACTGACGGGCTTCAACTTCAGCGGGGGGATCCACCTCCGCAATTCGCTGATCGCGCTCTGGCTCGCTCTGTCGCTCTATACCGGCGCCTTCATCGCCGAGATCGTCCGGGGGGGCATCCTCGCCGTCTCGAGCGGACAGACGGAAGCCGCCTTCGCGCTCGGCCTCCGGCCGAACCGCACGATGAGCCTCGTGATCCTGCCGCAGGCGCTCCGGGTCATCATCCCGCCGCTGATCTCGCAGTATCTGAACCTGACGAAGAACTCGTCTCTTGCGATCGCGGTGGGCTACATGGACGTGCGCTCCACGCTCGGCGGCATCACGATCAATCAGACGGGGCGGGAACTCGAGGGAATGCTCCTGCTCGGCGCGTTCTACCTCATCACGTCGCTGGTCATCTCGGCCTTGATGAACGTCTACAACAACTCCGTGAAGCTGAGGGAGAGATAAGATGAGTGAAGTCCATGCTCATACCGTCAGCTTCGTGCGGCGCGAGATGCTGCCCGAACAGGCCCCGCCGCTGACCGAGGTCGGCGCGATCAAGTGGCTCCGCGAGAACCTGTTCTCAAGCTGGCTCAACGCGATCCTGACGATCCTGTCGATATTCTTCGTCTACTGGTCCCTGGCGCATGTCCTTCCCTGGATGCTGGGCGGTATCTGGAACGCGGAGTCGCTGCGGGATTGTCGCGAGATCCGCGACGCCCGCTATGGCGAGGGTGCCTCCGTGGCGTGCTGGGCGGTGTTGACGGACCGGTGGAATCAGCTCCTCTTCGGCTTTTATCCGAGTGACGCTTACTGGCGTCCCATCGGCGCGTTGCTCGTATTCCTTGCCGGGATCGCGCCGATCCTCTTTTCGTCGCTTCCGCGGAAGTCGCTGTGGTTCACGGCGGTCGCGCCCTTCTTGATGTACTTTCTGCTCTGGGGCGGCACGATCTGGGGGCCCGTCGCGGTCGCCGCCGGCTTCGCGCTGGGCTGGGCCGTCTTTGTCGCCGTCTCCCGGGCCGCGGGGTCGCTCGCCGGCAGCATCGGGGCGATCGTCGTGCCGATCCTCTACTGGCTGTTTCTCGCCGGCCCGCTGGCCCGCACTCTGGGGGAGGTCGCGCCGATCGGCCTCACCTTCGTGCCGTCGGACGACTTCGGCGGGTTCATGCTGTCGTTTATCATCGGCATAGCGGCGATCGTCCTGTCCCTGCCGCTGGGCATCGCCCTCGCCCTTGGCCGGCAGTCCGACCTTCTCATCATCAACAAGAGTTGCGTGAGCTTCATCGAGGTCATCCGCGGCGTGCCGCTCATCGTCTGGCTGTTCACGGCCTCGCTGCTGCTGAACTACTTCCTGCCGCCGGGCACGAACTTTGATCTGATGCTCCGCGTGATCATCATGGTGACGTTCTTCTCGTCGGCCTATATCGCCGAGGTGATCCGTGGCGGTCTCGCGGCGCTGCCGAAGGGCCAGTACGAGGCGGCCGACGCCCTCGGCCTCGACTACTGGAAGGCGATGCGGCTCATCATCCTTCCGCAGGCGCTCAAGATTTCCATTCCCGGGATCGTCAACACCTTCATCGGGCTCTTCAAGGACACGACGCTCGTCGTCTTCATCGGCCTTCTTGACCCGATCGGGCTGTCGAACGCGATCCGGGCGACGACGGACTGGAACGGCATCTACTGGGAGCTCTTCATCTTCATCGGCGTGCTCTTCTTCATCTGCTGCTTCGCCATGGGTCAGTACTCTCTCTATCTCGCGCGCAAGCTCCGGACAGACCATCACTAGGAGATCATCGATGACCGACGCACAGGCCAGCATGGAAGCGCCGGGCGAGGCGGACCGGCCGCAAATGAAGGTTTCCGACGAGGTGGCCATCCAGATCGAGAAGATGAACAAGTGGTTCGGGTCGTTCCACGTGCTTCGCGACATCGATCTCACGGTCTACCGCGGCGAGCGGATCGTGATCTGCGGTCCTTCGGGGTCGGGAAAGTCGACGTTGATCCGCTGCATCAATGCCCTGGAAGAGCATCAGAAGGGCCGGGTCGTCGTGGACGGCACCGCGCTGTCATCGGACATCAAGAACATCGACACGATCCGCTCCGAAGTCGGAATGGTGTTCCAGCACTTCAACCTGTTTCCGCACCTCACGATTCTCGAGAACTGCACCCTCGCGCCCTTGTGGGTCCGCAAGATTCCCAAGCGGGAGGCCGAGGAAACGGCGATGCATTTCCTCGAGAAAGTGAAGATTCCCGAACAGGCGCACAAATACCCCGGCCAGTTGTCCGGGGGACAGCAGCAGCGGGTCGCGATCGCCCGATCGCTCTGCATGCGACCGCGCATCATGCTGTTCGACGAGCCGACGTCGGCCCTCGACCCGGAAATGATCAAGGAAGTTCTCGACACGATGATCGCGCTTGCCGAGGAGGGGATGACCATGCTCGTGGTGACCCACGAGATGGGCTTCGCGCGGCAGGTCGCGAACCGCGTCATCTTCATGGATGCAGGGCAGATCGTAGAGCAGAACGAACCCGAGGAGTTTTTTAACAATCCGCAGTCGGATCGGACCAAGCTGTTCCTCAGCCAGATCCTCGGGCACTAGTCTCCGGTCAGATCCCGCGGCACGACGAAGTCGATCACATCGGCTTCTCTCCAGCCTACGTCGGCCCAATCGTCGCGAGGAAAGCGCATCACGGTCGTCGCGCAGGTTGGATAGTCGCGGAAGCGCCAGTGGTCCGGTGGCGCGACAACGACGCGGTTGGCGAAGTCTCCGAAGCCGGGATTGTGGCCGATCAGCATGACGACGGGCGCCGTCGCGCGGCGGAGCACCGTGAGGATCGCTTCGGTCGAGGCATCGTAGAGGTCTCCCTCGGCACGGACCGGCGGAGCCGGGGCAAAGGCGGCCTCGATCCCGTGCCAGGTCTCCACGGTGCGCTTCGCGCCGGACAGGACGACCTCGTCCGGCCGGTATCCCTTCTCCGCAAGCCACGCGCCGACGACCGTCGCCGACTTTCGTCCCCGCTTGTTGAGCGGCCGGTCGAAATCGCGAAGCCCCGGAGTGCTCCAATCCGACTTCGCATGCCGGGTCAGGATCAGCTTACGCGTCATCGCGGACGGCGGATCAGACTGCCGGCGCCGTGGTCCGTGTAGAGTTCCAGAAGGCAGGCGTTCGGCGCGCGCCCGTCGAGGATCACGACGGCCCTCACGCCGCCCTCGATCGCGGCGAGCGCTGTTTCCGTCTTCGGGATCATGCCGCCCGCGATCGCTCCGGCCTCGGTCATCTCGCGGATCTGCTCCGGTGTGAGTTCCGTCACCACCTCACCATCGGGGTTCTTCACGCCCGCAACGTCGGTCAGCAGGAGCAGCCGGTCGGCCTTCAGGCTGCCCGCGATGGCGCCCGCCGCCGTGTCGCCGTTGACGTTGAAGGTCTCGCCCCGCCGACCCGCGCCGATCGGTGCGATCACCGGGATGATCTCGGCCGCCGCGAGCGAGCGCAGGTAGTCGGGATTCATCTCCACCGGGGTGCCGACGAAGCCGAGATCCGGATGGGTCTGTTCGCAGATCATGAGGTTGGCGTCCTTGCCGGAGAGACCGACAGCCTTCCCGCCCTGCGTGTTGATGGCCTGCACGATCTGCTTGTTCACGAGGCCCGACAGCACCATCTCGACGACTTCGACGGTCGCCTGATCGGTTACGCGCTTGCCGCCCCTGAATTCCGACCGGATGGCGAGCCGTGCCAGGAGATCGTTGATCTGCGGACCGCCGCCGTGCACGATCACCGGGTTCACGCCGACCATCCGCATCAGCACGACATCGCGCGCGAAGCTTTCGAGCGCCTCCGCGCTGCCCATCGCGTGCCCGCCGAGCTTGATGACCACGGTGGCGTTGTCATAGCGCTGCAGGTAGGGGAGCGCAGAACTGAGCGTCCGCGCCGTTGCGATCCAGTCGCGGTCCATGTTGCGTGTCTTCATTGCTGGCCCTTGGCTGTGCTTCTGTTAGTCTTTCGACACTCTCCACTCAAGCGCGAAGGTCCCCATGAGCGACGACAGACGCAATACCCTGCTCCTCACCGGCGCGAGCCGGGGGATCGGTCATGCGACCGTCAAGCGCTTCTCGGCAGAGGGCTGGCGCGTGCTTACCTGTTCGCGGCACCCGTTCGATCCGCGCTGTCCATGGCCCGGTGGCGAGGAAAACCACGTGCAGGTCGATCTCTCCAGCCCCGACGACACGATGCGCGCGATCGAGGGCATACGGGAGAAGATCGACGGCCGGCTCGACGCGCTCGTGAACAACGCGGGGATCTCGCCGAAAGGAGAGGATGGAGAACGGCTCGATACGATCGACACGGATCTCCGGACCTGGGGCAAGGTGTTCCACGTCAACTTCTTCGCGCCGGTGGTGCTGGCCCGCGGGCTGAAGGACGAACTGGCTGCCGCGAAGGGGGCTGTCGTCAACGTCACCTCGATCGCGGGGGCGCGGGTCCATCCGTTCGCGGGCGCGGCCTACGCCACCTCGAAGGCCGCGCTTGCCGCGTTGACCCGCGAGATGGCCCACGACTTCGGACCGGCGGGGGTGCGGGTGAACGCGATCGCTCCGGGAGAGGTCGAAACCTCGATCCTTTCGCCGGGCACAGAGAAGATCGTCGAGCAGCTTCCCCTCCGCCGTCTCGGCCAGCCGGCCGAAGTCGCGGCGGCCATCTTCTTTCTCTGCTCGGGCGAGAGCGGATACATTTCGGGGACCGAGATCGAGGTCAATGGCGCGCAGCACGTCTGAGCAGACCGTGGAGCATCCTTCGAAGGATCCCGGCTCTCACCCCAGCGTCGCGATAATCCCCCGAAGGGCATCGATGCCCTCCGCCTTCTCCGAGGATGTCAGGACAAGCTCCGGATAGGCCGCCGGGTGGCGACGCGCAGCGCCGCGGACCTGCTCCAGCACGGCATCGCGCTGTGCCGCCTTCACCTTGTCGGCCTTCGTCAGCACGATCTGGAACGTCACGGCGGCGGTGTCGAGAAGCTCCATGATCTCCTCGTCCACGGGCTTCACGCCGTGCCGCGTGTCGATCAGCACGAAAGCGCGGCGGAGCGTGGAGCGTCCCGAAAGGTAGGCCTTTAGGAGCCTCTGCCAGCCTTCGACGACCGGCTTCGGCGCATTCGCAAAGCCATAGCCTGGTAGATCCACGATGTAATGGCTGTCGCCGAGCGTGAAGAAGTTGATCTCTTGCGTCCGTCCCGGCGTGTTCGAAGCGCGGGCGAGCGCCTTCCGGCCGGTCAGCGCGTTTATCAGCGTCGACTTGCCGACGTTCGAGCGGCCCGCGAAGCAGACCTCGATCCGGTCCGGAGGCGGAAGACCCTCGAGCGCGACGACACCCTTCAGGAACTCCGTCCGGCCGGCGAAGAGCTTTCGGCCCGCCTCCCGCGCGGTGTCGTCCGGCTCGGCGAGGGGGAAGGGCAGGCTCATGGCTGTACGTCGACTGTGTCGCCCGGCCGGACCTCGCCGGCCTCTTCGACGACGCCATAGACGCCGAACTGCGTGTGTCCCCACCCGGTCTCGAGAACGCCGAGCGTATCGGTGTCCCGACGCCCCGTCTCCGGATCGACGGCGGTCGCGAGGCAGCGGCCGGTCGGCTCTTCGATCCGGAGAACGGCCGCTCCGATCCTGATCCTGCGTCCGACCCAGTCGAATTCCTCCCATGGGGCCAGCCCGTCGAGCCATATGTTGCCGCGGAAGCGGTGCATCGACAGGTCCCGTCCGGCCTTCTGGCCGAAGGCCCGGCGCGAGGCGTGGTTCAGGATGCTCACGGAGGGATAAGGCGTGTCGGTCATGCCCTGTCGCGCGACTCGCACGATGCCGGTCGGAGCGGGGCGGTCGGCCGGCATGATCGGCGCGATCCAGGCAAGAAACCTCTCGCTCTCATGGTCGGGACGGAAGGAGATCGCTCCAAGCCTCGGGTGCGCGAGTGAGATCGTTTCGGACGCCTCGTCGAAGGTCGCGGTTATCGCCATGAGCGAAGGGCTCTTCGCCCCGCGCGTGAAGTTCGAGCAATGCGCCCAGCCGGCGCCCTCCAGGCGCTTCCCCGCGTGGGTCACGGCCCAGGTCCGGTCATGGGGAACGGTGGACGCCTCGATCAGCCGGACGGAGGTCAGCGCCTCTCGGCCATGCGCCTTGATCGGATGCCGCCAGAGGTCGGTGACGGCCGGTGTCACTTCTTGCCCGTGGGCTTTCCGCCCTGGCCTTTCGGCTTCTCGGCAGGCGCGTCGTCCGGAGGCTTGCGCTTGAAGGTCGACATGATGTTGCCGAAGACGTCGGGCTTGTAGCCCTGGCTGCGCATGATCAGGTACTGCTGGGTGAAGGTGATCGTGTTGTTGGCGATCCAGTAGACCACCAGCCCGCTCGCGAAACTGCCCAGCATGAACATGAAGACCCAGGGCATCCAGGCGAAGATCATCGCCTGCGTCGGGTCGGTGGGCGCCGGGTTCAGTTTCTGCTGGATCCACATGGTGATGCCGAGGAAGAGCGGCAGGATGCCGATGAAGATCAGCGCCAGGATCGAACCTGGTTCCGGCGCGGCCCAGGGCAGGATGCCCCAGAGGTTCCAGAGCGAGGACGGGTCCGGCGCCGAGAGATCGCGGATCCAGCCGATCCACGGCGCGTGGCGAAGCTCGATCGTGACGAAGATCACCTTGTAGAGCGAAAAGAAGATCGGGATCTGCAGAAGGATCGGCAGACAGCCGGACGCAGGGTTGACCTTCTCGTTCTTGTAGAGCGCCATCATCTCCTGCTGGAGCTTCTGGCGGTCGTCGCCGGCCCGCTCCTTGATCTTCTCCATCTCGGGCTGAAGTTCCTTCATCTTCGCCATCGAGACGTAGGACTTGTAGGCCAGCGGGAAGAGGACGGCCTTTATGATGAGGGTGAGCGCGATGATCGCCCAGCCCATGTTGCCGATCAGCGCGTTGAGCCAGTGGAGCACCGCGAAGATCGGCTTGGTCAGGAAGTAGAACCAGCCCCAGTCGATTGAGTCGAGAAAGCGCTCCACGCCGTTCTCGTTCTGATACTCGCGGATCGTCTCCCACTCCTTCGCACCGGCGAAGAGATGGGTCGTCCGGGAGACCGTCTCGCCCGGGGCGACGGTCACCGGCGGCAGCCGGGCTTCCGTCTGGTAGATGTCGGCGTTCGCCACGTATTTCGCCACGGCGGTGAATGGCTGGCCCGGCTCCGGGATGAGCGTCGTCATCCAGTAGTGGTCGGTGATTCCGATCCAGCCGTTCGCGGCGACGTCCTCCACCTCCGCGCGGGCGCCCTCGCGTTCGACGAATCCGAAATCCTCGGCATCGCCGTAGCTGAGCTCCGTCAACTCGCCGTCGGCCATCCGGATGATGCCCTCGTGGAGGATGAAGAAGCCCTTGAGATCGTCAGGAACGCCATGTCGGGCGACGATCCCGTAAGGCGCAAGGCGCACGGGTTCGCCCGTCGCGTTCTCGACGCTCTGCGTCACGGTGAAGAGGTAGTCCTCGTCGACACTGATCTCGCGGCGGAAGGTGAGTCCGGCGTCGTTTTCCCAGACCAGTGTCAACGCTGATCCGGGGCTGAGCGACTCGCCGGACGCGACGCGCCATTCCGTGTTCGCGCCCGGAACCTGATCGTAGGTGAGGCCGCCCCCCGGAACCCATCCATAAAGGGCGTAGTAGGCGTCGAGCGCACCGACGGGCGACAGCAGCGTGACCGTTTCGGCATCGGGCGCGATCGTCTCCCGGTAGCCCGTGAGGTCGAGATCGTCGATGCGTCCGCCGGTCAGGGAAATCGTTCCCGAGAGGCGTGGCGTATCGATCCCGATCCGCCGGGCTTCTGGTTGCGGCGCGGCTTCGGCCGCGTCGCGTTGAACGGCGGCGGGGTCACCTGCGACCGGTGGCGTCAAGGCCAGCTCCGGGGCGGACTCGATCTGGGTGGTCTCGGGAGCGGTGACCGGCTCCTCCGGCGGCGGGAAGAGCAGGAACCACACGAGAATGACGAGGAAACTGAGAGCTGTCGCGAGGATCAGGTTCCTGTTCTGATCGTCCATTTGCCGCCCATACCATCCGATTTCGGTCACCGGCGGTTCAACAGGCCGCGCGGGCAAACGTCAAGCCGTTTTCCCTGAATCTCCGGAGGCCGTGACCGTCTGCGGGAGGCTCGGGGAAGGGCATTTCTCGCGCTCCTCCAGCCAGCGCAGGAGGGCGCCGTCGGGCATCGGGCGCGCGATCCCGTAGCCCTGGACGTGGCGGCACCCAAGACGGGCCAGGGCGCCGTGCTCCGCAGCGGTCTCGACGCCCTCGGCGAGGGTGTCGAGGCCAAGCCGCTCGGCCATCAGAAGGATCGCGGAGACCATGTTCTGCTGTTCCGGATCCCTGTCGAGGCCGGTCACGAAGGACCGGTCGATCTTCACCCGCTGGATGGAGAACCGCCGGATGCTGCCGATCGCCGCATGGCCGGTGCCGAAGTCGTCGAGGTCTATTCGGCATCCCAGCTTCGACAGGTTCCAGAGGTTCCGGACGACGGTGTCGTCGGCCGTCGAGGCGATGACGGTCTCGAGAACCTCGATCGTCAGCCGCTCCGGGGCCAGATTGAAGCGGTCGAGTTCCCAGCGGACTTTCTCCACCAGTTGCGGGTTCCGAAGTTCGCCGGTCGCGAAGTTGACGCCGACCCGTGGGACGTGAAGCCCCGCCCGGTCCCACGATTGGAGCGCCGCGAGAGAGCCGTGGAGGATGCGCTCGCCCAGGCGCTGCGACAGGCCGGCGTCCTCGATCTGAGGCAGGAAGTCGGACGGCGGGATCAACCCGCGGTCCGGGTGGCACCAGCGCGCGAGCGCCTCGATGCCGCTGACGGCGCCGGTGTCGGTGCGGATCTGCGGCTGGAACCACGGCACGATCTGACCGTTCAGAAGCGCATCCTCGAGTTCGCGTTTGTGGACCGGAGAGGTGCCGCGCCGTGCGTGCATGGCGGCAGAATAGGCGCGGATCGACCAGGGCCCGTGCGCGCGCGCGTCGCCGAGCGCCTGTTCGGCGGAGCGGAGCAGGCCGCGCCCGCTTCTGGACGATGCCTTGCGGGGCAGGCAGAAGCCGATGGAGGCGGTCACGTAGACCCGTGCGCCGTCGATGCTCAGCGCCTCGCGGAGGCAGGTCTGCACGCGCGTGGACAGCCGCACCAGCGCTTCGAGATCCGCACGGCGCATCGGTGAAAGGATCAGCGCGAAGTCAGGCCCCGACAGTCGCACGACGAGATCGGCGTCGCGGACCTCTGCCGTGAGGCGCGTCGCGACCTGCGCGAGGATCTCGTCGCGTGCCAGGGTGCCCATCCGGGCTTCGATGTCCGCGAAGTCGTCGAGGCCGACGGCCATCACGGCGAAACGGTCGGACTCTTCACCGGCGGAGGAGAGGAGGGCGTCGACACGCGCCTCGCCGTGCTCTCTGGGGAAAAGCCCGGTGACGCCGTCATGCCGCGGCGTCCGCGCCGCGCCGGACGTGCCGAAGAGGCCGGCGGCGGCGAAGAGCGCGGGCATGAGGAAGGCCGCGACGACGAGCAGCGACTCGCCGCCGAACCAGAACGCCGCGAGGCTCGCCGCGGGCATGAAGGCGAGAGCCTGCGGACCGCAAAGCGCCATCCTCAGGGATGACCGGATCCTGTGCAGAGTGCGGGAAAAGCGCGTCATGTCGGGTGAGCGTCTGTCGCGTGTCGTGAGTGGCAGGGCTCACGCTATGCCGAAGCTTCCCGCGCGGGGTTAATTGCAGGCCGCAAAGTCCTGAGGATTTTAGGTTTCGGGAGGCTCCCGCCGCGCGAGTCCCGCGAAGTCGAAGAGCTCGGGGTCGAGGAGATGGGACGGGCGCGCGTTCATGAGCGCGCGGAACATGACCTGCCGGCGACCGGGCGCGTCCTTCTCCCAGCCGTCGAGGAGCGCCTTGACCTGCTGGCGTTGCAGCCCCTCCTGACTCCCGCAGAGGTCACAGGGGATGATGGGGTAGCCCATCGCATTCGCAAACCTCGCGCAGTCGGCCTCCGCCACGTGGGCGAGGGGGCGGTAGACGAAGAGATCTCGCTCCTCGTTCAACAGCTTGGGCGGCATCGTTGCCAGACGTCCGCCGTGAAAGAGGTTCATGAAGAAGGTTTCTAGGATGTCGTCGCGGTGGTGCCCGAGAACGACCGCCGAACACCCTTCTTCCCGTGCGATACGGTAGAGATGTCCCCGCCGCAGCCGCGAGCAGAGCGCGCAGTACGTCCGGCCCTGTGGCACCTTCTCGACGACGACGGAATACGTGTCCCTGTATTCGATCCGGTGCGGCACGCCCATCTTCCCGAGGAACTCGGGAAGCACGGTGGCCGGAAAGCCGGGCTGGCCCTGATCGAGGTTGCAGGCGAGCAGGTCGACCGGGAGAAGACCCCGCCACTGTAACTCGTGGAGCACCGCGAGGAGAGTGTAGCTGTCCTTACCGCCTGAAAGGCAGACGAGCCACCGTTGCGCGGGCGCACCCTCCGCGCCCTGGCGGCGCTCGATCATTCCGTAGTGATCGATCGCCTCGCGGACGTTCGCGACGATACGTTTCCGGAGCTTGCGGAACTCGGTCGTCTTGGGCGCTCCGTGAAAGAGCGGGTGGATATCGTCGGCATCGTCAAGCATGCGTGCGCCCTAGCCGCTAACCGGCGTTCTGGCAAGAATTGCCGGAAAGCCGGCGTATGGAAAGCGTGCGGTTCCCGTAGCGAGACGCGGCCCGGTCATCCGGTAGCGTCCGGGATGCGTATCAGGAGCATGAACACTCTTCGCGCCGCCGCCGTCGCCTCAATCGTCCTCCTCGCCGCCTGCACCGGAAAGCCGTCGCTCGACGACCCGGCGCTCTCCGACAGGCAGCTGAACCTCGAGGAGTTCTTCGACGGAGACCTCGTCGCCTACGGTCAGTTCCAGGACATCTTCGGCACGGTCCGCCGCCGCTTCGAAGTTGAGATCGCGGGCGACTGGGACGGGGAGCGCCTGCGCCTCGTCGAGGATTTCGCCTACGAGGACGGTTCGACGGAGCGTCGGGTCTGGACGCTGCGCAAGACCGGGCCGGACAGCTGGGAGGGCACCGCGCCCGGGGTCATCGGCGTCGCAACCGGCGAAGAGCGCGGCGATGCGTTCAACTGGCGCTACACGATCGACCTGCCGGTCCCGAGCGCCGACGGAGAGGGTGAGACGTTGCGCGTGAGTTTCGACGACTGGATGTGGCTGCTGTCGGAGGACAGGCTTCTGAACCGGGCCTACATGCAGCGCTTCGGGATCGACATCGGCGAGGTCTTGATCACCTTCGAAAAGCTCTGATCGGGGCGCGATTGCGGGAACTCAACTGTCGCCCGGCGCGTACCGTCTAGGCTTTCCCCGAAGCATCTGAAGGGGAGTATCATGATGGAGAACATCGTTGTGGCGACGGACGGCTCGGCCACGGCCGGGCACGCGGTGGACATGGCGGCACGCATCGCCGCGGCGCTGGGGGCGAAGCTGACCGTCGTTCACGTGCTGATGCACGGGGCGGCGTCCGCGGAGTTCGAGCGCATGGCCGAGACAGAGCACCTTCTGCGCGTGGCGTCGCGGGAACGGCAGCCGGCGCTGGAGAACGTGCCCGGAACGATGGGCGATCTGTTCCGGGCCAGTGACGACAATGCGCTGCATGCCCGGCTCATCACCGTCATGGGCGAGGAAGTGGCGCGTCGTGCCGCGGACCGGGCGCGCGAGCTCGGCGCCGAGGTCGTCGCGCAGAAGGTGCCGCAGGGCGATTACGCCGAGAAGATCCTCGCCGCCTCGCGCGAAACCGGCGCCGACATGATCGTGATGGGACGGCGCGGCCTCGGCGTCTTCGCGCGGCTGCTTCAGGGGAGCGTGTCGCAGAAAGTCTCGACCCATGCCGACTGCGCGGTCCTTACGGTGCCGTGACGCAGCGGTAGATGCTCTCGCTTATGTGAGTGAACGACGGATGCTGGCGGCGGTTCTCGGTGAGCAGCACTGAAAGGAGAACCGACATGAACCGCATCGTGATGCTCACGAGCCTGTGCCTGATCCCGGCGGCTGCCGTCGCCCAGGACGCCACGGCGAGGCTGATGGGTCCGGACGGAGCCGAGCACGGCACCGTGGAGTTCCATTCCGCGCCCGAGGGAATCGTGGTTCGCGTGGTCGCGGTGAACCTCGACGAGGGCGCGCACGGGTTTCATCTTCACGAGATGGGCGCATGTTCGCCCGACTTCGAGGCGGCGGGCGGACACTTCGCGCCCGACGGAAACGAGCACGGCTTCCTGAACGAAGCCGGTCCCCATGCCGGCGACCTGCCGATGATCCACGTCGACAGCGACGGCAACGCGATGGCGGATTTCTATACCCGGCTCACGTCGCTCGAAGAACTGATGGACGACGACGGCGCCGCCGTGATCGTTCATTCCGAGCCAGATACCTACATGGATCCGTCGAGCACGGGCGATCGGGTCGCCTGTGGCGTCATCGAAGGGATGTGAGGCTTGGGGAGCGCCCGGTCGGACCGGGCGCGTCCCCTTTTACGCCGCGCGGCGCTGTTTGGCGCCCCGGCGGGGACGGCGGCGTTTGGCTGCTCCCGGACGTCCGCCGCCTGGGCGCTCGGCTGCGGGAGCCTGTCCGCTGGCGACGGGTATCGCGCTGCCCATCGTCTTCTGGATCGCCCGAAGTTCCGAATGCTCGGCCGGCGAGCAGTAGGTGATCGCCGATCCGTCACGCCCGGCCCGCGCCGTGCGGCCGATGCGGTGGACGTAGACATCGGGCACGGTCGGAAGATCGTAATTGTAGACGTGCCGGACCCCGGGGATGTCGAGGCCCCGCGCGGCGACATCGGTCGCCACCAGAACCCGCAAATCACCGCCCCGGAACGCCGCGATGGCGCGGTCGCGCTGGCCCTGGCTCTTGTTGCCGTGGACGGACCCGGCGGCGAACCCGGCCTTGTCGAGCGCCTTCATCAGCCGTTCCGCCCCGTGCTTGGTCCGGGTGAAGACGAGCGCGAGTTCGTCCCGGTGCTTGTCGAGATGGTCGATGAGGAGCGCGGTCTTCGCCTCCTGCGGAACGAAGTGGATCGACTGGTCGATCTTCTCGATCGGCTTGCCCGGAGGGGCGGCCTCGACCCGGATCGGATCGCTCAGGTAGGCGGCGGCAAGCTCTGCCATCTGCTTGGGCATGGTGGCCGAGAACAGCATCGTCTGGCGGTCCTTGGGCAGAAGGGGCGCAATGCGGCGCAGCGCGTGGATGAAGCCGAGGTCGAGCATCTGGTCGGCCTCGTCGAGCACGAGGAACCGGGTGAGGTCGAGCCGGACGGCCTTGCGGTCGAGCAGGTCGATCAGCCGGCCGGGCGTCGCCACGAGGAGGTCCGCGCCGCGGTGCATCCGCTGGATCTGCGCGTTGATCGAGGCGCCGCCCACGACCAGCGCGACCTTGAGATGGGTGCCGTCGGAGTAGGCGCGCAGGCTGTCGGCGATCTGCTTGGCCAGTTCGCGCGTCGGCGCGAGGATGAGGCCGCGGGCCGATTTCGGCTCGGGCTTGACGCCGGCCTTGGAGAGCGCGTGGACGAGCGGCAGGCCGAAGGCCGCCGTCTTGCCGGTGCCGGTCTGGGCAAGGCCCATCACGTCACGGCCGTTCATGGCGTGCGGAATGGCCTTCTTCTGGATCGGGGTCGGTTCGGTGATGCCCTGCGCCGCAAGCGCGGTCACGAGGCGGGGCGAGAGCCCCAGCATGTCGAAATCCATGTGGATATGTGTCCTGTGTCGGCGGGCGGCCCGGGGCCGCTCGCGGGAAATGGTCGCCGCCGGTCGGAGTGACTGGACGGTCGCAGTGGGATTGCGCCGAGACTCACCGGGGGCCGTATTGCCCGCTGCGGTCGCCTGAGCGCCGGACCCCTGCGTGATATGGGAACCTGGAGGATCGTGACGCCTGGCCTGCCGATGATCCGGGGCCCGTTCGCTCACGCGGCGAAAGCGTCTGTGAAGGGCACATGCGCCTTCACGCGGCACAAGTCAAGCGTTCTGACCTACCTGCGCGTCTTGGGAGGCACCTCGTCGATCCCCGACCCGCCCCAGGGATGGCAGCGCAGGATGCGCCGGCCGGCGAGCCAACTGCCGCGGAACGCGCCGTGCCTCTCGAGCGCCTCGAGCGCATAGGCCGAGCAGGTGGGCTGGTATCGGCAGGAATGGCCGACCCAGGGCGACAGGATCAGGCGGTAGGCCCGGACGGGCAGGGCGATGATATGGGCGAGCGGGCTCATCTGCGGTCGAGATGGACGCGGGAGAGCGCGGCTTCAAGTTCGGCGAGCATGTCCGCGAAAGGCCGTTCCGCCGTCGCCTTGGGCCGCCCGATCAGGACGTAATCCCAGCCCGGGCGGCCGTGGCGCGGCAGGGTGAGGCGGGCGATCTCGCGCAGGCGGCGCTTGGCCCGGTTCCGGGCGACCGCGTTGCCGACCTTCTTCGAGCAGGTGAAGCCGACTCGGATCAGGCGCTCGTCGGTCTCGGCCGGGTCGCGGCGGCGGGCCTGAAGGGTAAAGCCGGGCGTCGACCGGCGGCGCGCGCGCGCCGCCTTCAGGAAATCGCCCCGCTTTCCGAGGGTCTCCACGCAAAGAGACACCGCCGGAGACGTCTCTGCGGCGCTGGCGGTCTCGCCTGCCACAGGTGTCTCCGGCGGTGTCATGTTCGGTGCCTTTCGGCGGCGCTTACGCGCTCAGGCTTTTCCGGCCCTTGGCGCGGCGGGCGTTCAAAATCCTGCGACCGGCCTTCGTCGCCATGCGCGCACGGAAGCCGTGGCGGCGCTTGCGC
>Ga0102940_1000569_pt1 | contig 25264 bp, 17 predicted proteins | sample SalPonR2_C_D1_MG_FD_78215 | JGI IMG/M metagenome (GOLD analysis project Ga0102940, IMG submission 78215) | Salt pond soil microbial communities from South San Francisco under conditions of wetland restoration - Salt Pond MetaG R2_C_D1_MG | ecosystem: Environmental > Aquatic > Marine > Intertidal... | reverse complement strand
TTTAGTTTGGTTTGGAAAGGCAATAAAAGCAGTTAATACAAGAAGAGTAATAATGCTCCGCAATTGATAGTATTTCATTGTACGATGGTTTATAATGTGCTGATTTTATGAACCAGGCAAAACTAGGTATATTTTATTGAAACAAAATGAAACCTATGTGAAAAATGCATTTATATGGTGGTGCAATTAATACCCCTGGTTCAAAGATTACAACGATGCCCACAAACTCTGATGAGCGTTTAATCCGGCTTTTCGAAATAATTTGAATCAAGGTGCAAATCTATCAAGCTGTGGATAGTTGTGATGTGTATGTTTATCAGTTTATAAAAGGTTTTCTATTATTTTCAGGTTCTGTGGTTGTCTATTTGGTCTCCTTTTTCACTCAAAACAAACCCTTTAATTCTGTCTTGTTTTAAGAATTCATGAGGAAACCCCAGGGCAACAGCGCTAACTTTGTTTAATTGATGCATTTGTTCTTTATCAAGTTCTATGTTCACAGCATCAAGGCTGTCTTGCATTTGCTTTAACTTACGGGCACCCACAATTGGAATTACAACCTGGTTTTTTTGCATAGTCCAGCGTATGGCAATTTGAGCCGGAGAATAGCCAGTTTCACTGGCCAAATTGACTACAGCCTTAGCAATTTTATTGTTACGTTCACTCAGTCTTGGATTGTCAGCTTCCATGCGTTTGTCATCGTTGTTTGCTTTCAGGTATTTTCCTGTTAAGGCTCCTCCGGCAAGTGGAGCCCATGCGGTTACTGCCAGGTCACCAGCTTTTGCCATTGGCAGCAGGTCGCGCTCAGTAGTGCGTTCTATGAGACTGTACTCAACTTGCAGCGCATTAAAACGGGTCCAGCCACGTAAATCTGCTATGGCGTTAGCCTCTGACACAATCCAGGCCGGAGTGTCTGAAATACCGGCATAAAGAATTTTTCCGGATCTTACTAAATCGTCAATTCCACGAAGTATCTCTTCCGTTGGGGTTTGGAAATCCCATGCATGGAGGTATAAAACATCTATATGATCTGTTTTCAGCCTTTTTAAACTTGCTTCAACGGATCGCATCATGTTTTTGCGATGGTTACCTGCATAGTTTACATCATCGGGTTTGTCATACAAACTATATTTGGTTGCTAATACAAAATGATCTCTGTCGTGAGCTATAAAATCTCCAACATAGTTTTCACTTGTTCCTTCGGTATAGCGGTTTGCTGTATCGACAAAGTTCCCCCCTGCATTTACATAAGCGTCAAATATCTTTTTACTTTCTTCTTTCGTGGCGCCCCAGCCCCATTCTTCTCCAAAGGTCATGGTTCCAAGACTGAGCTCTGAAACACGTAGTCCGGTTTTTCCCAATACTTTATATTGCATACGATCTGCTTTTATGATTTTTTATTTTGTAAATTTTGGTATTTCACTCGTTCTTGCGTAAGGCAATGATTTGATTTTTTTTAAGCTATAGTAGTTATTAAGCCCGGAAACGCCTATTCCACCCAGCTTTTCCATATCAATGTAGCCATTGTCGGCCACAGTTTCATCCGGTATTTGGAGTAGCAATATTTGGCCTATCACAAGCCAGGTTTCGTTACTTTTTATAGGTATGATTTCTTTGAGCTTTAAACCTGTTTTTACCAGGCTCTCTTTTACAAAAGGTACCGGGAAGTTGTCAATGTATTCTTCACTGAGCGCGCACTGCTCAAACTCCGAAACGCCGGATTCAAATTTGGCTGAAGTGTAGTGCGCCTGTTCAATGAATGATTCGTGTACATGGTTGATGGTGAAAAAACCACTTTCACGAATATTGTTTAACGTTTGCCGTTTGGGCCGCGAAATATATCCCATATGAGCAGGGTTGCTGCCTATATGAACTACATTGCTTATAATAGCCAGATTTGTTTTACTGTCTGGAGATATGGTTCCAATAAGGTTTGCAGGCTTTATTCCGGTAATTGCATTGATAATATTTAATCTTCTTATTTTAGAAGTCTCTGCAATATCTTTTGAGGTTAGTAGCATTATGGATTGATGGTTTAACGTTTTGAGACTTTATTCATGGTAATGGCTCGTTGTCGGGTGCTTTTAAATCTGGATATCTCCGGATTTCTTTTTTTTGCATGTTTTTGACTTACCCCGCTATTAACACGCTTGCGCCAACGCTTGAAGCTTCCATTTTGTAAGTTCCTGCGCATAAGTGTAATTACATCCTTTTCAGGTAATCCAAACTGTAGATAAATAGCTTCAAACGGGGTGCGGTCTTCCCATGCCATTTCAATTATGCGATCAATATCCGCCTCAGGTAAATTATATTTTTGTCCCATTCTTAGTTTAGCTTTAAAAATCTAAACGTATATGGAAAACTTTTTGTTGAAATACGTAAAGGTCTACTTTGTTTTTTTTAGGTTTATTGAGGAGATATAAGCTATTGCAGAAAGGATTTTGTAGCCTCGTCAGGTCAGCTGATTTTACCGTACTTCTCTTCGCTATTTGTAATGGCGCAGTTGCGGGGGTACTAACGAAGACCATTAAGCGCACTTTGACAACGCTCAGTGAGCAACCGGTAGATTTGCCTGTGCAAATCGAAATGGCCTGTTATTGACAAATGTAATGATTGACGCTCGTTTCGATTCCCACTTGCTAACCGCCAAAGCGACTCAACGAACTCCGTAAATTGAAACTCCTTGTTGCCTTTTTGGGTTTTTCCGTCGGCCATTGAGTTGCATGTGGGATTGCATAGGCGAATCGAAATGGCCTATCACACTACCACACTATACTTGATTTATTGAATTCTACCGTACTTGTTTTCCCAGATTTTTTCAATTTTCTCCAATGACCGCCCTTTGGTTTCAGGGATGTATTTCCATGTAACCCAAATTATAATTAAAATAAAAGCAATGAAAAGGAAATAGGGTAAAGACCCATTCCAGATTCCCCCGGTATTGGCTTTACTTTCAACAACCATAGGGAAGGTTTGTGATACCAGGTAATTTGAGGCCCATTGAACTGCAACAGCAATTGACATAGCTATGCTACGTATTGAGTTTGGAAACATTTCCGAAAGCATTACCCAAACAATCGGGCCCATCGACATGGCAAATGAACCAATAAATACCAGTATGCCAATAAGTGATACTATGCCAACATTATTGGTCATTAGCGTTATGCCGAGCATTAGAAAACCCGTGAGCATTCCTGCTGATCCGGCAAATATCAGTGGTTTTCTTCCCCAGCCATCAACGGTGAACATAGCCAGAAATGTAAAGGCCACATTAACACCTGCCAGCAGTATCTGCTGTGCCAGCACATCGTCCTGTCCAAAGCCCAGGGCCTTTTCAAATATGTCGGCGCCGTAGTACAATACAGCATTAATTCCGGTAAATTGTTGCAAGCCTGAAATCACAGAACCAATAAGTATAATGGGCAGTATGCTTTTTTTGAATATCGATTTCAGTGGCAACCCTTCTTCTTCTTTTATTGATTCGCGTATTTCTTTCATTTCTTGGGCAACCGCAGTTTCTCCAAGTACTTTAACAAGCACTTTTTCAGCCTCTTCTTTTTTGCCTTTGAGCATTAACCACCTGGGGCTTTTGGGTACGAAAAAAAGGAGTAATAAAAACAAGGCACAGGGTATAACCTCTGACCAGAACATCCAGCGCCAGCCTTCGTTAATATTGTAAGTTTGTCCTTTCCCGCTACCAATGAAATAAGTGGCCAGAAATACAATAAAAAAACCAATCACAATGGCCATTTGGTAGAAGGTAACCATTTTACCTCTTGTACCCGCAGGAGATATTTCTGCAATGTAAGTTGGTGCATTCATTGAAGCTAAACCTATTCCTAGTCCGCCTATTAATCTGAATACAACAAGCAACGATACCGATTCGGGCAGGAAAGCAGGTAGGCCCGATCCCCACGCTGATATGGTAAACAGTGATGCTGCAATAATTAATGAATGTTTACGTCCAGCTTTTTTACTCAATGGACCGGCTATTATCGCTCCAGCAAAACATCCCAATAACGCGCTGCCGACTACCCAACCTTTCATAGCGGCGCTTAATTCGAAATATTTGCTGAAATAGAATTGAGCTCCATTGATTACGCCGGTATCATAACCAAACAAGAAACCTCCAAGGGCCACAATCATGGCAATTGCAATCAGGTATAGCTGATGCTTACTTTTGAGCTGTTTAAGCGATTTGTCTTGCAAAATATTTGATTTTTTTGATTGTTGTATTGTAAGGTAAATGTAATGTTTTTATACAATTTATCCATATTAAGCGATTGTTTATTCCATCCTAAATTCTGGATTTTTCCGGATTTCATTTCAATTAAATCCTCTTTGATTAAGTTGAAGGTACTTTTTTACGCTTGTTTAGTTGTTTTATTATTAAAGTCAATAGCTTCAACTTATTCCATCATTTTTTTATTCCCTGATGCTTAATTCCGGCATTTGATCATATGTATATAGGTAATTTTATTTCATTTTTTATTATTTTGAGCAACTAATTATAAAAACAAAAATAAACATCATGCGAATTCAATCCCTTATTCTCCTTGTATTGTTTGGATTAACAATGTCTGTTTTACATGCACAAAAGCAAGTCAACATTCCCGGGTTTGGAACTTTACCTGTAACAAAAAATGGTGATAACTATCAAGTCACCCTGGATAATTATGGAACTTTTGATTTCAAAGGAACATTAAATCCTTTCGACCTTGAAACGGCCGTTAAAGTAGAACAACTAAAAGAGTTCCCCGGCTACGAGGTTATGTCAAACCTTGGATTAAAAGATATTAAATTAAAGGTATCCTCAGCCGGTTTATTTATCGGCGCAAAGGCTGATACAGAGAAAAACCTGAAGGTACTTTTCGATTTTTTAAATATTGAAGCACCCTATGTAACAATTAATACAAAGATCTCTAAATCGAGTTTCGCGCTTGAAAGCATTCTGAACTTTGCACGCGAACCTGTTATAGCAAAGGTGATTCCGCCGGCCGGAACAGAATTGCATGTAGAAAAGTTATCAATGCTTGCCGGAGCAGGAACAGGTGGAGCAAATATCAGTGTAATTACAGAAGTGCGTATGAAACCAACTAAATGGGATCCTGCGTTGAAAACAAAATTTGAATTGGCTTACAATTTACGAAATCAGGAAATAACAGGTAGCGGATCAATGATGGATACCTGGGCTGATCCTTTTGGACTCGATAAGCATTTGAAAAAGAACTCTATATCATTTACAAATACGGCAGTCTCATTTGGATGGGTAATTGGTGCGCCATCGCCCACAACACTTGGTCTTGCAGTTGAGAACGCCACATTTTTCGATCTTGAGTTTGGTGCAAAGATGAGCATTTCGCCTGCAAATGGTCAAATAGCACTTGAAGCCAATCGCAACAAAATGACCATGAACGATTTTTCATCGATATTGCGTGAAGGGTTTGGGCTCAGTGTTCCTGATGTATTCCCAAATAATGTATATGTAAAAGATGTTAAAATACTCTACTCTCCCAATGGAGGTGAAATTGGTGAGGTTGAAATTGAGCAGGGATTTGCTATGAAAGGAAGAGCAAACTTGTTGGGTGCTGTGGAAGCCGAAATCGACTATTTTGCCAACTGGGAAGATGGTTTTTACCTTGATTACAGGTTTGATGCTAACCTGAAAGATGCCCTTATGAAGGAAATCAAAAAAACGAATCTTCCACAAGCAGCTACAGAAAAGGTTTTAGGTACATTCCAGCTCCGTAAGGTACACACGCACCTTGAGGCGGGCATGGATCTGAAAATGTCGGGAGAAACGCACGTGGAATTTGAGGTGTTTGAAAAGACCCACAAATTTGACATTCAGGCTTCTTTAGATCCTGAAACCATTGTTGATGCGATAATAGATAAAATAATCGAACAGAACGAAATGATGAAGATTGCTGGTGAGGTAGCCGGAACAGTTGGAAATGCTACCAAAAAGGCCTACGGCATAGCCAGTGATGCATGGAACAATGCAAGTAAATTTATCGGTTCAGCAAGCAGGCATATCACACATTCAAAATCAGACTGTGACAACAACTGCGTGCCTGATTTGGCAGAGGATATGTACACGCCGTTGCTAAAAGGTAGCAACGATGCCGTTCTTGCCTTTTATAAAGAAGTATATCCTCAGTTGATCAGAATTGTAGGTAACAATACTGCTGAAACAGTGAAGCTAAGAAATGATCTGGTCTGGAATGAATGGGTTAAAGTGGCTGGAAAAATCGATAGGGACTGGCATAAAATTATTTACGATGATACCTATATTTCATTTTATATCAAACCAAGCAGCGCCTCGAACGGAGGAAGAATTTACAGGAGGCTTGTACGTGAGCAAAGGGATAAACATATAAAGTTTCGAACTTTCCTTTATCGGAAGCTGATGAAAGATTTAGCAAGTCCTTCTCCCATTTTATTTTATGAGAAATCTGCGGGGCTTGGCGAGGTTTATGACATGAACTCGAATGGCAGCGTGGGTGCAAAAGTAGCATCAACTACGAATTGGAAAACCACCTGGTCTGAGGTTGAATATTACCGTGCAGGCGGTAAGGATATGGTGCTGTTTTATCAACAAGCAGACGGAGGATTTGCCGAAATGTACAGAGTGAAATCCGATGGCACCTTGAGTGGCCGGGTTGCATCAACAAAAAACTGGAAAGCAACCTGGTCGGATATCGAATACTACCAGGCCGGTGGCAAGGATATGATGCTGTTTTATGAGCATAAAGGGGGTGGCTCCGCAGCAATGTATGAAATTAAAGCCAATGGAACATTGGGAAAAAAGATAGCAACAACAAAAAACTGGAAAGCAACCTGGACGGACATTGAATATTATCGTGCGGGCAGCAAAGATATGCTTCTGTTTTATGAGCAATCCGGCGGCGGAGCTGCAGCTATGTATGAGGTTAAACCTGATGGCACATTAGGTGCCAAAATCGCAACAACAAACAATTGGCGGTCAAGCTGGTCAGACATTGAATACATTTCTGCTGAAGGAAGAGATATGATGATGTTCTATGAAAAATCTTCAGGTACTGCCGAGGTCTATGAAATAGGGGCAAGTGGTGGACTGGGAAGCCGGATAAAGCACATTGAAGACATGAAAAAAACATGGGGTGATATTGAAGCGGTTAAATCTCAGAGCATCGAAAGTCAGATTGAATATTTGAGAAACAATTGGGAGTCATTGAGTGCCGGAACCATTCATTCATCCCTTTTATTTTACGAAGACCAATCAGGGTCGGGAGAATTTTACGAAATAAATTCAAAAGGTGGTGCAGGTTCCAGGGTGGCATCGACAGATAGATGGCGGTCCACCTGGTCAGATGTTGAATATTATCGTGCTGGTGGCAAGGATATGTTGTTGTTTTATCAACAATCAGATGGCGGTTATGCAGCAATGTATACAGTAGAAGTCTATGGCACGTTGGGTCGCAGAGTAGCATCCACTAAATCATGGCGATCCACCTGGTCTGACATTGAATATTACCGTGCAGATGGTAAAGATATGTTACTTTTCTACCAACGAAAGGGAGGAGGATCGGCTGAAATGTATGAGATTAAAGGCAATGGTACTTTGGGCAGCAGGGTGGCAACCACTGACAGATGGAAATCCACCTGGACTGATATTGAGTATTATCGTGCAGGCGGAAAAGATATGATGTTATTCTACGAACAAGCCAACGGAGGCAGGGCCGAAATGTACCGAATTAATGATGATGGTACATTGGGTAATAAGGTGACATCAACGAATAGCTGGAGGTCTACCTGGACTGACATAGAATATTATAGCGCAAATGGGAAAGATTTTATGCTGTTCTACGAAAAGTCAACAGGTACTGGAGCAATATATGAAATTGCACCCAGTGGCGGATTAGGATCCAGGGTGATAAATATTTCTGGTTGGAGAATGACCTGGTCAGATATTGAAGCTCGCTGATAATTAAAACAAATATGGATAGAAACTTAAATTCACTTTTCATGAAAAAAATCATTTTTACACTCATCTTATTCCTTGCAATTACTTCAGTGTATTCGCAGGCAGAAAAAATTAGTATTCCAGGGTTTGGAACTTTACCTGTAACTAAAAGTGGTGATAACTATCAAGTAACCCTGGATAATTATGGAACTTTTGATTTCAAAGGAACATTAAATCCTTTCGATCTCGAAACCTCTGTTACAGTTGACCAGTTAAAGAAATTCCCCGGCTACGAGGTTATGTCAAATTTGGGATTAAAAGATATTAAATTAAAGGTGTCCTCTGCCGGTTTATTTGTTGGTGCAAAGGCTGATACAGATAAAAACCTGAAAGTACTTTTCGATTTTTTTAATATTAAGGCGCCCTACGTAATTATAAATTCTAAAATTTCTAAATCGAGTTTCGCGCTTGAAGGTATTTTAGATTTTTCTCGTGAACCTGTTGTAGCAGAGGTAATACCTCCGGCCGGAACAGAATTGCATGTAGAAAAGTTATCAATGCTTGCCGGAGCAGGAACAGGGGGAGCAAATATCAGTGTAATTTCAGAATTGCGTATGAAACCAACTAAATGGGATCCTGCGTTGAAAACAAAGTTTGAATTGGCTTACAATTTACGTAACCAGGAAATAACAGGTAGCGGATCAATGATGGATACCTGGGCTGATCCTTTTGGACTCGATAAGAATTTGAAAAAGAACTCTATATCATTTACAAATACGGCAGTCTCATTTGGATGGGTAATTGGTGCACCATCGCCCACAACCCTTGGTCTTGCAGTTGAGAACGCCACATTTTTCGATCTTGAGTTTGGTGCAAAGATGAGCATATCACCTGCTAATGGACAGGTTGCCCTGCAGGCAAGTCGAAACAAAATGACAATGAATGATTTTGCCCGAATATTGCGCGATGGATTTGGTTTGGATGTGCCAGATGTATTTCCAGACAACGTTTACATAAGAGATGCTGAAATACTCTATTCGCCAAATGGTGGAGAGATTGGGGAAGTTGAAATTGAGCAGGGATTTGCAATGAAAGGAAGAGCAAACTTGTTGGGTGCTGTGGAAGCCGAAATCGACTATTTTGCCAACTGGGAAGATGGTTTTTACCTTGATTACAGGTTTAATGCCGACCTGAAAGATGCCTTGATGAAGGAAATCAAAAAAACGAATCTTCCACAAGCAGCTACAGAAAAGGTTTTAAGTACATTCCAGCTCCGTAAGGTACACACCCGCCTTGAGGCGGGCATGGATCTGAAAATGTCGGGTGAAACGCACGTGGAATTTGAGGTTTTCGGCAATTCACATGATTTTAAGATGCAGGCTTCTCTCGACCCTGAGCGTATTATCAACAGTATCATTGACAAGATAAAAGCGCAATCTAAAATAATGCAAGTCGCCGAAGATGTTGTAAAAATAGCAGGATCAGCAGCTACGGCTTCAATAAAAACAGTGGAAAAAGGTTGGGCTGAAGTAAGTAAACGTGCAGGAGATGTGGCAGAATATCGGCATCACAATCCGTTACTTAATGGAGACCATCGAGGGGGAGATCGTTGTAAATCGCATTGTGTACCCAACAGAGCAAAAAAAATGGGAAACCCGGTATATGAAAAATCAAATGCTGCGGTAGAAGATTTTTATAACAAGGTAATACCGAAATTAGCGCTAATTGAGGGTTCGCATAAGCGAAAAGAACTTATTTGGGATGATTGGAAACGTTTAGTTAATAGTATTAATAAAAACTGGAAAAAAGTTAGAGACGATCAGCATTACTGGGGGTATGATAAAGACCAGGGAGATGTCGAACGTTATGGAAGACAATACCGAAGATTAATAGACGCCAAAAAAGCAAAACACAAAAAATACCGGTTACAAATATGGAAAAAAATGATGACCGAATCTATTGAGCCCATACCTGCAGAGTTCAATAAGCTTACCAATGTTTACTTTTTGAAGAATATGGCTAATGAGGATTATTATATAGATATTTCGGGTTACCATTTTACTGCGAAAAGAAAAAAGAAAACACCCGTTAGTGTGTATCCTAAAGATGGCGGCAGAAGTGGATTGCAAGGCATTGACCGGTTTATAAAATTCATTCCACATCCGTCTAGAAAAGACTATTTTTACATACAACCACAGCATTCCGACTATGTGTTTGATGTAAAGGGTGATAACAAAACACCTGGAAACGAGATAATTATATATCCCAAAAGCGATAAGCGAGAAGTTCAACTTTTTAAAAAAATACCAGTACCCGGAAAAAGGAATACGTATTATATTCAAAATAAAGAAAGTGGATTTTTAGTAACATCAAACGGAAAAAGCAAAGCGCTGACGCAAGAAAAGAAAACCGGAGCCGGTAATCAGCAATGGTATTTTGAATCGGCTCAGGCAACAGATATGGCACCCGTTAAAACTGACTATACTTTTGCGTTGCGTAATGTGGAAGCCAATCGACACCTTGACTTGCCAGGGAGAAGAGACAATGCAAAGAAAAAGGATGCCCACACTCAGCTTTGGAGTATGGATTACCATCCTGATCGTTACATTTCAATCAAAAAATCACGCTTTGAAGGCATTAATTATGTGCAGCATATGCATTCAGCGCATCATTATTGGGATATTGAAGGCGGCAGTAAAAGCAATGGGGCAAAGCTCCAGTTATGGACTCTGAACCGAAACGATAATCAAAAGTTCAGATTTATTTATGCCGGTTCGCCCATGACATTTTATATTGAAAATCCGGCAAGTGGCAAATTTTTAGATGCCTCCGCCTCAAAAATTAATCAAAACGGATGCCCGGTTCAAATATGGACTCCCGATGGCTCTGCCAATCAACAATGGAAACTGGAACCCGCCGGACCCAAATGGTTTGCACCCAAACGCAAAAAAGTAAAAGTAAAAGTAGCCTACAGTGATAAAACCTGGGACCTGGCAGGCGGTCCGGAAAAAGCCAAAGAAAAACGAAGCCGCGTGCAAATCTGGTCAGATGAAGAAAAAGTGGACCGGTATTATGTCATAAAGCGTTCAGGAGATCACGATTGGGCCTGGATGGAACTCCACGGCGGAATGCGTGTCGATGTGGAAGGCGGAAATGTCAGGGACAAACGTACTAAATTGCACACCTGGACAAGACATAACGGTGACGCACAAAAATTTGCCATACACCCCACAGGCAGATACACCTGTGTTATTTTTACAAAAGGTTGGAAAGTTTTAGATGTGGAAGGTGGCAAAATACACGATAACGGGCCCGACATACATCTCTGGGATAAGCACCTGGGGGCAGCACAACAGTTTCAGCTGATTGATGCAGAAACCGGAAAGCCCATTGATTTTACAAAGTATATAAATTAAAGGAGAAAGCTGTGCCGGTTGTAGCCGGTACAGCACATAGTTTTGCAGAAAAAGAGTTTGAAAGAAAAAAATACAAATTTCAGGTAAAGTAAGATTGTCTCAGAGGAGTTAATCAGTTATTTATAAGATTAATAGAATTCTGAGACAATCTTTTTTATAGATGTCTGCTTGAAAACTTGATCTTGTTTTTTTATAAAAGCCAGGATTATAATATTGTATAATTTTTTGTTGTATAGTCTACATTCCGAAACCTTTATTACCTTTGCATAGTATTAAATCACAACGTTTATGGATGTACTGCCACTTTATTTTAGTGAACATATCATCAAACATTACGAAATTGACGCTTCGGGTCGGTTTTCAATGGCAGCTCTTGCCAACCATGTACAGGAAAATGCAGCTGAACATGCACGCCGGCTAAAAGTAGGTTATCGCGACATGCTCCAAACGAATAATGCCTGGATGCTGGCGCGCGCGAGGTTTAGCTATTATACCAGCCCGAAATTAGGTTCGCACATAGAGGCCGAAACCTGGGTAAAAGATACAGATCGCATATTTTCATACCGTGATTTTCATTTTAAAGTAAACGATGAGGTTTTTGCAGTAGTAAACACTGCCTGGCTTGTCGCTAACCTTGAAACAAAGAAGATTGAGCCCGTAGAAACCTTCGTAAAAAATGCTTATAAATTGAAAGACCGTTGTTTGGTAAATGAGCCCATCCCAAAGCTGAAAGGGGTGGAAGGAAAGGCTGAACACGTTTTTATGCATGAGGTGAAGTTTTCAAGTATCGACCTTAATCACCATGTGAACAATGTGAGTTATCTGCAATGGTATTTGGATTATTTACCCAATGGCCTGGCCTTAAACCCGGTAAAAAATTTGATTATTAACTTTTTACATGAAGTTCGCCTGAGCTTTAAGGTCAATATTTATTACAATATCCAGGATAAAGACGATGGTGTGCATGTGAAATGTGAAATGGTAAATGCTGCTACCGATCAGGCTGCCTGCCGAATTGAGGCTGTACACAAAAAATAAAGTTGGATGTATAATAATTTGGCGCAATAAATGTTTATTAAGGCTGAACACATTTATTTTGCCAACTGAAATACTATTTTTGTGGCGGCAAATTTTTCTTCGAAGCGCAATTTTTAGTGTATGAAGTATTCACTTTTCTTTTTATTGCTTGTACTGGCATTGTCTGCAAAAACCCAAAGCACAGCCTGGGTAACAGGCCGGGTGACCGATATTGATAATTACCCGATTGAATTAGTGAATATCGTTGTTGAAAGTACACAAGCCGGTACGTCTTCAGCCTTTAATGGAAAGTATAAAATTATCGTCCCTGCCAATGAAGACATTCGCATTTTCTATACCAGGGTAGGTTTTAAGCGTGAAGTAATTGAAGTAAATTTAGAACCGGGAGAGCGCGAGCGGGTTGATGTGCAATTAGAAATGACTTCGGAAGAGCTCGCCGAGATTGAGATTGCCGAAGAGCGTAAGCGACATTCTACTACATACTACCTGGATCCCAGAACCATTGAACAATTACCAGAGGTAACGGGGTCTGTCGAAGGAATTATTAAAACCATGCCCGGTGTTTCGTCCAATAATGAGCTGAGTAATCAATATTCGGTACGGGGCGGCAATTACGATGAAAACCTGATTTATGTCAATGGTGTGGAAATATATAAACCATTTCTGGTAAGATCAGGTCAACAGGAAGGATTTAGTTTCTTAAATTCCGATATGGTTGCAAACCTTTCCTTCTCAGCAGGCGGATTTGAAGCCGAATATGGAGATAAAATGTCATCTGTACTCGATATTCAATATAAAAAACCAGCACGTTGGGGAGGGTCTTTTAAAGGTAGTTTAATGGGTGGTACTGTTACTGCGCATGGTAGCAGCAAGGATCACAGGTTAACCCACATAACCAGTTTCCGGTACAAGAAATCAGGCTACATACTAAATACCCTCGAAACAAGCGGTGATTATGACCCAACTTTTTCTGATGTGCAAACATATATTACCTACGATGTTACAGAGGATTTGGAAATTGGCTTTATTGGTAATTATTCCAATAATACTTATCAGTTTCAGCCATCTGACAGGGAAACAGATTTTGGTTTGGTAAACAACTCTTTACGCCTGAAAGTATATTTTGAGGGGCAAGAGGTAGATAAGTTTATTACAAGTCAGGGGGCTTTCCTTGTAAATTACAAACCTACAGAAAAACTTAAACTTAATTTTTCTACATCTGCTTTTATTAGCAGCGAATCTGAAACATTCGATATCCTGGGTGAGTACTGGCTAAATGAAGTAGACAGTAACCTGGGTTCATCTACATTTGGAGACAGTGTTGGAAGTCTGGCTGTAGGCTCATATCTCGATCACGCCCGGAATTACCTCGATGCCGTGGTATACAATGTAAGTCACCGTGGTGAATTGAAATCAGGGGCACACAATTTAAAATGGGGTGTAAAGTGGCAGGTCGAAGATATTAGCGACGAAATTAGCGAGTGGATGATGCTCGATTCGGCGGGATATTCTTTGCCACCAGATGGTACAAATTATTCTCCTTTCACCGATTCTGTTGTGACACTTTTTGAGACACGACGATTTACCAATTCTATTTACTCGAACAGGATTACAGCATTTCTGCAAGATAACTGGACTAAAACAATTGATAGTGCCAGTATTTACATAAACGCCGGCCTTAGAACACAATACTGGGATTTTAACAATCAACTTGTATTTTCTCCCCGGGTTGTTGTCGCTTTCGAACCTAACTGGACCAGGGACTGGCTGTTCCGGCTTTCAGGAGGTGCATATCACCAGCCACCTTTTTATAAAGAGGTCTTTGACCGCCACGGAAATAAAAACCAGAATATCAAAGCTCAGGAGTCATACCATATTGTGGGAGGGGCTGATTATAACTTTATGGCATGGCGCAGGCCTTTCAAGTTTGTGGCTGAAGTTTATTACAAAAAGCTGGAAAATCTTATTCCCTATACTGTAGATAATTTACGCATAATTTACGAAGGTGATAACAAAGCTGAGGGTTATGCCACAGGCCTTGATTTTAAAATCACTGGTGAGTTTGTAAAAGGTGTAGATTCCTGGTTATCGGTGAGTTTAATGAAGACCAGGGAAGACCTGAGAAGCGACTCTTATGTGGTTGAAGATGAGGATGGTAATCAATCCACTATATCTCCTGGTTATATTCCGAGGCCCACAGATCAGGCTGTAACTGTAAACCTGTTTTTTCAGGATTATTTCCCCGGCAATCCAACCTGGAAAATGCACCTTAACCTCGTTTATGGATCAGGTTTACCATTCGGGCCGCCCAATTCGCCCCGATATGCCGCAACAGCCCGAATGCCTGACTACAGGAGGGTTGATATTGGCATGTCGAAATCGCTTATTTCTTCACAACGAACCTACAAAAACCCCAAAGGACCGGTAAAATGGTTTGATGATTTATGGATTGGTGTTGAGGTTTTTAATCTGTTCGACATTAATAATACAATTTCATATACATGGGTTCGCGATGTATACAACAGAGAATATGCGGTGCCAAATTATTTAACCAGCAGGTTGTTTAATATTAAGCTTAGTGGCCGGTTTTAAGCTTACCCCTTTCAATTGTCCAAACAACCAGTTTCTTTATTAAAATGTATTCAAAATCGGCAGATTTATGCTAATTTTGGCACACCAAATTAATTCTGAATAGAATTGATTTAATTATTTTTTAACTACAAATCAAATGTAATGAATGTGCTTTTGATTGGATATGGCCGAATGGGCAAGGCCGTTGGAGAAATACTCAGGCATCGTAACCATTCGATTGTGAAAACCATTGACGAGGAAAATGCATCTGAACTGGACAGGCTTGATCCTGGATCTATTGATGTTGCCGTTGAATTTACCCATCCCGATGCCGGTTTTGATAATGTTATGAAATGTCTGCGGGCCGGAATACCCGTTATAACCGGAACTACCGGTTGGAACGAGCAATTACCCGAAGCGGAAAAAGCCTGCAGGGAGCATGATACCGCATTTCTTTATGCGCCTAACTTCAGCCCAGGTGTAAATATGCTTTTCGCAATGAATGAAAAGCTCGCAAAGCTCATGAACGGGCAGGCGCAGTATGAGGCCTCTATTGAGGAAACACATCATATCCACAAAAAAGATAAACCCAGCGGTACTGCTGTAAATCTCGCCACACAATTAGTTGACAACGTGGACCGTTACAAGAACTATACGCTGGACAAAACAGAAAAAGATAGTTTACCGGTTTATGCGCACAGAGAAGGAGAAGTTTTTGGCGATCATAGCATAACTTATACTTCAGAAGTAGATACACTGATGCTTTCACATCATGCGAAAAGCCGCAAGGGTTTTGCACTCGGTGCAGCGATGGCTGCTGAGTATGTGTATAACCGTAAAGGTGTGTTTACTATGAAAGATGTGCTTGAAATTGAATAATTTAACATAAGAACAATAACTACACAATAATGAAGAAATTCTGGAAAAACAAATGGTTTAAATTTTCCATAGCTGCTATCGCCTACGTACTTTGGGTAATATGGCTCGATAGTTATTTCTGGCTGCTCGGGCTGCCTGTAATTTACGATATTTATATCTCTAAAAAAGTGCATTGGGCCTTTTGGAAGCAAAAAGGTGTAAAGAAGCAAAAAAAGATTATTGAATGGGTCGATGCCCTTATTTTTGCCGTTATTGCTGCATCGTTTATCAGAATGTTCTTTATTGAGGCCTTTGTCATTCCAACATCGTCAATGGAAAAGACCATGAGAGTTGGAGATTACTTATTTGTAAGTAAATTTCATTACGGGCCCCGTAAACCAATGACACCGCTCTCTTTCCCATTTGTACATCATACCATGCCACTTAGCACCAAAACCAAATCTTACTTAGATTGGGTACAGTGGGACTACGAACGTATGCCTGGCCTCGAAAATGTAGAAAGAAACGATATCGTTGTTTTTAATTTCCCTGAGGGTGATACCGTTATTGTAGAACATCAGAACCAAAGCTATTACCAGATTCTTCGTAGCGAAGCTAATGCTATGATGCGTACCGACCGTACAAAAGGTATCATTAAACATTACAGTTTTTATGAAGACCGTGCCCGCGACCTCATTCATGATAACTTCACCATTCATGTCCGTCCGGTTGATAAGCGGGAGAACTATATTAAACGTTGTGTGGCCATGCCCGGCGATGATATTAAAATTGTAAACGGGCAAATGTATGTCAACGGACAAGCACAGAAGCATTTCGAAGATATGCAGTATAAATATTACATCTATACAAATGGAGAGCGCATAAATCCAAAAATTCTTCAGAATATGGATGTGTCGAATGAAGATATGCAGGTATCGCAATTAGATCCCGGCAAATATATTTTACCACTTACAAACGTTATGGTTAATAAACTGCGTAATTTCCAAATTGTTGATTCTGTTGTCAGGGTTGTTCATAATGGAGATGGCTCAGATTATATTTTTCCGCATGACCCTGTTTACCCCTGGACTGAAGATAATTTTGGCCCGCTGCATATTCCTTCTGAAGGACAAACCATTAATTTGACATTAAAAGAATTACCAAAATATGAACGAATCATTGATTTGTATGAAGGTAATGATTTGAGTGTGAAAGACAGCACAATATACATTAACGGTGAGCCTGCTGAAAGCTATACCTTTAAGCAAAACTATTACTGGATGATGGGAGACAGCAGACACAATTCGCAAGACAGCCGTTATTGGGGATTCGTTCCTGAGGATCATATCGTTGGTAAACCTTTATTTATTTGGTTGTCAATCGATAAAGATGAGAGCTTGCTTCAAAAAATACGTTGGGACAGGCTTTTTACGCTGATTTAAATTGTAGTATTTGAAAAAGATTTACTGATATAAATTTAGGATGAAATCTGTTTAATGGCTCCATAAAGATGCTTCTTTGCAGGTTCATCAGATAATGTAACAAAATTATTAAGAGAAATGAAGAGAGTTTTTATTATAGCACTTGTTGTACTTCTGGCTTTAGGTTTTTTATTTCAGTTTATTTTTACCTGGCACCGCAGTGACGATAAAACCATGGAAGCCACCATAGAAAAAGGTGAATTGGTTTGGATTAATAAAGCTGCAGTTGGTGCATGGTTTTTAGGAATGAAAATGCCGGGATTAAGCTCAATTGAGCCTAACGATATAGTTTATTATGCCTATCCTGAAGATTTTGACAGCCCGATGTATGAGAAACAGCGGATGATTTCCCGGGTAGCAGGATGCCCCGGAGACCGGATCTTTATACGGGGGAAGATTTTGCATGTCAATGGCGAGGATATGGGATTCCCTGAAAAATCAAAACTCGGCTATCGAGCAATGTTCAATGAGGATGTTGATGTGCAGGAATTGCTGAATCATTACGACCTTGATCAGGCTGAAAGTGTTATCGACAGCCTGGGAATTTATGAAGTTCCACTTACTGAGGATATGAGCGACTCGTTGCAGAAGGATCCTAATGTAAATTATGTGCGGTTAATTAAACAAGTGCGGGGAGGAGCCAATCGTGTTTTTCCGAAGAGCCCATACCGATCGTGGTCTGAAGATGATTTCGGACCATTGGAAATACCGAAAGCCGGCGATATTATTGAACTTAACTATCGTAATTACGATATTTACCGAAACATAATCGTTCAGTTTGAGGGGCATGATGTGATTAAGCATAAGGGCGAAATCCATATAGATGGCAAAAAATCGAATTCATATACCATAAAGAAAAATTATTATTTTCTGCTTGATGACAATCGCGACCGTTATTTTGATAGTCGTGAATTTGGCTTTGTTCCCGAGGAATATATTCTTGGGAAGGTTATTGGCGCAGAATAATAAGAAAAAAAGGAAACACACAAAAAACACACAACTATGAAAAGAGATACTCAGGTATTTGACATCATTGAAAAGGAATACCAGCGACAAAAAAACGGAATTGAACTTATAGCTTCGGAAAATTTTGTAAGTGAGCAGGTTATGGAAGCCGCAGGCTCAGTAATGACCAACAAGTATGCCGAAGGTTACCCCGGAAAGCGCTACTATGGTGGTTGCCAACATGTGGATGAAACCGAACAATTGGCAATTGATCGCATTAAGCAGGTTTACGGAGCAGAATATGCAAATGTGCAGCCCCACTCAGGTGCTCAGGCCAATATGGCTGTGTTTATGACTGTTTTGAATCCCGGTGATACATTCATGGGACTTGACTTGTCGCACGGCGGACACCTTTCACACGGATCGCCTGTTAACTCATCGGGCATTCTGTACAATGCTATTTCATATAAAGTACGCGAAGAAGATGGCATGATCGACTACGATGAAATGGAGAAAGTTGCTTTAGCAGAAAAACCCAAAATGATCGTAGGAGGTGCTTCTGCTTATTCGCGCGAATGGAATTATAAACGTATGCGCGAAATTGCAGACAAAATAGGAGCAATTTTTATGGTTGATATGGCCCACCCCGCAGGACTTATTGCTGCAGGCCTGCTTGATAACCCCGTGAAATATGCACATATTGTGACATCTACAACGCATAAAACTTTGCGTGGCCCACGTGGTGGTATCATACTTATGGGAGAAGATTTTGAGAATCCATGGGGAAAGAAAACAAAAAAAGGCGTTGTGCGCAAAATGTCAGCACTCCTTAATTCAGCTGTATTCCCGGGTATTCAGGGTGGCCCTCTCGAGCACATTATTGCTGCTAAAGCCATAGCCTTTGGCGAAGCGCTTACTCCTGAATTTAAGACTTACCAGACGCAGGTAAAAAAGAATGCCGCAGTTATGGCTGAAGCATTTGTTAAAGCCGGCTATAAAGTAATTTCGGGTGGTACCGACAACCACTCAATGCTGATAGACCTCAGAACAAAAGCTCCTGAAATTACCGGTAAGCAAGTGGAGAAAATATTGGTTGACGCAGATATCACCATAAATAAAAACATGGTACCTTTCGACAGCCGATCTCCATTTCAGACTTCAGGACTTAGGGTTGGTACCTCTGCCATTACCACACGTGGTTTGAAAGAGGAACACATGCCTAAAATCGTTGAGCTTGTAGATAAGGTAATTATGAATATTGAGGATGAAAAAATTATCAGTGAAGTACGTAAAGAGGTGAATGAACTGATGAGTGATCGGCCAATGTTTGCATGGTAATTGCCTAAACAAAAATAAAAGAGAGGTGTTGCGTTTTTCGCAGCACCTTTTTTGAATAATTAAAAATACAACAGAAAATATTTCAATATGACGAACCCATTTTTTCAGAAGCAAGCGACCCCTTACCAAACACCAGCGTTCGATAAAATTAAGATTGCACATTACAAACCAGCACTGCAAAAAGCTATTGAACAGGCCAGAGATCAGGTGAAACAGATTGTTGAAAATTCCGAAAAGCCTGATTTTTATAACACAATTGAGGCCCTCGAGCGCAGCGGCGATCTGATTGAACAGGTTGCCGGTATCTTTTTTAACCTCAACGAAGCAGAAACCAATGGTGAGATGCAGGCTTTGGCTCCGGATTTATCGGCCATGATTACTGATTTTGCCAATGAAGTAAATTTAAATCAGGAGCTTTTTAAAAAAGTAAAAGATGTGCGCAATTCAAAGCCTGATCTAAATAAGGAGCAGGAAATGCTGCTTGATAATACATATAAAAGTTTTGTGAAGGGAGGGGCCGATCTGCCTGAAAAAGATAAGGAACGATACAGAGCCATCACACGGGAGCTATCACAATTATCACTCAGGTTTAATGAAAATGTATTGGCCGAAACCAATGCCTTTGAGCTCCATATTACCGATGCACGTGACCTTTCAGGCTTGCCGGATTATGTGAAAAGCGCAGCAAAAGAAGAGGCTGAGCACAGAGACAAAGAAGGGTGGGTTTTTACCCTGCATCATCCAAGCTATGTGCCTTTTATGCAGCATGCCGATAGTCGCCGTCTTCGTGAAAAATTATACAGGGCATTCAGCACCAGGGGCCATAAAGGCGACAAGCACGATAACAAAGAAATTATTCAACAGATTGTGAATTTGCGCCTTGAGAAAGCCCGCCTGCTAGGTTATGAGAATTATGCTGCTATGGTCCTGGAAGATCGTATGGCATTATCGGCTAACCGTGTAACCGATTTACTTAATCAACTTTACACTGCAGGGCATCCCCATGCAGTTAAAGATAAAGAAGCGGTGGAAGCATTGGCAAATGATGATGGCCTGACTAATGGACTACAGCGTTGGGACTGGGCATATTATTCGGAGAAACTCCGTAAAAAGAGGTTTAACCTGACAGATGAGATGACCAAACCCTATTTTAAACTGGAGCGGGTCATCGATGCTGTATTTGATTTGGCCGGACAGCTTTATCAGCTCTCTTTTAAACCAAATAGTGACATCCCGGTTTATCATCAGGATGTAAAGGCTTATGAAGTTTATGAGGGCGAACAGCAAGATATAAAAGCTATTTTATACCTCGATTTTCATCCCAGGAAAGGAAAAGGTCAGGGCGCCTGGATGACTACGTTCAGGGAGCAGTCACAGCTGAATGGACAATATCAGGCCCCTTTTGTCTCTTTGGTTACCAATTTCACCAAACCCACAAGCGACAAACCAGCCTTGCTCACTTTTGATGAGGTGACCACCTTTTTGCATGAGTTTGGCCACGCCTTGCATGCCATGCTAAGCAATGTAACTTACGAAAGTTTATCGTGTACCAATGTGTATCGCGATTTTGTGGAGTTACCCTCGCAGATGCATGAAAATTGGGCTTATGAAAAAGAATGGCTCGACAAATGGGCATTTCACTATGAGAGTGGTGCCAAAATACCAGATGATTTAATAGACCGGATTCGAAAAGCTAAAAATTTCAATAGTGGGTATGCCAATGATCGCCAGGTTAGTTTTGGTTGGGTCGATATGGCCTGGCATACCCTGGAACAGCCTTTCGATGGCGATGTGGTGGCATTTGAACGGGATGTGATGCAAAAAGCTGAGGTGTTACCTCCGGCCGATGGTACTGCTTTTTGTACCGCATTTGGACATATTTTCGGAGGTGGATATGCCGCAGGCTATTATGGGTACAAATGGGCCGAAGTGCTCGATGCCGATGCTTTTGAACGCTTCTATGAGGAGGGTATATTCAATAAAACCGTAGCAAAAAGCTTTGCCGAAAATATATTGAAAAAAGGTGGTACAGCCCATCCTATGGAGCTCTATAAAGCTTTTAGAGGCAAAGAACCCTCTGTTGAACCACTATTGAAACGCGAAGGTTTACTTTAGAATTTTTAACCGAAACGAGTTTAAAGGTATTTTTTAGGGAATTCAAAAAAGTCAATGTCTCCGCTGCCCGGTTCCAGGTGCCACTCCTTTACATCGAACTTGAGGCCCAGGCATCCGGCAGTGGGGAAACTTTGATGAAAATTTTTAGAAAGCCTTATTCCGCTTTGCGATATGAAGGGATTGTGTCCGAAAATTATAACGGTTTCGATTTTTGAATCAAGGTTTGATAAGAAGTCTGCCAGCTGTCCTGTTGTATAGCCTTCATAAAGAAAATGTTCTTGCTCAATTTCCGCTGGAGTGTATTGCATTTCTTCGGCAAAAATTTTAGCCGTTTCCAGTGCGCGGTGAGCATCTGAACTTACCAGCAGGTCAGCCTTTATGTTGTTTTTAACAAGTACATTTGCAATTAATTTACTGTCTTTTCTGCCTTTTTTGATCAAACTGCGTTCAAAATCATTACCACTTTTTTCCTGGTCAGCCTTTCCGTGTCTTACTAATATTAGCCTTTTCATTTGTTGAGTTCCTCCTGATTCCTTTTCTTAAACAACCTAAGTGCAGCTAAATATATGAATTTAACGATATTTTTCCAACTTATTTTTTTATGGGTTTTACCAATATTCTGAGCGATTGATCTCTTGAAAAATAGCTTGTGGCCCAGTTAATGAAGATAAAAAGCCTGTTTTTTACGCCAACGATAGCCATCAGATGTACAAAAATCCAAACAAGCCAGGCAAAGAAACCGGTGAATTTCCACCACGGCAGATCCACCACAGCCATATTGCGACCTATTGTGGCCATTGAACCTTTATCTTTGTATTCAAATTTGCTTTGTTTGTTTGGTCTTAGTAAGTTTTTAGCCAGGTTCAGAGCTTGCTGTATGGCCACCTGAGCTACTTGTGGATGCCCTTTGGGGTACTTTTCTGTATACATTATCGAAAGGTCACCGAGTACATAAATGGCATTATGCGCTTTTAGCTGATGGAACTCGTCTACTATAAGTCGATTCCCTGCACCAACAGCGTTTTCATTCAGTCCTTCAATTTTTTTGCCCTGAATTCCTGCAGCCCATATCAGGTTTTTTGTTTCAAAACTTTGTCCGTCTTTTAGTGTAACTTTTTCATTGTCGTAACCCTCAATCTGGCTGTTTAAATGGACATCAACTCCAAGTTTTCTTAAAAATTCATGGGCTTTGTCACCCGCTTTCTTCGACATACTCCCAAGTAACCGATCTGAGGCTTCGAATAGCATTACATTCATTAAACTGAAATCAATTTCAGGGTAATCTTTAGGAAGTATATGGTTGCGCATTTCTGCTATAGCTCCCGCCAGTTCAACACCGGTGGGACCACCGCCAACAATAGCAATCGAAAGAAGTTGCTGTTTCTTGGTTTTATCGTTTTCGAACATGGCCTTTTCAAATGACTGTAAAATACGGTTGCGAAGGTAAATTGCCTCTGCAGTCGTTTTCATCGATAAACCATTGTTCTGTAATTCTTTATTGCCAAAAAAGTTTGTGTATGCACCCATGGACAGCACCAATTTATCGTAACGGAGCGTCCCAAAATCAGTTTCTATGGTTTTATTGTCGGCATTAATAGATTTCAGATCTGTATTTCGGTAATGAATATTGTTTTTCTTCTGGAATAGTTTTCTCACTGGAAATGAAATAGAACTGGGCTCAAGGCCTGCTGTGGCAACCTGGTAAAAAAGCGGCTGAAACTGATGAAAGTTCCTTTTGTCGAGCAAAACCACCTGGTATTTCGAACCAACAAGCTTTCTGGCCAGCTTGAGTCCTGCAAAGCCTATTCCTGCAATTACAATACGCTCTTTATCGTTATCTGGTATATTAAATTTGTCCATCAATCTGCATTTATGTTTTCAGCAATTCTAACAATTATGATCATTATGGGTTCAAACTGCAGGAATTATTATTTTTGTAGTATACATGAAAATCAAAACCCCACATATCGCATTGTTTTTAGTTTTAATTTCGGGATGTATTGAAATTGAAGATCCGTCTAATATTCCCGAAATAAAGTATAAAAATCACCAGGTATCCTATTGTGAAGATAATCTTGGTAACGAAAATAAATGCATTGATCTTTCTTTTGAATTAAAAGATGGCGATGGTAATATGGGGCTTTTAGATAGCGATACTATTCCACCTTTTATCGGTATTTATAAACATAATTTTTATTACGATTTATGGGTTTATGAAGACGGTGGTTTTCAATTGTGGAACGAACTAGCCATAAATTATTTTGATATTCCTTACATTGTTCCACAAGGGCAAAATAAGATATTAATTGCGGATGTATCAATTGATTTATCTTTTTCTGCAAGCACATTACCTTACGATACAATGATGTTGAGTTTTTACGTGTATGACCGTGACTTAAATCAAAGTAATATCGAATATACAGATACCATCATTTTTCAACAAAACCAACCTTAGCTTGTTTCATTTCAAGCTTGACTTAAGGGCTTTGTTTCAATACACCAAAAATTAATTTAAAATATTAGTGATTGACATTGATTAATTTATATTTGCGGCCCTAAAGCAAGTTTTAAAATTATTATCAAGTGTCGAAACTTTGTAGCCATTTTATATGTTGATCATACAAAGTCCTTGATCGCAAAAGAACTTAATAAACCAATTAAATCATGCAGGTAAGAAAATTTACATTTAATCCATGGCAGGAAAACAGTTATGTGCTATACGATGAAACAGGTGAGTGTGTAATGGTTGATATGGGATGTGTCTCAGATAGCGACCACCAGGAGCTGGCCGAATTCATTGATGATAAGAATTTGACTGTTAAATATATTATCAACACGCACTTGCACATCGATCATATTTTGGGGAACTATAAGTTAAAAGAGACTTACAATGTTCCTGTTCTGGCACATGAAAATGATGAGTTTTTACTTGAAAATGCTGAAACCTATGCTGAGCAAATCGGCTTTAAATTGCAAAGCCCGCCACCCGCAATCGATAAATATATTGATGAGGGAGATAAAATAGCTGTAGGCAACTTTAAGTTGCAGGTGTTACATATTCCGGGGCATACGCCAGGTTCTTTGGTTTTTTATAATGCTGAAGATGGTATATTAATCAGTGGTGATGTGTTGTTTTATGAGTCAATAGGGCGAACCGATCTTATTTATGGCAACCATGCTGCACTTGTAAAAGGTATAACGTCTAAAATATTGGGTTTACCTGAAACCACAGAGGTTTATCCCGGCCACGGGCCCAAAACCACTATTTCGCATGAAAAATGCAGTAATCCATTTTTGAAACACATGTGTTAATTACAGGTATTCGACAAGTGACTTTTATATTAATTGTTTCGCAAAATATTGATGCCTGCAGCTGTTATTAACCCGGCACCGCCTCCCAGTAAGGAGGCTTTAATCATACGAAACGCCCTTTGCTCTTTATACCCGTTTGTGTAGTATTCATTGTCTGATGGAACTTTAGGTTTTGCAGTCCAACCAAAAATTCCGATTGTTATTGTAGTGCCAAGCGGTACGAATGGTGCAGCAAATAAATCACCCTG
>Ga0102940_1000567_pt1 | contig 25275 bp, 23 predicted proteins | sample SalPonR2_C_D1_MG_FD_78215 | JGI IMG/M metagenome (GOLD analysis project Ga0102940, IMG submission 78215) | Salt pond soil microbial communities from South San Francisco under conditions of wetland restoration - Salt Pond MetaG R2_C_D1_MG | ecosystem: Environmental > Aquatic > Marine > Intertidal... | reverse complement strand
TGATGCCTAACGTATCACCCGCCACATCCCGCCATTCATAGTGGGTATCATAGTCTGTAAATTCAATTTCCGGTTTCGCCATTGGTTTTTTCCTCCTGTTTGCTATGTTTGACAGCCAGTTTGCTGTATTCCAGATGGGTTTCCATCAACTGCATGGCATCTGTCACCTGTCCTTTTATGACGGCACCCAGTACAGCATCATGCTCTGTAATTACCTCCTGCATACGGCTTTTCTGGGTCAGGGCCTTGAACCCCATCAGGTGCATGATGTCCCTGATATCCTGCATCATCTCCATGAGATATGCATTTTCTGTCAGCCGGGTGAATGTGATATGGAAATTGCGGTCCGCTTCCATGAATGCCACTGCATTTTTTTCCTGTGCCGCATCTTTCTGGGCCTGTAAAAAACAATCCAGTCCGGAAATATCCAGTGTTTTGTGGTTGATGCAGGCTTTTTTAATGGAAAAAACCTCCAGGGCCGTTCTGATCTCAAACACATCCTCGATCTCCTTATCCGAAAAGGTATTGATGACCACCCCTTTCTGGGGCAAAAATTTAATCAGACGCTTTGAGGAGAGTTCCAGCAGGGCCTCTCTCACCGGGGTGCGGGAGATCCCCAGATCTTTTGCCAGGCTTTTTTCATTGTACACTACATCCGGGGTGAGTTCATTGGTGAGAATGGAACGGCGCAATACCTTGAGGGCGGTTTTTGCCAGTGGCTCAGATTTTCTGATTTTGGTCAGCCCCATGCCCATATATTCCAATCAAGGGTCAAAATTATGCGATATGTGTAATTGCGTATTGTGTATGTGATATATCACATAAAACATGAAGTCAAGACCAAAAATCACATTTTTTTGTGTGATGCGCAGGAACCCATTACGGCATAGACAATGCCATGAAAATAATGCAAGGAATCAGGCCGGCATCTGTGCCCCTTCATAGACTGTTTTGACTGCATCCCGGCTGTTTTCCAGATGCAGGCGCATCTGGTCCATGGCCAGTGACACATTTTTGTGCTGCACAGCGGTCAGAATTTTTTCATGCTCTTTGACCACTGCCTGCATTCTGCCGTTAATGGACAGGGCTTTGAATCCCATCAGATGCATGATATCCCGGATGTCCTCCATCATGTCGATGAGATAATTGTTTTGTGTCAGTCGGGTGAATCCAATATGAAAACTTCTGTCTGCTTGCATGAATTTTATTTCATCTTTTGATGCCACGGCATTTTTCTGATCTGTCAGACATTTTTCCAGGGATGCGGTATCCAAATCATCGGCATTCAGGCACAATTTCTGGACGGAAAACACCTCCAAAGCTGTCCGAATTTCAAATGCATCATCAATGTCTTCAAGGGTAAAGGTATTGATGACCACCCCTTTCTGGGGCAGAAATTTCACCAGCCGTTTTGCAGACAACTCCAGCAGGGCCTCTCTGACAGGGGTCCGGGAAATCCCCAGATCCTGTGCTATGCTTTTTTCATTGTAAATGACATTGGGGATCAGTTCATTGTGTAAAATAGACTGTCGCAGCATTTTCTGGACTTGTTTTGCCAATGACTCCGGTTTGGTAATTTTGTTCAGGCCCATGTATCTGTTATTCTCCATAATTGGTGTTCACAGATCTTCATACCATTTTTCACCTGATTCCGGCAATTGGTATTTACCGAACTGGATATTTGCTATAGCGTGCTTGCTAAGGGAAGCCCCTGGTGGTGTCCTGTGAACGGACCGTCAGATCCGAAGGGGGCCTGGTAAAATATGCCGGGATGGGTTGCCATCAGAGGGCAGGTTGCCGCGCTTCATTGTTCTTGTGCACCAGGCCCCCGCAGATCTCGGGCCGGGCACAGGACACCACCAGGGGCGGGGCCGAAACAGCCTGGTGCAAAAAACGAACAAAAACCTGACATGCTGTGGCAAATACCAGAGCCGGAATCAGGTGTTTACATTTTATTGAAAATACTGTTAAATAATATAAATGGGGTGCAGACAAAAAATTTTCTAAAAAGCAGGGCCATGCATTTTTTTTCCATCAGAACCAAATTGATATTTGTTCTCAGTCTGATTCTGCTGTCCGGTTTTTTTATCACCAATGTGATTTCCTACCGGGCATCCAAAAGGCAGATCCATTCTTCCATTGTTGAAAACAGCCTTCCCCTTGCCCGGGACAATGTGTATTCGGAAATCCAGCGGGATTTGACCCGTCCGATTTTTGTATCATCCCTCATGGCCAATGATACCTTTCTCAAGGACTGGGTGACAGGCGGAGAAAAACAGCTCCGGCAGATCATCCGGTACCTGACCGAAATTCAGGAGAAATACGGATTTTTCTCCTCTTTTTTTGTTTCTGATATAACCCGAAACTATTATCACTACAAAGGTATTCTCAAACAGATCCATCCCGAAGACAGCCATGATGTCTGGTACTACAACTTCAAAAATAAAAATGTGGAATATGACCTGGATGTGGACACCAATGAGGCAGAGCAAAACCATTTGACCATATTCATCAATCACCGCCTTACCACTGATCACGGCCGGTTTTTGGGGGTGGTCGGAGTCGGCCTTGATTTTGACCGGGTGGCATCTCTTCTGGATGATTATAAAACCAGATACAATCGAAATATATATATGGTCAGTCCGGACGGTGTCATCCAGATCCATACGGACAAATCCAAAATCCTCACCACCTCCATTTTCACGCTGTCCGGACTGAACAGCATTGCCCATGACATCCTGGCGGCCAAAAAAGAACCGGCTTTTTTTGAATATGACGATGCGGGCGGCAACCATATCCTTTTGACCAGCCGTTTTGTGGAGGAACTGGACTGGTATCTGCTGGTGGAGCAGGATGAAACCCTGGCATTGAAATCCATCCAGACAACCTTTGTGCAAAATTTCTTCATCAGCCTGGGCATCACTTTTATCACCATTTTGTTTGCCATTCTGGTCATCAATTATTTTCAAAAAAAACTGGAAACCATGGCAACTACGGACAAACTGACCAAAGCCTATAACCGCAGAGAATTTGAACGCAGATTCCATTTTCATACCAGCGCCAATAGAAGAGAAACCATGGATATGAGTATCATTTTATTTGATATTGATTTATTAAAAGAATTGAATGATACACTGGGGCATCTGGCAGGTGACACAATCATTTCCGGCATTGCACACCTGGCCGGCCGGACCATCCGGGACAACGACATGCTGGTCCGGTGGGGAGGAGATGAATTTGTTATTTTGACCTTCACCGATACAAAAAAAGCCGTTTCCATTGCCCGGCGGCTGCAGCAGGCCATCCATGAATATAATTTTTTTGACGAACATTCCGGCGACAGGCAAAAGCAGGCGGTCACCATATCCTGCGGCATTGCCGGATACCGTATGGATGATACCCTGGACACCCTCCTGGCAAGGGCGGACGACGCCCTGTACAAAGCCAAAAACAAGGGCCGCAATTGTATTGTTACAGCCGAACAATCCCCGAAAAAGGATGAACAAGAAAGGGAAAACCCATGAAACTGACCAGAAAAGAGATAAAACAGGAACTGGCAGACTGGTACAGGGCCTGGGACAGGCATGATCTGGACCAGGTCATGGCATTTTTCCACGAAGACATTTTTTTTGAAAACTGGACCGGGGCATATGTCAAGGGAAAAGAAAACCTGCGCGCTGCCTGGGAGTCATGGTTTGCCAACCATGGCAATTTCCGGTTTCTGGAGGCGGAAACCTTTGTGGATGAGGCCATGCAGAAAGCCTGTTACCGCTGGCTGCTGGAATGGCCCTCCATGGAAGCAGGATATGAAAACAAAACAGAGCTGCGCAAAGGGGTGGATGTGCTGCATTTCAAGGACGGCAAAATCATCTCAAAGCTGACCTTTTGCAAAACCTTTGTTGAAATTGACAACCACCGCCATATCCTGCACCTGTAAACCGGTAGCATCAGTCTCCCAGCATCTCCAGGAACCGGTCCTCATCCAGCACAGGCACATGCAGGGTTCGGGCTTTTGCCAACTTGGATCCGGCCTCTGTGCCCGCCACCAGATAATCGGTTCTGGCAGACACACTGCCTGTCACCTTTGCCCCGGCTGCCTGAAGTGCCTTTTTCGCTTCAGCGCGTGTCATGGCTGACAATGTCCCGGTGAGCACCAGGGTTTTGCCGGCAAATACATGGTCTTTTTCAACGGGCTGCCCTGCCAGGGTATTGGTGATGACCACCCCGCTGTCCCTGATGGTTTTGATAAGGGCCTGGTTTTCCGGGCTGGCAAAAAAAGCGGCAATGGCTTTTGCAGTGATGGTTCCCATGCCGTGAATCTGCGCTATATCCGTTTCTGCTGCAGCCATGAGATCATCCAATGTTTCAAAGGTTTTTGCCAGCAGCCGGGCCGCATTTTCCCCTGTATGGTCAATGCCCAGGGCAAAAAGGAACCGGTGCAGGGGAATCTGCCTTGCATTGTCAATGGCGGTGACCAGGTTTTGTGCAGACTTGTCCGCCATCCGGTCCAGGGGGGTCAACTGCGCTTTTTTGAGAAAAAACAGGTCTGCAAAAGAGGTGAGCAGCCCTTCGTTCACCAGCTGGTCCACCAGTTTTTTTCCCAGGCCGTCAATGTCAAAGCCTTTTTTGGACACAAAATGGCGGATTCGCTCCTTGCGCTGGGCCTGACAGGCAGCATTAATGCATTTTACCGCTGCCTCATCTTCCAGGCGCTGGACCTGCGATCCGCACACCGGGCAATGGGCAGGCATCTCAAAAATCTGCTCTTCTCCTGTGCGCTCAGGAACCATGACCTTTATGACCTTGGGAATCACATCCCCGGCCCGGGTTATCAGGGCCCTGTCCCCTATGCGGATATCCTTTCTCTGGATCTCATCCATATTGTGCAGCGTGGCCCGGGAAACGGTTACCCCGCCCACCTGCACCGGTTCCAGAACGGCCACCGGTGTCAGGGTACCGGTGCGGCCCACCTGCACCAGGATCTCATTTATCCGGGTGACCTCCTGGATGGCGGCAAATTTATAGGCAATGGCCCATCGCGGGGTTTTGATTTTTTCCCCCAAAGCCTGCTGCAGTGCCACCTGGTCCACCTTGATGACCATGCCGTCTATCTCATAGGGCAGATCCGGCCGCAACTCCCCCAAGTGCCTGTAGAATGCCAGGGCATCTGTAATGGATATCTGTTTTCTCACCAGGGGGTTGACAAGAAATCCCCATGCAGCCAGGGCATCCAGGAACCCGGACTGGGTGTCGAATTCCGTGCCATCCACCTGCCCCCTGCCGTAGACAAACATATCCAGGGGCCGGGAAGCGGTGACAGCGGAATCCAGCTGGCGCAAAGACCCGGCAGCCGCATTCCTGGGATTGGCAAACAGGGAGGTGTTTTTTTCCATGCGCCGGCGGTTTAATTCCAAAAACGCATTCTGGGAGATGAACACCTCTCCTCTGACCTCCAGCACTTGTGGGACAGGGCGTTCATCTGCTCTCACATGCAGGGGCACGGATCGTATGGTGCGAACATTTCTTGTCACCACCTCTCCCACAAACCCGTCTCCCCGGGTGGTGGCCCTGACCAGCACCCCGTTTTCATACCGCAACTCCACTGCCACCCCGTCCAGCTTGGGCTCCACCGTGTACCAAATGGCATCTTTGCCGGTATTTTTGCGGATCCGGGCATCAAAATCCAGGATATCCTGGTCTGAAAACGCATTGTCCAGGCTGAGCATGGGAATGGTATGTTCCGCCTGTTCAAAGGCGGACAAAGGCGGGGCACCGATCCGCCGGGTGGGGGAATCCGGGGTTGCAAGTTCGGGATATGTTTTTTCAAGCCCCTTGAGTTCCTGAAGCAGGCGGTCGAATGCTGCGTCGGAAATCTGTGGGTCATCCAGCACATGGTAGTAATAATTGTGTTCACTCAACGCTTTTTGCAGCTGCCTGACACGGTTTTTGGTTTTCTCATCCATCGCCTTTTTCCTCCGGGGTTAGACCAGTGTCCGGGCAAAGGACAGAACTGCCCGGCAGGCATCCTGACGGGCGGTTTTAAACCGCTGTTTTTTAAAGCCCGGGTCCCAGGTGCCTGCGGCCAGGCTGTCAGATACCACCAGCAAGGCTGTCACCTGGATATTCAGAAATGCCGCCACGGAAAACAGGGCGGAACATTCCATTTCCACGGCTATGGCGCCCTGGCTTTTGAACCAGGCCACCTTTTTCGGGGTTTCCCGGTAAATGGCATCTGTGGTCCACACCGTGCCCCCTGTGCAGGCCAGTCCCTGGTCCAGAAGATGCGCTGCCAGAGACAAAGAAAGATCCTTATCAGGCCCGCTTTCGGGCACATCCGGGTCCAGAACGGCATAGTGCCGGGAAGTGCCCTCATCCACCAGGGCCTGGTCCGGAACAATCAGGTCACCTGTCTGCAGATTGTCCGACAGTGCGCCGCACCAGCCCAGCATGATTATCCGGCCGGCACCTTTGGCTTTCAACGATTCCATCAGCATGGCTGCATAGGGTGCTCCCAGAAATGGACCGGCGGCACTGACCCCTTTGTTTTCCGATATAAGACGGCCCAAAAAAAACGGCACTGTCCGGTCCGGGGCCATTGCTGCCTGAAACAGCTTGAAATCCGCCGGGGTGGAGACCATGATGGCTGCCGGACCAAGATCCGGGGCCTGTCTCGTACCCAGAGGCGGCACAAGGGAGGCCTCATTCAGGTCCAACCAGGTCGGACAATTCATCCTTTACCTCATCAATAATATCGTACAACCACATGACATCTTCCACAGACAAACGGCCCGCCTTGGCAGGGGCCCGGTCGGTGCCGTCTTTTTTCTTGAGTATTCTGGGGCCGATCTGCAGCTTTGGCTCGCCATCACCGTACTGCTGAATGGACACCAGCAGCCCGGTTTCTTCGTTCTTCCACTCTTTGATCTTTTTGTCTTTTTCAGGATCATAGCCCGGCATATGTGCGCTCCTTTATTTTTTGTTGGGTGATGTTTTGTAAAAATGGTCTGTATCAATATGGCCTGCAATAACGCAGAAGGTCACGCAATCATGATCCCCCTGATATCAATCTGTGTATCCAGCAGCGCAGCATGGGGAGTTGACTGCAGCAGGTCCTGCCATGATTGCTTCAGGGCGGATATGTCATCTGCATTGCCCACACCCCAGAGGCATCCGCCGCCGCCGGCCCCTGTAAACCTGGCACCGCAATGGTGCTGTTCTGCCTTTTCAAACAGCAATTTTCCGGTGTTGTCAAGGACATCCGGTGTCATGGCAAGGCGCAGCCGGGTTTCCTGGTTCATAAGATCCGCTGCCAGGGTATAGTCTTTGTGCTGGAGGGCCTGGAAAAACTGCCGGGTGATGTGGATGATCCGGGCAAAAACAGTTCTGGTTTTTCCCTGCACAAAGGACCGTACCCACCGGCTGTTGATATTTTTGGACACATGGGGAATCCCGCAATAGGCCACCAGCATGTGGGAGGCAAACGCTTGGGTGTCTGCATCTGATGCAAACACGGGAAACCGTTCAAATACCGGCCCGTTTTTCCCCATTTTCCACTCCCACAGATGGGCCCCGCCGAATGCGGCGGCTGCCTGGTCCTGGACCCCGCAGGGGACCCCTGCCACACTGGATTCTACATAATGGGCCAGCCATGCCAGGTGTTCCGGGTCGATGGTTTTGTCCAGGGCCGCAGAAAAGGCTGCCAGAACCGCCACTGCTGCTGCGGAAGATCCGCCCAAAGCACTGCGCGGCGGAGAGGTGGATGCAATCTGGATATGTACGCCATGGGCATTGAAATACTGGGCACAGGCAAACATCAGCCCCAGGGGATGGTCAAAGGGGGCTTCTCCCCGGGCAAACTCAGCCGTGTCAAACCCTTTGGAGGAAATTTTGATTTTTCCGGGGGTATGGGGGGATAGTGTGACAAATGTCCGCAGGTCAATGGCCATGTTACACCCTGCAGGATTGAGATGTGCCAGGGGCAGATAAAAGGTGGAAATATCCAGGGTGCCGCCGAAATCCAGCCGGCAGGGGACCGAGGAACCAATTTGTTTTTTTTCCAGAATCCGGCTTATATCCATTGTTCCTGCCGCAACCGCCGTAAAAAGGTTAAACTTCTGAACTCCCGTCCGATATGAAAAGGAATGAAAGATTCCAGCAGCACCTGGCCCTCCTGGATGGCCATACGGGAAAACCGGAGGCGGTCGGTGCGCTGCATATCGGTATTGTTCATCCAGAACAGCTGTTTCAAGGTACCCTTGGACACATCCATGCCGTACCCGGACCCGTTGACCCGGCACCTGGGGCAGACAATTTTTCCCTCCTGAAAATCAAACCGCACCATTTTTACGGGAATATTGTCCACAAGGGTGTTGCAGCCTTCACACCGGTGCATATTGGGGGTGAACCCGGAAATACTCATGAACCGGATCTGAAACAGCAGGCTCAATACCTCTTTGGGCATATCAGACCGGTTCAGCATGTCAAGGGCAAACACCAGCAGGTCATACAACCGGGGCTGGGCCCGGCCCTCTTCCAGCCACCGATGGATCATTTCCACCCAGTAACTGGCATAGGCGGTCTTGAATATATCATACCGGATATTGGCAAACCCGTTTTCCAGATCTGTCTGGGCCAGGGTCACCAGGGCATCCTTGTTTTTTTTGGGAAAAACACACTGGATATGGTTCAAAGAAAACAAGTCCAACGCACCGGAAAACCGTTTCACACTTTTTTTGGCATTTTTTGCCATTACCGTGGTTTTTCCCCTGTCCCGGGTCATAAAGGTGATGATCAGGTCATGGTCTCCATATTCCACCTTGCGCAGTAAAACAGCATCTGTCCTGAAATCAGACATGGTCATTTCCAATGGTTGTTTCCAGAGGTGAAATTCTGCCTGATATCGGTTATCAACATTTTAGCGGTCATCTTGGGTTTACAGCAGTATTTTCACATGGGCGTTTTCTTTCAAAGATGCAATCCAGTCGGCAAATTTTTGTTCCACCTGCTCTTTGTAGAGTATATCCTGGATCTCATCTTTTGCCTGGTCCAGGGTTTTGCCGCCGGTCTCCTGGATATCTTCTACATAGATGATCTGATACCCCCGCCCTGCCTGAATTATGTCGGAATATTCCTTCTCTTTCAACGGCAGGACCGCATCCCTGATGGTTTCATTGAAATTGCCGATATCAAACACCCCCAGGTCCCCGCCGTCATCTGCATTTGGGGCAACGGAATACTGCCGGGCCGCTTCCTGGAAAGGCACCCCCTTTTCAAGCATTGCCTCAACCTCCTGGATACCCTGCCTGGTTTCCAAAAGAATATTGTGCAGTTTGTACTTTTTTTCCCCTTTGAATGCATCTGCATGGTTTTCATAATAGGCTGCAATATCTTCCCGGGTGATAATCACTTTGGACCGGACTTCCCGGTTGATCAGCATGGACTGCAGAATGTCTTCTCTGATGCGGTCCCGGTATTCCGCCAAAGTTATCCCTTCTGCTTCCAGGCCTTTTTCCAGGCCTTCCTGGTCCAGGTTGTTCTGTTTCTTGAAATTTTCAATGGCTGCCTGGATATCGGCATCAGAAACCGTTATGTTCCGCCTGGCAGCTTCCTGCCTGGTCAGGACCCGGTCGATCATTTTGTGCAGAATATCGTGTTCAAGAGACTGGATCATCTCATTTTTTTCCGCCCTGGATTTGTCCGATACATCAATCCGTTCCCTATACGGCCGGGTGGCCTCGTTGAGTTCTGACAGGGTGATAATATCATTGTTGACAATGGCAACAATCCGGTCAACAATTTCTTCTTGTGCATACACAAAAGCGCCTGTCACAAAAAGACAGACAACCACCAGCACCACACACATCTTTTTACTCATTTGCAGTTCCTTTTTTCTCATCACCGATTAACAGCTGTGCAATCTGCGGTTTGTTGATATCCACAGAAATCTTTTGATGTAAAGATTGTATCCATTCCCGGTAAAGCATCTCACTTTTTTCACGGCGCAGCTGCGCCACCAGTTCGGTTTCATCTTCAAATCCGGCATTGTTTGCTAAAGCGGATGCCCGGGCCTTGTGTTTTTCATAAAAGGCCTTTACATCCGCAGGGGTAAGCTGTACAGTATCCACCAATTCCTGCTGGACAAGTTTCTCAATCAGCAGAGATTTTTCGAATTTTTGTTCCCAGACCACTGGAGAAACGGCATTTTCCAGCAGCATCTGTGCAAAGCTGTCACCGGGGTAGGATGCGGTCATTTCCGCTTTTGCAGATGCCACCTCCTGTTGGGTCACCGTGATCCCGTTTTGCATTGCATACGCCAGCAGCAGGGTTTCTTCGGACAGGGTGGTCACAAGATCCACCACCACTTCATTATACTGATGCGGCATGTTTTTGATATCATAGGGATAGGCTGACAACTTCAGATCCAGTTCTTCGAGAAACTGGGTCCGGGTGACAAGCACCGGCCCTGCTTTGATGATATATTCAGGCACACCTGTTTTGGGGGCAGGATCGCATCCCGTCCACGGCAGGCCTGTCAAAAAAATCAGTACCCAAATTACCCAATGCCCCGGCATCTGCATCCTTTATATGGTTCTGTTTATATGAAAGCTGTTAGCTGTTAGCCGTTAGTATGTAATTATTAGCTTCCAGTAAACAAAAACTTACTTGCTGTTACCACCGGCTAACGCTTTCATACTTTGTTGTGCCCGCCAGGGCATGGATCTTTTATATGAAAGCCGTCAGCCGTCAGTACTCAGTTATCAACTTCCTGTAAACAATTACAATTCTCTGCTTGTTACTTCCAGCTAAAAGCTAACAACTAATGCCTTTCAATAAATCCAGAACATTATCACTACAGAACCGATTGCGCAAGGGGGTCAGAAAAAATGACAGGCGCGCACATGGCCGGGGTCTGTTTCCGTGGCCAGAAGCGCGGGGTCTGTTTCACGGCAGATGGTATCCGCATGGGGACACCGGGTATGAAAGCGGCACCCGGTGGGCGGGTTTTCCACAGACGGTACCTCACCTGTCAGGATAATGCGCTGTTTTCCGGCATCCGGATCAGGCAGGGGAACTGCGGAAAGCAGGGCCCTGGTATAGGGGTGGCGGGCATGGTGGTTGATGGCATGGGCATCCCCCATTTCCACGATCCTGCCCAGGTACATGACACCGATCCTGTCAGACATATGCCGCACCACAGACAGATCATGGGAGATGAACACATAGGTCAGTCCCATGGTTTTCTGCAGTTCCAGCAGCAGGTTCAAAATTTTTGACTGCACAGACACATCCAGCGCAGATACCGGCTCATCACAGATGATGATCTCAGGGTGCATGCTCACGGCCCGGGCAATGCCGATGCGCTGGCGCTGCCCCCCGGAAAACTCATGGGGATATCTGGCAAGACTGTCCCGGGAAAGCCCGACATTTTCCAGCAGCTGCCGGATATCCATGGACAAATCCCCCTGGGTCTTGCGGTGAATCCTGTATTTTTCTTCCAGGATCTGCCGGACAGTCTGTCTGGGATCCAAAGACTCATAAGGGTCCTGGAATATCATCTGGAGATGGGAGGACAAGTTTTTTTTTTGAACAGATGACAGGTTTGATATGGAGCTGCCCTGGACCCGGATGGACCCGCCTGTCATTTCATACAGGCCCATGATGCATCTTCCCAGCGTGGTCTTTCCGCAGCCGGATTCCCCCACAAGGCCGAAGGTCTCCCCTTTTTTTACGGAAAAGGAGACATCATCCACCGCATATACCCATCCGGTGCGCCGGAGAAACACCCCGCCCAGGACCGGAAAATATTTTTTCAGCCGGCTGACTTCCAGAATCGGCATCATTGTTCCCCAGCAAAGTTGCAGACCAGGCCGTTATATACCATATCCTTTGTGCAAACAAAACAGGGAAATTATCGGCATCCACGGACAATTCAGTCAGACCGTCAATTCATCTATAACAAACCCTCAGTGCCCTCACAAGACAAAAGGGTTCCGCACAATCTCAAGCTGTGCAGAACCCTTTTCAAATGAAATTTACTCGACAACTACGTTGACTGCTGCCGGACCTTTCTGACCGTCTTCCACATCAAAGGAAACCCGGTCACCCTCGTTCAGTGATCTGAAACCGGTGGAGCTAATGCCGGTATGATGCACAAAAACATCAGGCCCATCCTCCTGTTCGATAAATCCATACCCTTTTGCATCATTGAACCATTTTACAATCCCATTTGCCATTGCGACTTTCTCCTTACTTTAAATAAAAATTTGGGTAGTTTCAAACTGAAGGTCGAGCCACTGGAATAAACCGGTCTTGCCTTTAGAACGAAACTGCAAAGCCCCTACCATACAGGCTTTGAATGTATCTTATTCGGTTTTTTTCAAAAATCAAGGGTTTTTTTGCCCTGGTTTGATTTTTATGTGGATGTCCGGGGAACAAGATGGCAGGCAGCTGTCCGGTCTTTTCCCACAGGCTTTTCCAACGGCAGTTCCTGCCTGCACAGATCTTCTGCCAGGGGACAGCGGTCAGCAAACCGGCACCCGTCCGGCATGTCTGACAGGGACGGCACACTGCCGGCAATAGTGGGCAGAAGGATTTTCGCCGTTTTCGCACGGGAGGGAATCGAAGTGAGCAGTCCTTTTGTGTATGGATGCAAAGGGCGGCGGAAAAGGGCCCTGACATCCGCTGTTTCCGCAATACGGCCGGCATACATGACCACCACATGGTCGCAGTTTTCCGCAATCACCCCCAGATCATGGGTGATCAGGATGATGGACATCCCTGTTTTTTCCCTGAGGTCTTTGATCAGTTCCAGTATCTGGGCCTGGATGGTCACATCCAGGGCAGTGGTGGGCTCATCCGCAATCAGGATATCCGGCTCACAGCCCAAAGCCATGGCGATCATCACCCGCTGGCGGATGCCCCCGGAAAGCTGGTGGGGATATTTTTTACACACCTGGCCCGGATCAGGGATACCCACCCGGTCCAGCATTGTTACCGCCTTTTTCTGCATGGCCGATGCGGTCATATGGGGAAAATGCAGGGCAAACACCTCTGACATCTGCCGGCCCACACTGTGCACCGGATTCAGTGCGGTCATGGGCTCCTGGAATATCATGGCAATTTTTCTGCCCCTGATCTGCTGCATCTGCCGGATGGGTATTGCCAGCAGGTCCTGCCCCTGAAACAAAATCTTTCCTGCCACAATGGATGACATGGGTTTGGGCAAAAGCCGTATAATGCTCAGGGCGGTCACACTTTTGCCGCAGCCGGATTCTCCGGCAATGCCCAGGATACTGCCCTTTTCCAGGGAAAATCCAACATTGTCAACCGCATGGATCCGTCCCTGTTCCGTGTCAAATGCCACCTTCAGATCCATTATCGTCAAAAGGGGAAAAGGTTTCACTGCATATCCCCCACCACTTTGAATTGGGTGTTCTTGATGGTTTCCGGGGGCAGCGTGATATCTTGTTTCATGGCGGAAACAGTCTGGTCAAACAGATCCTGATCCAGCCAGAAAAGGCCGCCCACAGAAGCGGAAAATGGATCAAACAGGTCCTGTGACATTCTGGTGCCGTGCCTGTCAGGCAGCCGGAGCCACCGCCAGTATGCGATGCGCACATAGGGCACCATAAAGGTGGGCACATAGGCGCAGATATCATGAATCTTGTTCTGGATGGTATGGGACAGCCTGATCCGTTTTTTTTCATCCAGGCTTTCCCTGTACCGGTCTATGAGGGCATCCAGTTTTGGATCATCGGTATTGGTGATATTGTTGGTCTGGGGTTTGTGGGCGTTGTCCGAGTGCCACCCCTGCCAGAAAGAAGGGCGCATGCTGGTGCTCCACCCCATCCAGGCCACATCATGCTGTTTTTCCAGAAACTTTTTAAACATGGCAGATGGGTCCAGTTTCTCCAGGTTCAGTTCAATACCGGCCCTGCGGGCCTCTTCCTTGAGCACGGCCAGTCTGGGCATATGGTCTGCATATCCATAGGTGACCGCAACCGAAAACCTGCGGCCCTCTTTCTCCCAGATGCCGTCATCCCCCCGGTTCCATCCCTGGTTTGTCATCAAAGATTCCACCTTTTTGATATCATACTGCCTGGGGGAAATGGTGTAATCCGTGTATTCCCCATACCCGAAAAAGGGCTGGGCCAGCCGGAAATAATCTCCCCGGAGCACCTTTTCAATGACCTTTTCAATGTTCATGGCATGGGCAAAGGCCGCCCGCATGTATTTTTCGGAAAACACTTCCTTGTCCTGGTTCAGCCACATGCCCAGGCTGGGGCGGGGCAGATCATTGAAAAACCAGATTCTGTGGACATACCCGTTTTCCACCACCCGGGTTCTGGATTTGTCATACCAGTACTTGGGCTGAACCAGCCCGAAGGTTTCCAGCTCTCCTTTTTTAAAATACTCCCACTGGAGGTTGGAATCCCGGATCACGGAATACTGGACAGTATCCACATTGAACCGGTTTTTAAAATATTGCCGGTCTTTTGCCCACCAGTTGTGTTTGCGGGCAAACCGGATATACCGGCCTTTTTTGAATGCTGAAATCTGGTATGCGCCGGTATTGGGCACCACCGCCCAGTTGTACCGGGCGGTGAAATCTGCCGCAAGGGGATGAAAAAAATGCGCCGGAACCGGGCTGATACCCAGTTTCAGATGAAGGTCGGGCACGGCCTTGGTGCTTTTCACCCCGATGGTGTGATCATCGTATACCATCACCTTTTCAATCTCCCGGGAATAATAATCATTATACCAGGGGGCAATGATATGTTCCGAGCGCATGAATCTCAGGGTATAGGCAAAATCCCACCCGGTTACCGGCCGGCCGTCAGACCATCTGGCATCCGGATCCAGCTTGAAATACATGGTTTTTTTGTCCGGGTCAAATGCCCAGTGGGTGGCCAGTTCCGGAATGATATTTTGTGTGTTGGGGTGGATATTGATCAGGGACAGCTGGTTGTCCAGTATGGCGGACCGGAAACTGCCGTTGGAATCAGGCCCCACCACCCGGAAGGTCATGGGAAAACTGGACAAAGCAGCCCGGAAAAGCCCGCCTTTTTCTGCTTTGGGTGATGCAAACACAGGGTCTGTGGTGTTGGTCAGCCATTGGATGTTCTCGGGCAGTACGTCATATGTGCGCTCCGCCGGAAAAGGGGCATGAACCGTTTTTTCATCAAGTGTGCGTTTTTTTTCAGCCCCGGGTTTCGCGGTTTGTGAATCCCCGCACCCGGGGCAGGTGAGCACTATCACCACAAACAGCACCAGGATGCGCAAAAGATTATGACACAGCATGGTTTTTCCGGTGGTCCATGGCCGACATGCACTGTTCATATGTTTTTGGGCTTATATGATTTACTTTTCTATATATTGTTACCAGATTTACCATAAAATTAAATCATATCAGATTGCCACCGCTTGTTACAATGATTCTTTTTGGATCTGGATATTTGACACATGAGCTTTGTCTTGACACATGGGGCCTTGCCGTCCTATTTTATACAAACATATTTTTGGGTGCACCTGGCCCGCAAACCCAAGGAACCGGACATTTTATGGATATCGCCTCATTCATCGGTATAATTTCAGGATTATCTCTGATAATTTCAGCCATTTTCCTCGGGGGAGAACTGCACAATTTTGTGAACATCCCGGGGCTGATGATCGTTTTCGGCGGCACCATTGCCACCACCCTCATCACCTTCCAGTTCAGGGATGTGATTGCCGCATTCAAGGCCGCCTATTTTGTGTTCTCCAAGGACAAAGAGGATCCCAATGATGCCGTGGCCACCATGATTGAGCTCAGCCACATGAGCCGCCGCCAGGGATTGATGCATCTGGGCAAGATCAAGACCAGTTCCGCTTTTTTGAAAAAAGCCTGCGGCCTGCTGGCGGACGGGTCTTCTGAAGATGTCATACGGGCGGCGTTGACAACGGAGATCCAGTCTCTGCAGATGCGCCATTTCATCGTCCAGGACGTGTTCCGCAAAATGGGCATATATGCCCCGGCCTTCGGGATGCTGGGAACCCTCATCGGTCTGGTCCAGATGCTCAGCCGGCTCCAGGATCCTGCCAATATCGGACCTGCCATGGCAACCGCCCTGTTGACCACCTTTTACGGATCATTGCTGTCCACCCTGTTTTTTTTGCCCATTGCAGGCAAGCTCCGGTCCAGAACCGTCATCGAGATCATCAACCTGGAAATCATGCGGGAAGGCGCCATTTCCATTATCAACAACAACAACCCCATGATCATTTATGAAAAACTGTCCAGCTTCATATCCACAAGACTGCGCAAACCCATGGAAAAAATGCATAAAAAAGCATGAGAGACACCCAGTACCATAACAGTTTCATCACCTATGATGATGACGCCACCTGGCTGGTCACCTATGCAGACATGATGACCCTGCTGCTGGTGTTTTTCATTTTGCTCTACTCCCTTTCCACCTTTGACAAACAACAAGTGGAAGCTGTCATGGAAACGGTGAAAAATGAACTCCAGCAGGAAAAAGATATTGAAAATATCATGGCGTTGCTGGAGGTTTCACAGGTTCCGGACAAAAAAATCAGTATCGCGGATGTCACAGGACTCACCCTGCGCAAAAAAACCCTTTTCAAGGATATGAACCGCCTTGCTGACAATGCCGGACAGACAGGCAGCCTGGAAACCTTTGCCCTTGGCGGAAAAATTATCTTCCGGGTGTCGGGGGAGGTGCTGTTCTCATCCGGATCGGCCGCTCTCAACCCCGGGGCCCTGCCCCTTTTTGACCGCATGGTCGCTGTTTTCGAAGACTATCCGGACTTTACCATCAACATCAAGGGACATACAGACGATGTGCCCATTGCCACGCAGGCATTTCCCTCCAACTGGGAACTGTCCGCCATACGGGCCACCACTGTCCTGAAATATCTGGTGTCCAAGGGGATTGCACCCCAGCGGTTGACTGCCACAGGCTACGGAAAAATCATGCCCCTGGTGCCCAACACCACGGATGCCAACAGGGCTGCCAACAGGAGGGTTGAATTTGTTCTGGAAAAAAGCCAAACCCGCATCTGAGCATCTGCCTGCTCCAGATATCCTGGATACCAGGGAAGATCAGAACCAGCGGGATGCCTTCCGGTATGTGTTTGAAGAAAAAGAACGCATAACTGTCCTTTTTCTGGGCAAAACAGTTCCGGTGGTGGATATCAGTGCCGGCGGCATGGCGTTTATCAACCAAGGGTTCTCCCAGTATGATGCCGATCACATCCAGCTGGATCTGGATATTCCCAATCACCGGGGCAGCACCCTGTTTACCGCCCTTGTGCGCATTCTTTTCATCAGCCCTGAACAGATTTGCCGCTGCATATTTGAAAACTGCACCATAGAACAGTATGAGATGCTGCACAAATATGTGCTGGAACTGCAGAAAAAAAGATTGAGAAACCGCTCCCATGATCCTGCACATTGACATGGACGCATTTTTTGCTTCTGTTGAACAGCGGGACAACCCAAAACTCAAAAACAGGCCTGTGGTAATATGCGGCAACTCTGCGCGGGCAGTGGTATCCACGGCAAGCTATGAAGCCAGGCAGTTCGGCATCCATTCGGCCATGCCGCTGTTCCAGGCCAGGCAGCGGTGCAGACACCTAGTGGTGGTACCGGTGGATATGGAAAAATATGTCCGGGTTTCCCGGCAGGTTATGGCCGTGATATCACAGTTTTCGCCATTGATGGAACCGGTATCCATTGATGAGGCCTTTGCAGACGTTACCGGGTGCCGGACCCTGTTCGGCCCGCCGGAAGCCATTGCCATGCAGATCAAACAACAAATTTTAACAGATCTCTCTTTGACCTGCTCCATCGGCATTGCACCGGTCAAGTTTCTGGCCAAAATCGCTTCTGACATGCACAAGCCCGACGGCCTGACCCATATCGCCAGAGAACAGATGCCGGCCGTGCTCAGGGACCTGCCCATAGAAAAAGTCCCCGGGGTGGGCGCCCGGGCCATGAAACAGATGGCTGTTCTGAACATCCGCACCCTGGGGGATATCCAGCGGTTTGATGCACAATTTTTGTCCCGAAAACTGGGGAAATTCGGTACAAGGTTGTTTCAGCTTTCCCGGGGCATTGATGAATCCAGGGTGCAGACCCCGGCCCTGCGCAAATCCATCTCCAGTGAAACCACCCTGGCAGTGGATATTGCTGACTTTTCTGACGCAAAAGAGATCCTGCTGGCCCATGCCGGGCGGGTGGGAAGGGATCTGAGAAAAAAAGACCTGGTCTGCCGGAGCGTGGCCATTAAAGTCACGTTTTCCGATTTCACCCGCATCACCAGGTCCCGGAAAACCGATGCACCCATCTGCTCTGGTGAGGCCATTTTTCATCTGGCAGTGTCCCTGTTTGAACAGGTGCCCCTGAAAAAGAAAATCCGGCTGCTCGGGGTGGGTGTCTCTCATCTGCAATCTGCAGATGCACCGGTCCAGATGATGCTGATCCCGCCGGCCGGACACAGGACCAAAAAACAGTGGGAATCTGTGGACCGGGCTGTGGACAAAATTTATGAAAAATTCGGCCGGGACATGGTAACACCGGCGGTATTAAAACCCTTGACCGCAAAACCCTTGGCAAAAGGAGGAGAAATGACACAATCCATGAAAGTCTTGATTTCTGGAAAGGTACAGGGGGTATTTTTCCGCATGGAGACCCGCAAAGCTGCAGAGAAAAACGGGGTCACCGGGTATGTCAGAAACCGGGCTGACGGTTCTGTGGAAGCCGTGTTCCAGGGAACACCCGACCAGTTGGCACAGATGGAAAAATGGTGTCACACAGGTGCCCCGGCCTCACGGGTGGATCGGGTTGTCACTGAAGACATGCCGTCAGCGCCTGATTTCAGCACATTTGAAATACGGTATTGACGGTGCCCAGCTTTAGGGATCTGCGTGCCGCCTCCGGCCGTGCCCTGTATCCGGCCTGAGATCCTGAGGGGCTCTGACAGTCCTGATACAGGGCACGGCCGGAGGCTCCAGCTTTGTTGCTTAGGGTAGCCCCTTCCTTCTGTGACCGGACTGTCAGATGGTAATCCCGGGACGGCACAGGGTACAGGCAGGGGCGGCATCCTTTTTCGACAAGCTGTGACTTGTTACATGGTTACAGGCGATCATCCTGGGGACAGGCGTGATGGACCTGCTTTTTCAGGCAGGTTTTCAGGGCAGCGGAGTGGATGTCTGCGGCCACGTGCACAGGGCTTTTGCCGTAGAGGGGGTCCCATCCGGCCGGGTTAGCGGAACAGAAAAACTGGACCTCCAGGCCGAACCGGGTCATGGCCTCATCCAGGGGCAGGCCTGCCGTTTTTTTTGCCGCCAGCCAGGTGGCGCCGCACGGGGCCCCCCGCAATACCCGGATGTCAGTAATGCAGTCATCGGCAATGTCCACCACAATTTTCGGGGCGCCGAATAGTTTGCCGTAATCTCCCAAGGCTGTGTGGCCTGCCAGGGTGCAGCAGGTGGGCGGGCAGATGGCATTGCCGCATTGGATTTTTTTGCCCGAAGCCACCAGGGGAATCCCCAGTTTTTCGCACAAAAGGCTCAAATCCTCGGACAGGTCATGGTGTTTGAGATAATCCAGGACCAGATCCGCATGAATCTCTTTTGGCAGGTATGCAGAGGTGTCATCCAGCACCGCCGGCAGGTCCGGTGCAATGTCAAAAATCTGTATGTGGAACTGCTGGTCCCCGAACTGGTTGATACCCGCAATCTTGGTATTTCCGGAACCGTTTTGTTGAAAAACCGCAATAGTCTGCATGGCTTAAAACCCCAGATCTTCATTGACCAGGACAATCTTGATCCGTTTTTTGACAAACGATTTTTCTATGATGGTCCAGTAGTTGCAGATCCGGTCCGGGCTGGCACATTCCTGGCAGATGCCGGTGGCAGCACACGGGGTTTTTTTGTCCAGATTCATGGTGTTCACCGGGGCGGCATAATTTTTTATCCGGAACATGGCATCTTCCAGATCCTGACACAGCTTGTTTCTGCCGACGATGAGCAGCACATGCACGGGCCCCCACATCATGGCCCCCACCCGGTTGCCGATCATGTCCAGGTTCACCAGCTGGCCGGCTTCTGTCAGGGCATTGGTGCCGGTGATGAACAGGTCCACCAGCAGGGACCGGCGCCGTGTTGCCATCATATCATCAAAGGAAAGGCTTTTGTCAAAGGTGTTTATAATCTCAAGGTTTTTGTCTTCCATGAGGGCATGGAAAAGCCCGGTGGCCACAAAGGACATGGACCCGCCCCAGGAGACGCTTTTCACATCCAGGGTGGGTATGATCGTCTCCAGGGCAAGATCTTTGGCCGCTGCAGCGGAATCTGCAACAAACACCTCAAAATTGTTTTTTTCCAGTTTTTCCTTGACCGCATGTAATTTCAATTGCCAGTAATTATCAATGGGATGTTTCATGAAGGGAATCCTTTCTTTATGTTTACTTCCAAATTCTTTATGTTTGCTTCCAATAAACCCCCATGCCCTGACAGGCACAACAAAGCATGAAAGCTGTTAGCGTTTAGCTGTTAGCTGAGCACTGATGGCTGATGGCTTTCATATAAAAGGAAGCAGCAAGGTCCATAACTGATTTTACATCTTTGGTAACTATACCTGGCAAGCCGGAATCTGGCAATGATTTTTTGTTTTCCACAGCCGGCAATTTTTCAAAAGAATGGCTGCGCATACAAAAATAATTTTCGACAATCACACTTTTTTTATTGACTTACCCGGATATTCTTAATATGTGTTGAAAAAGTGAAATAAATCAAATTCAGCAAATAATGCCGATTTTGGGTCTCATCTTGGACGTTGCCGCCTTCTCAACCGGCTTTTAAAAATATGTATTGCTGGCTTTCAGCAACTGCAGGATATACAGACACAACGCCATAAGTACAAAATAGCTGCTATATCGCCACAAACTAGACAAAACCAGATAACCAATGGCTTATCCAATGGGAAAGGAGGTGATAGCATTCCCTGCGTTTACTAAAATTATTCATTATTTCAGATAATTACACCATAAAAAAGGAGATGCCGCATGAGCAAAAAAGATGTTGTCGAAACCACGGAAGCCCAGATTGCTGTCCACTGGAAGGAAGAAGATTATTATTATCCTTCCCCCAAATTCATCGGCCAGGCCAACCTGACGGATCCGGCCGTCTTTGACCGGTTCAGCCTGGACAATTTTCCCGATTATTACACTGAATACGCTGAATTGCTCACCTGGTACAAATACTGGGACGAGGTTCTGGACACCAGTGACGCACCCTGTTTCAAATGGTTTAAAGGCGGTCTGATCAACGCAAGCTACAACTGCATCGACCGCCATTTACAAGACAACAAGAACAAGACTGCCATCCATTTTGTCCCGGAACTCGAAGAAGAGCGCATCGACCATATCACTTACCAGGAACTCTATGTACGGGTCAATGAATTCGCCGCCCTGCTCAGGGATTTTGCAGGGCTCAAACGCGGAGACCGGGTCACCATTCACATGCCCATGTCCGCCGAGCTGCCCATCACCATGCTGGCCTGTGCCAGACTCGGGGTTATCCATTCCGTCGTGTTCGGTGGGTTTTCCGCATCCGCCTGTGCCGACCGGATCGTGGATTCCAATTCCCGGGTGCTCATCACCATGGATGCCTATTACCGGGCCGGCAAGCTCCTCAACCACAAGCAGCACGCGGATGAAGCCTGCAGCATTTCCGAAAAACAGGGCCAGGTGGTGGACAAGGTGCTGGTGTGGCAGCGGTATCCGGGCAAATATTCCGCTTCCACCCCCATGCAGGACGGCAGGGATGTGTTTGTGAACGAAGAGCTGAAAAACCACTACGGCAACCGTATCGCACCGGAAAAAATGCTGTCTGAAGAGCCCCTTTTCCTCATGTACACCAGCGGCACCACCGGAAAACCCAAGGGATGTCAGCACGGCACCGGCGGATACCTGGCCTATGTCACGGCCATGTCCAAATATATCCAGGATATCCATCCGGAAGATGTGTACTGGTGCATGGCGGACATCGGCTGGATCACCGGCCATTCCTTTATCGTTTACGGGCCTCTGGCCCTGTGCGCCTCCACCGTGATCTACGAAGGGGTGCCCACCTATCCGGATGCCGGCAGGTCCTGGCGCATCGCCCAGGAACTGGATGTCAATATCTTCCACACCGCCCCCACCGCCATCCGGGCCCTGCGCAAACTCGGACCTGAAGAACCGGCCAAATACACCTACCACTTCAAACACATGACCACCGTGGGCGAGCCCATCGAGCCGGAGGTGTGGAAATGGTATGAAAGCGCTGTGGGCAAGGGAGAGGCCATCATCGTGGATACCTGGTGGCAGACGGAAACCGGCGGGTTCCTGTGCTCCACCGTACCGGGTCTCAAGCCCATGAAACCGGGCAGTGCCGGCCCCGGGGTACCGGGTATTCATCCCTTTATTCTGGATGATGAAGGCAAGGAGATCTCCGAAACAGGGATTGCCGGCAATATCTGCATCCGCAACCCCTGGCCGGGGCAGTTCCAGACCATCTGGGGGGACCGCCAGCGGTTTGTGGACACCTATTTTGCACCGGTGTGCAGAAATCCGGACAGCACGGACTGGAAAGACTGGCCCTACCTGGCAGGGGACGCCGCCATGATGGCGGATGACGGCTATTTCCGGATCCTGGGACGGATCGATGATGTCATCAATGTATCCGGCCACCGTCTGGGCACCAAGGAGATAGAATCCGCCGCCATGGTGGTGGATGAGGTGGCTGAAGCCGCGGTGGTGCCGGTGTCCCATGACATCAAAGGCAAGGAACCGGATCTGTATATCGCCCTGAAAACCGGTATCCAGCCGTCAGAGGAACTGGCACTGAAAATCTCGGATGTGGTGTGTGACCAGATCGGCAAAATTGCCAAACCCAGAAGGGTCTGGCTGGTGCCTGATATGCCCAAAACCAGATCCGGCAAGATCATGCGCCGGGTCCTGGGCGCCATTTCCAACAAAGGCGATGTAGGGGATGTCATGACGCTGGCCAACCCGGAAGTGGTGGAAGAGATCAGAAACATGGTCCAAAAATAATGCTGCGCTGTTAATGTGAGGAGGAAACACAATGTCCAATCTGTATGACCAGGCGTATGAACAATCCATTAAAGACCCGGAAGGGTTCTGGGGGCCTATTGCCGAAGAATGCCACTGGTACAAAAAATGGGACAAGGTGCTGGATGATGCCAACGCCCCATTTTTCCGGTGGTTTGCGGGGGGAGAAACCAACACCTGCTACAATGCGGTGGACCTGCATGTGGATGAAGGCAGGGGAGACCAGGCCGCCGTCATTTACGACAGCCCGGTGACCGACACCATCACCACCTATACCTACAATGACCTCAAAGACCAGGTATCGCGCTTTGCCGGGGTCCTGAAGGAAAGGGGGGTTACCAAAGGTGACCGGGTCATCATCTACATGCCCATGATTCCCCAGGCCCTGTTTGCCATGCTGGCCTGTGCCAGAATCGGGGCGATCCATTCGGTGGTGTTCGGCGGCTTTGCCGCCAATGAACTGGCCACCCGGATCGACGATGCCAAGCCCAAAGTGATCGTATCGGCTTCCTGCGGCATCGAAATCAACCGGGTGATCCAGTACAAGCCGCTCCTGGACAAGGCCGTCGACCTGTCCAGCACCAAGCCGGAAGCCTGCATCATTTTTCAGCGTCCCCAGGCTGCGGCGGATATGCAGCCGGGAAGGGATTTTGACTGGGAAGAGATGATGGAACAGGCAGCACCGGCCGACTGCGTGCCGGTTGCTGCTACAGATCCGTTGTATATCCTGTACACCTCGGGCACCACCGGCCAGCCAAAAGGTATTGTCCGGGATAACGGCGGCCACATGGTGGCCCTCAAGTGGACCATGAACGCCATTTACGGGGTCACCCAGGGGGATGTGTACTGGGCTGCCTCGGACATCGGCTGGGTGGTGGGGCATTCCTATATCGTATATGCCCCCTTGTTCAAGGGGTGCACCACCATTGTCTATGAAGGCAAACCCGTGGGAACCCCGGATGCTTCGGCGTTCTGGCGGGTCATCTCCCAGCACAGGGTGAAAACCATGTTCACGGCCCCCACGGCTTTCCGGGCCATCAAACAGCAGGACCCGGCAGCCAAATTGATGGCGGGCTTTGATCTGTCCCATTTCAAGTACCTGTTTCTGGCCGGGGAAAGAACCGATCCCGACACCCTGTCCTGGGCGGAAAACAGCCTCAAAATCCCGGTGATCGACCACTGGTGGCAGACAGAAACCGGGTGGGCCATTGCCGCCAACTGTGTGGGGCTCCACCAGTTCCCGGTCAAACCCGGCTCCCCCACCAAGGCGGCCCCGGGCTGGGACCTGGCTGTGCTGGATGAGGCAGGAGATCCCGTAGGACCGGGGGGCATCGGCGCCATTGTTGCCAGACTGCCCCTGCCGCCAGGCACCCTGCCCACGCTGTGGCAGAATGACGATCGGTATATTTCCGCCTACCTGGCAACCTTCCCGGGATACTATGAAACCGCGGATGCCGGGTATATCGATGCGGAAGGGTATGTGTTTGTCATGGCCCGGACCGACGACATCATCAATGTGGCAGGCCACCGCCTCTCCACTGGCGCCATGGAAGAGGTGATCGCCGGCCACCCGGATGTGGCGGAATGCGCGGTCATGGGCGTGGAGGACAGCCTCAAGGGCCAGGTGCCTTTGGGGATGCTGGTACTCAATGCAGGCGTGGACCGGGACCATGCGGAACTGATCAAAGAAGTGGTGCAGCTGGTCAGGGACAACATCGGCCCTGTGGCGGCATTCAAAACCGCCACAGTGGTGCAGCGGCTGCCAAAAACCCGGTCCGGCAAGATCCTGCGGGGCACCATGCGGGCCATTGCAGACAAAAAAGACTACAAAGTGCCTGCCACCATAGATGATGATACCATCCTGGATGAAATCGTAGCCTCTTTGGGAAAGATCGGATACGGAAAAAATGCATAACCAGCAAGATATATAAATACCAATACAAATGGAGAGGAGGTGGTGTGATATGCCCTGATTATCCGACAATTTTTTGATAATCAAAAAAATCCGGTCATTTCATATAAATGAGACAACAGGAGGGAAAAAATTATGGATCCAAAAGTATGGGTATGGGTTTTTCTGGGATTATACATCATTTACTGCTTCTATATGGGCCTGAAGGGGTTTTTCACTGAAACAAAAGCCTCGGGATACGCC